>ERZ857882.3100-NODE-3100-length-16171-cov-7.824460_pt1 | contig 16171 bp, 14 predicted proteins | sample MGYA00519697_ERZ857882 | MGnify/ENA primary metagenome ERZ857882 (study PRJEB31778, sample SAMEA3449373) | human gut metagenome | biome: human gut; feature: human-associated habitat; material: faeces | place: United Kingdom | collected 2010/2012 ...
GGCCGTTACTGCCTGATTTATTTGCCCATATCCGCCGGATCCATAAGTTTTACGGTGATATCCAGGGTCCTTCCGTCGCGCCAGACAGTGAATGTCAGCGTGTCGCCGGCATTAAGGCCCTCCTTCGCGTCGGAAACGTCGGAGTTTTCAAAAGCGTCCTCGCCGTTGACCTTGGTGATGATATCGCCGCGCTCAATGCCCTTCGCCTCGGCATCCGAGCCTTCTGTGACTGCGCTGACGTACAGCCCCTGCGGAATATCGTAATACTGAGCAATGTCCTTGCTTACAGGGCCTACCGTAACTCCGATCGACACTCTGCCGTACACCGCGCCGTCCTCGATAAGCGCCTGAACGATGCTCTCGACAGTGTCGGACGGTATTGCAAAGCCGAGACCTTCAACTCCAGAGCCGAAGGATGAGATCATCTTCATGTTCGTTATGCCGATGACCTGACCGCGGCTGTTGAACAGTGGGCCGCCGGAGTTGCCTTCGTTGATGGAGGCGTCGGTCTGGATAAGCGTCATTGTCGCGCCGTTGTAGTTTATCTCACGGTTGAGCGCGGAAACTATTCCGCGTGTCATGGTAAGACGCAGGTCGGGGGAGAGAGGGTTGCCGATGGCGGCAACGCTGTCACCGACGCTGAGGGTCGAGCTTGAGGCAAATTCGGCGGCTGCAAGGCCGGTCGTGTCTATTTTTATTACGGCGATGTCGCTGGATGCGTCAAAGCCGATGAGCTTTGCCTCGTGCTCGCTGCCGTCGGATAAAACCACCGTGGCCGAGTCGCCGTTGTCAAGAACGTGGGTGTTTGTGATTATATACCCGTCCGAAGAGGCGATAACGCCGCTGCCCCAGGCGTAATAGTCCTTACTCTCGCTGTCGTTATAGACCTTGATGCCGACAACGGAGGGGCTGCACTTTTCATAGATCGTGCTGAAATCGAGCGAAGCGCCCTCGCTGCCGTTTTTGATCGTAAGACTGCCGCGGTCATCGGCCAGGGGGATGCGCACATCCGCCGTTGCTGTCGGAGCATCGGTGCCGTAGAGCTTGTCGAAATAATCGTGCCAGTCCGAGGGCTTACCGTCGGCGTTATAGTCTATTACGTCCGAGCCGAAGCCGCCTGCTATGAGGGCTATGCCGGCGATTAACACACACAGACATACTATCAGCGCGATAACGCGCGTTTTCCTGTTTCCGTTGGGCAAATTTGCCGCAGGCTGCCGAGCCTGCGCGCCCGTCTGTGAGCTCGGCTTATACCAGTCGTTGCCGTTAGTGTCATACCAGCCCATTAGTTTCTCCTATCCGCCGCAGCATGCGGCTTACTTGCGTTCTGATTTTTCTTTTTTCTGCTTCGCCGGCGCGAGGGGGAGCGTGAAAACAAACACCGTCACTCCGTCGCGGCTGGACACCGCGACCTCTTCGCCGTGGCTGTTGACGATCTTTTTTACAAGATACAGGCCGAGACCTACGCCGTCCTTATCCAGACTTCGTGAGCGGTCGGATTTGTGAAAGCGGTCGAAAATGTACGGAAGATCGTTCTCGGGAATAGGCTCGCCGATGTTTTTTATGGAAACATAGGCCTTTGAGCCTTTTTTGTACAGCCTTATGGTTATCGTGCTGCCGGGCGAGGCAAACTTCATCGCGTTGTCTGTGAGGTTATATATGACCTGCGTTATGGAGTCGCGCTCGGCAAAGACCTCGATGGGGTCCTCCGGAAGCTGCGGATCGACATCAAGATTTTTCTCCTTGGCTCTGCTCTCAAAGCTCAGAAGGCATTGCAGCAGAAGCTCGGAAAGGTCAAAGCGGCTGCGCTTTGAAAGATCGACGGCGTCGCTTTCTGCCTGGCTGAGGTCGAGCATGCTGCGCACAAGGCGCGAAAGGCGCCGCGTTTCGTCGGCGATCTTGTGCAGGTACTTTTCCTCCTGCTCGTGCGGTATCGTTCCGTCAAGTATACCGTCGGCAAAGCCGGCGATGGTGGTCATCGGGGTTCGCAGCTCGTGTGAGACATTTGCGATGAACTCCTGACGCTTGTTGTCGCTTTTCTCAAGCGTGTCGGCCATTGAGTTGAACGACTCAATAAGCGTTCCGATCTCGTCGTCGCGTTTTTCCTTTGTTTTGACACGCACCGAAAAATCTCCGAGAGCAAACTTCCGCGCGGCAAGCGTCAACTCATCAAGTGGCTCAGCCATCTTCTTTGAGTAAACAAGGCTCATGAGTATCGCAACGAGCACGACCGCTATCGCGACGGCCAATGCAACGCCGAAAAAGGCCTGCCAGTTGTTCATTATGTTGAACTCATCGGACGCGACAAAGACATAGCCGAGCGTTTCGTCATCCGAGACTATCGGCTTTGCAACGACGTATTGCTGCTCGGAATAAAAGCCCATGAGCGTCGTCATACTGTCAAACTCGCTGCCGGAGCTTACGGCCTGCATGACCGACGGGTCAAGCTGCTTGCCCTGATGCTTTGCGCAATACAGGGTCAAATCGGAACAGGACAGTACAAGACCGTCCTGATCGCATATAAATATGTGGCTCGATGTGACATTCGCAATCGGGCTTATCGTTAAACGCAGATTCCAGCTCCCGAGCGTTTCCTGCTTTGAAAGAGCAAGCGCCGATCTGACGACCTCGTCTGCGCTGGCGTTCATTCTTTCCCTTGTGGAGTTTATAAGATAATTCCTGCCGATGAAGAAGAACGATGCGCCGACTATCGCAAATGAGACGAAAACAAGAAGCGCCGTCGCAAGAAAATTGCGTAAGTATATGCTCTTCATACAGAGCCTGCTCCTTTTATTTTACGACTTCGAATTTATAACCAACGCCCCAAACGGTCTGCAGCGACCACTGAGGAGAAACACCCTCGAGCTTTTCCCTCAGACGCTTGATGTGAACGTCAACGGTGCGCGAATCGCCGAAGTAATCGAAGCCCCATACCTCGTCAAGCAGCTGGTTGCGCGTAAAAACAATGTTGGGCGACGCTGCAAGATGATACAGCAGCTCCATCTCTTTGGGCGGAGTGTCTACCTTCACTCCGTCAACTATAAGCTCATAGGAGTCAAGGTTCACGATAAGCTTATCGTAGCAGAGCTTTTTCTCTTTGGGCGTGTTGTCGGTCTCCGAGCGGCGCATGACCGCGTGGATGCGCGCAAGCAGCTCCTTGACTTCAAAGGGCTTTGTGACATAGTCATCCGCGCCGATATCCAGACCTGCGACCTTGTCGCCGACAGCGCCCTTTGCGGTCAGCATGATGATTGGGACCGACGAGGTCTTGCGGATCTCGCGGCAAACCTGCATACCGTCCATAACGGGCATCATGATATCAAGCAGAACAAGATCGGGCGATGTTTCGTTGAACATCTCAATACCGCGTCCGCCGTCGTGCGCGATACTGACTTCAAAGCCGTCCTTTTCAAGATAAAGCATAAGAAGCTCGGCAATATTAACGTCGTCTTCAACAACAAGGGCTTTTTTGCTCATATTATTTCCCCCTTGGATCAAAATATTATTTATACTTAATACAAGTATACAGTAATTATACAGATAAAAAAAGAGTTTTAGTTAAAAATCTGTAAAATGGCGAATAAACGGGGATGAAAAAAGGAAGCCGCATTTTTGCGGCTTCCTGAATGAGTTTTATTGCGATTATTCTGCTGCTGCGGTCTTTGCCTTTGCCTGCTTGCTCAAGGCCTTGACGCCCTCGATAACGAGGTCGATAGCAAGGATGATAAGCAGAACGGCGATGACGGCACGGATGACGCCCCATGTTACGTCGGCACCGGTGGTGATCAGACCGATCTGAGCCTTGATGGTGAATACCAGCGAGGTCAGAGTTACGATGAGCATGAATGCCATCGGGAAGTAGAACATCTTGTTGTTTCTGCCGATCTTGCCGAGCCATGCAGCGACTGCGAGCAGACCCAGAGCAGCCAGCAGCTGGTTAGCAGCACCGAACAGAGCCCAGATCTTGGCATAGCCGGTCAGACCCAGAGCAACGCCGGCCACCACGGTGATGGCGGTAGCAACATAGGGGTTGGTGATGACCTTCTTCCAGCCCTTCAGGTCGTCACGGGACTGACCGGGCTCGACGAAGAACTCAGCGAACATGTAACGGGCCAGACGGGTAGCGGTATCCACGGAGGTCAGGCAGAAAGCGGACACGGCCAGGATCAGCATGGAGTACACCACGTTGTAGCAGCCGGCGCCGAACACCTTGGAGAACATGGAGGCCAGACCGGTGGCGAACACGACGGTGGGGGTAACGGTGGTGCCGTCAGCATACTGGTTCCAGATGTAGCCGACAGCGCAGACGGAGATCAGGGCCAGAGCGCACTCAATCAGCATACCGCCGTAAGCGATGGGCTTAGCGTCCTTCTCCTGATCCAGCTGCTTGGAGGTGGTGCCGGAGCCAACCAGAGAGTGGAAGCCGGACACAGCACCGCAGGCGATGGTCACGAACAGAGCGGGGAACATATAGCCCAGAGAGGTGCCGGTGGGAGCCAGGGTGTCCTTGAAGCCCAGGAAAGCGGGCATATCCACCACGGGATGAGCGCCGATGATACCCACGACAGCCAGGACCATCATGCCGTACAGCAGGAAGGAGCTCAGGTAGTCACGGGGCTGCAGCAGGATCCACACGGGGGTGACGGAGGCCACAGCGATGTACAGGCCGACGATGATCATCCACACGTTGTAGTTCAGATAGATGGGGTGCCAGTTCAGGCCGATGATCATGCAGACCACGATACCGATAACACCGATAACGGTGGAGATGCCCAGAGGGGCATTGCGGCGGTATACGAAGAAGCCGAACAGGACAGCCATCACGATGAACAGGATGGAGATGATAGCGGTGGAGGCGTTGGCAGCGGAGGCAGCCAGATCCACAGCGCCGTCAGCGGTGTAGGTAGCCTTGAAGGTGTTGGCAACGATGGAGGCGAAAGCGGCAACCACCAGGATCAGGGTCAGGTAAGCGAACACGATGAACAGCTTCTTGGCCTTGGCGCCGATGGCGTCACCGATGACCTCACCGATGGACTCGCCCTTGTGGCGGATGGAAGCGAACAGGGCGCCGAAGTCATGGACGCCGCCGAAGAAGATACCGCCGATCAGGATCCACAGCATGACGGGGACCCAGCCGAAGACAGCGGCCTGGATGGGGCCGTTGATGGGGCCGGCGCCGGCGATAGAGGAAAAGTGATGGCCCATCAGCACGGGAGCCTTGGCGGGACAATAGTCCTTACCATCTTCCAGCTCATGAGCAGGAGTAGGACGGGAGTTATCCACACCCCACTTCTTGGCCAGCCAGCCGCCGTAGAAAATGTAACCTACGACCAGAACGGCACAGCCAATGATCAAAAACAAAGCAGCATTCATTAAGCTCTCTCCTTTCTGAACAGTTTTTTCTTTTGCTTATGAAACAGGCCCTGTTTCAGGACCTGCGCTGCACTGTGTCCGCTGCGGTTGGTGCTGACGGATTCCTCCGGAAGCACAACCAGAGCGGTATGAAAATCCATCCAGCCCCAGTAGGACAAACGGAAGCTCTTGTAGAGCTTGCAGCGTTTCAGCGCCTTCCGCGCCTCCTCATCACAGCTGTCACACACAAACAGCGCCGTGATGTAGGTGTACATATGGGTGGAGCTGGGTTGAATACGGGCCATGCCCTGCTCGTAGGCCAGCTTCTCGCAGGCCTCGTAGATCTCCCGCGTCAGATGGGGTACGTTGAACAGGTACACATACTCAAAGCTCTTGGCCTCCCAGAGCTTTGCCTTTTTGGAGAGGACGAACTTCTCAGACGTGGCGTAGAAATCCATGGTGACCGCCAGCGGCTGGTCATCCTCCTCGCAGCGGTTGATGTCAAACTGGCTTTGGTAAACGGTACAGAGCCGGTCAATGGCTTCCTGGCGTGTCATGGTACGCCTCCTCTCATGCGAAATCCTTAACGGACATTTAATGACGGCTTAACGACGCCGAAACTACGCCGGGTATTTTTACAATTTCGCGTGTGAAAGGCAAAATTGAAAAAGTTGCGTTTTTTGCACTTGAAAACGTTATTAAGCCGTCAAAATTACGATTCATACTATACGCTTCCCATTTTCAAGTTTCAAGTGAAAAAGTCTACAATTTTTAAGTGTTAAGTTTGTGTGAATTTTCAGTTGTTTTCCACAAAGAAATGGTTTATACTCGAAATAATAACCGCCTATCGGATCAGTAGGCTGTCTGGAAAAGGAAAAACACCGCCCGCAAGGGCGGTGTTTTTGCACAAAAAACGGGTTTTCGCCGGTCACACCGTGCCGCTGACGGTCAGGGTGACGGTGCCGGGCGTCACAGCATAGGCGCCGGTGGCGGCGTTCTGCGTGAAGGCGGCGGCAGGCACGGTGATGACGCCGGGGACGGTGGCGAACTGGCCGGTGGCGGCGTCGTAGGTGTACTGGGCCGGGGTGGTCAGCGCCGCGCCGTTCAGCGTCACGGTCAAATCGCGGAGGATGGGGTCAAACACATCGGTGACCGCCAGATCGTCCGCGGCTGCTGCCGCGACGTTGCCGGTGTTCTGGATGACGAAGGTGTACGTCAGACGCCCGTTGGCGGCTACCTCCGTGGGGGACAGCGCCTTGCTGATGGCCAGCGCCGGCCCGGTCTCGGGGGATACGGTCTCCGTGGCGGTAACGGCGTCAGGCAGTCCGCCGCCGGTGACGGCGACATTGTTCACCACGCGAGTCTCCGCGCCCAGCGGCGCGAAGGCGGTGGGCTCCGCCTCATAGGCGAGGACGGTGCTGCCGCCGGCGGGGACGGAGATGCCGGTGACCGTCAGCGGCGGGCCTGCCGTGGCAGCGGGCGCGGCCTGCAATACGCCGTTCTGGTAGTACCGCACGGAGCCGGCGGTGTACGCCAGCGGATAGACGGTGCCGCCGTTAAAAGCGTAGCCGCCCAGATCGTCGGTGACGGTCAGGCCGTTGAGGGCCGCTGCGCCGGAGTTGACCAGTGTGATGAGGTAGGTGATGGGCCGACCGCTGCGATAGGTGGGTACGACCGCTGTTTTGGAGGCGGTCAGCACCTCCAGCAGCTCGCCGGTGGTGATATTGGAGCTGGTGGTGCCGCCGCTGTACGTCAGGGTGGCCTGATTGGTGAATGTTGCCATGGGATGACCTCCTGTGTCGGGATTGCGGGCTATTGTCCCGCAATCCATTGTATGCGCCGGAAGCGCCGGGTGCGCGAAGCGCAAAAAAGAGGAGACGTGCGTCTCCTCTTTTCGGTATGGCGATAGGTGCGGGCGCTTACAGCCTGTGTACCCGCAGGGCGCGGATGGCGTTGAGCACCGCCAGCACCATGACGCCCACGTCGGCAAAGATGGCGGCCCACATATCCGCCAGACCCACTGCTACCAGCACCAGACACGCGAACTTGACCACCAGTGCGAACACGATGTTCTGGTACACGATGCCGATGCACTTGCGGGAGATCCTGATGGCCTTGGCGATCTGCATGGGCTCGTCGTCCATCAGCACGATGTCGGCGGCCTCGATGGCGGCGTCGCTGCCCATGGCGCCCATGGCGATGCCGATGTCGGCGCGGCCCAGCACCGGCGCGTCGTTGATGCCGTCGCCTACGAAGGCCAGCTTGCCGTGCTGCTGCCGCAGCAGCTCCTCCACCTTGCCCACCTTGTCGGCGGGCAGCAGGTCGCTATGTACCTCGTCCACGCCCAGCTCCGATGCCACGGCGTCGGCCACCTTCTTCACGTCGCCGGTGAGCATGACGGTCTTTTCCACACCTGCCCTGTGCAGGGCGGCGATGGCGTCCTTGGCGTGGGGCTTCACCACGTCGGAGATCACGATATGCCCGGCGTACCGGCCATCCACCGCCATGTGGATGATGGTGCCGACGCTGCGGCAGTCGTGGTAGGGGATGCCCAGCTGCTCCATGAGCTTACTGTTGCCGGCGGCGACGGATACGCCGTCCACCTTGGCGGTGACGCCGTGGCCGCTGAACTCCTGTACATCCGTGACACGGCTGCGGTCAATGGGCCTGCCGTAGGCGCGCTGCAAGCTTTTGCTGATGGGATGGGAGGAGGCACACTCCGCCAGCGCCGCATACTCCAGCAGCTTGGCCTCGTCCATCTCGTTGTGGTGGACGGCGGTGACCTCGAACACGCCCCGGGTCAGGGTGCCGGTCTTATCGAATACCACGCACTTTACCTGCGACAGCGTCTCCAGATAGTTGGAGCCCTTGATGAGGATGCCCTCCTTGCTGGCGCCGCCGATACCGGCGAAGAAGCTCAGGGGGATGCTGACCACCAGCGCGCAGGGACAGCTGGTGACGAGGAATGTCAGGGCGCGGTAGAGCCACTGCTCCCACTGGCCGTCCATGCCGCCCGCCAGCCGGATCACCGGCGGCAGCACCGCCAGCGCCAGCGCACTGTAACACACCACGGGGGTGTAGATGCGGGCAAACTTGGCGATAAAGTCCTCGGAGCGGGACTTGCGGGAGCTGGAGTTCTCCACCAGCTCCAGAATTTTGGACACGGTGGACTCCCCAAACACCTTGGTGGTGCGGATCTTCAGAACGCCGGTCATGTTGATGCAGCCGCTGATGACCTCGTCGCCCTCGTGGGCATCCCGGGGCAGGCTCTCACCGGTGAGGGCGCTGGTGTTCAGGGTAGAGGTGCCCTCCGCAACGATGCCGTCAAGGGGGATCTTCTCGCCGGGCTGCACCACGATGACCGTGCCGATGGACACCTCATCCGGGTCCACCTGCACCAGCTGCCCGTCCTGCTCGATGTTGGCGTAGTCGGGACGGATGTCCATCAGGGCGCTGATGTTCTTGCGGCTCTTGCCCACGGCGTAGCTCTGGAACAGCTCGCCGATCTGGTAAAACAGCATGACGGCGATGGCTTCGTTGTAGTCGCCGCTTTTTTCGTAGATGGCCAGCGCGAAGGCGCCGATAGTGGCCACAGCCATCAGGAAATTCTCGTCGAACACCCTGCCGTTGAGGATGCCCTGTCCGGCCTTCTTCATAATGTCGTAGCCGATAACGACATAGGTCACCAGATACAGCGCCAGCCGCAGCCAGCCGGTGACGGGGATCACGTACAGCGCCGCCAGCATCACCGCCGTGAGGATAATGCGTACCAGCATCTTTTTCTGCTTTTTTGTCATGTGTGACCCGCTCCTTTCATGGTAGGATGCCCGTCCTTCGGGAAAAACACCCCGTTCGCCGCAGGCGCGGGGGATGTCCGCCGGTGGGCTTACAGCTCGATCTCGCAGTCAGGCTCCACCTTTTTGCAGGCCTTCAGCACCTTTTTCATGACCTGCTTGGGGTCGGCGTCCTCGGCGAACTCCACGATCATCTTCTGGGTCATGAAATTCACCACGGCGGAGGTCACGCCCTCGGTCTTCCCGGCGGCCTCCTCCATCAGGTTGGCACAGTTGGCGCAGTCCACTTCAATGGCATAGGTCTTTTTCATGGGGGGATGCTCCTTTCACACATAAATCATTAAGCGCTTGTTTAATTATTATGGCCGTAGTATAATGCGGACAGACAGGAAAGTCAACGGCTTCGCCGCAGAGATGCCCAAAGCGGCGAAAAGCATTTCCGTTTGGGCGAAAGGGAGGAACAGCTATGGAGCATACCGGCCTGCCCCACGACCATGGGGAGGAGCAGAACCACACCGCCGCCATGCGGGAGCTGCTCCGCGGCGAGGCGCATTTCCAGAGCGTCGCGGACATCTTCCGACAGCTGGGCGACCCCAGCCGCATCCGCATTTTCTGGCTGCTGTGCCACTGCGAGGAGTGTGTGGTGAACATCGCGGACATGGTGGAGATGTCCAGCCCCGCCGTGTCCCACCACCTGCGGGTGCTGAAGGACAGCGGCCTGCTGTCCAGCCGCCGGGAGGGGCGGGAGGTGTACTACCGCGCCGCCGATACGACCCAGAGCCGCTTGCTCCACGAGATGATCGAGCAGGTGATGGATGTGGCGTGTCCCCAGTGGCGGGAGGAGGCGGAGCAGGTGAAGATCATCCGGGAGATCCACGACCACCTGACCGAGCATATGGAGCAGCGGGTGACCATCGAGGAGCTGGCCCGGCAGTATCTCATCAACCCCACCACGCTGAAAACCGTGTTCAAGGAGGTCTATGGCAGCTCGCTGGCGGCTCACATGAAGGAGCATCGCATGGAAAAGGCGGCGGCGCTGCTGCGGGAGACGGACATGAGCGTGGCGGAGATCGCCGGACAGGTGGGCTACGAGAGCCAGAGCAAGTTTACGGCGGCCTTCAAGGAGCAGTTCGGCCTGCTGCCCACGGCCTACCGGCGCACATAGGAAAAAAGAGACGGACGCAGCTGCGTCCGTCTTTTCCATTATTCCAAGATGATCCAGTTGTCCTGCTTCTCCGTGACGTAGCCCACGGCGGCCGCGGCGGGGATGGTGTCCCGCAGCTCCCGCAGGCAGGCCTCTGCGTCCTCCTCCGCCACGGCCATGAGAAGGCCGCCGCTGGTCTGGGGATCATACAGCAGATCCTGCATGGTGCGGCTGACGCTGCCATGGACGGTGACGCCCGCTTCGGCATACGCCCGGTTGCGGTAGGCACCGGCGGGGAGAAGCCCCATGCGCGCCGGTTCCCATGCCTCCGGATGATAGGGGACGTCCGCCGTCCGGATGTGGACGGTGCAGCCGCTGCCCTGTGCCATCTCAAAGCTGTGTCCCAGCAGGGCAAAGCCCGTCACGTCCGTGCAGCTGTGGACGCGGTATTTCACCATGATGTCCCGCGCCGCCTTGTTCAGCGTGGCCATCTGGCGGTAGATGCGGTCCATCACCGCCTCGTCCGCCAGTCCCGCCTTGGCGGCGGTGGTCAATACGCCCACGCCCAGCGGCTTTGTCAGCAGCAGCACATCGCCGGGGCGTGCGCCGCTGTTGGTCAGGATCTTCTTCGGGTGGACAAAGCCGGACACCGCCAGCCCGTAGATGGGCTCTGCGCCGTGGATGGTGTGGCCGCCGGTGATGATGGCGCCGGCCTCATACGCCTTGTCGTAGCCGCCCCGCAGCAGCTCCTGCACCATTTCCCGGGGCATGGACTCCGGCAGGCACAGGATGTTCAGCGCCAGCTTGGGCTCGCCGCCCATGGCATACACGTCGCTGATGGCGTTGGCGGCGGCGATCTGCCCGTACAGGAAGGGGTCGTCCACGATGGGCGGGAAGAAGTCGGTGGTCTGCACCAGTGCCGTGTTCTCGTCCAGATAGTAGACGCTGGCGTCGTCGGAGCGGTCATAGCCCACCAGCAGACGGGGGTCGCTGTGGGTGCGGAAGCCCTCCAGCAGCTGCACCAGTGTACCGGCGCCTACCTTGGCGCCGCAGCCGGCGCAGGACGCCAGCTTTGTCAGTTTGATATCCGTTTCCATGACTGCCCCTCTCCTTTGCGGGCGCGCTGCGCCGGCGGGAACGCCGCACAGCCGCCTTTATAATAATGTGTCTCTATCCTACCACCGAAAGAGGGGGAAGTCCACCGCAAATTGGGGTGACGCCGCAAAACGGCTGGTTTTTCGCCGCCGCACACTTGCGCGGCGGCGGCAGATATTTTATAATAAGGAAAACATACGGCAGGAGGGTCTTGTGATGTACGAGTTGATTCAGGTATCCGGCAGCAGCTATTATGTGCAGAGTCCCGCCAAGATCGGTCTTGTGCGGCTGAACGACACGGACGTGTGCCTCATCGACAGCGGCAGCGACAAGGACGCCGGCCGCAAGGCGCGGCAGCTTATGGAGAAAAACAGCTGGCACTTGACCGCCATCTACAATACCCACTCCCACGCCGACCATATCGGCGGGAACCGGTATCTCCAGAGCCAGACGGGGTGCAGACTCTACGCCCCCGGCGCGGAGTGCGCCGTTACCCGCCACACGGTGCTGGAGCCGTCCATGCTGTACGGCGGCTGCCCGCCCAAGGAGCTGCGCCATAAGTTCCTCATGGCGCAGGAGAGCGACGCGGCCTATCTGACGGCGGACGTGCTGCCGGAGGGCTTCCGGCTGCTGCCGCTGCCCGGCCACTGTATGGATATGGTGGGCTTCCGTACACCGGACGACGTGGTATATCTGGCGGACTGCGTATCCAGCCGGGAGACACTGGAGAAGTACCGCATCGGCTATATCTACGATGTGGGCGCGTACCTCGCCACGCTGGAGACGGTCAAGGCCATGACCGCCAAGGCGTTCGTCCCCGCCCACGCGGAGGTGACGGAGGACATCGCGCCGCTGGCCCAGTACAACATCGACACGGTGCAGGAGGTAGGCGACGCCATCACGGCGCTGTGCGCCGCGCCGCAGACCTTTGAGGAGCTGCTGAAGGCGCTGTTCGACCGGTATGGCATGGCCATGACCTTTGAGCAGTACGCGCTGGTGGGCGCTACGGTGCGCTCCTATCTGACATGGCTGAAGGAGACGGAGCGCGTGACGGCGGAGTTTGCCGACAACCGGATGCTGTGGCGGCGGGTGTGAGATATCAGTCGGCGGGGCCGTGCAGGACGACCCGTGTGCCGTCCACCTCCCGCAGACGCAGCGTCGCCCCGAACACGTCGCAGAGCATATCCTCCGTGACGGCGTCCCGGGTGACGGCGTAGCGGATGACGCCATCCTTCAAAAAGAAAAACCGATCCCCGAAGGCGAGAGCCTGATTCAGGTCGTGCAGCGAACTCAGGACGGCAATGTGCCGCTCCTGAGCCGCTTTTTTTGCCTCGCGCATCAGCAGATGCTCGTTGGAAACGTCCAGATTGCCGGTGGGCTCGTCCAGCACCAGCAGCCGCGGCTCCTGCGCCAGCGCCCGTGCGATGGCTACCTTCTGCCGCTCGCCGCCGGACAGCTCCGCTACGCTGCGCGCTGCCAGCGGGGCAAGTCCCATATCCGCCAGCACCCGCGCTGCTGCGGCGCGGTCTGCCGGCCCGGCCTGTAAGCCGAAGCGGGACAGCCGCCCCAATAGCACGGAGTCGAACACCGTCAGCTCCCCGAAGCGGATGTCCTGCGGCACGTAGGCGATATACTGTGCCCGGCGGCGGTGGGACAGAGCGGTCAGCTCCTGCCCGTCGAAGCGGATGGAGCCGGAGTCGGGGGTGCAGATGCCCAGCAGGTTCTTGAACAGCGTGGTCTTGCCGGAGCCGTTGCAGCCCAGCAGGATACCGATCTCACCGCTTTCCAGCGTCAGATCCACGCCCCGCAGCACCGGAGCGCCGCGGCGGCTGTATCGATAGGTCAGATGCTCCACGGTCAGCATGGCGTCGCCTCCCTTCTGGCGAAGATGATGGTCAGGAAAAACGGCGCGCCCAGCAGGGAGGTGATAGCGCCCACCGGCAGCGCCGAGCCGCTGCCCAGACTGCGGGACAGCAGATCCGCCAGCAGCAGCAACAGGCTGCCGCTGAGGGCGGAGGCGGGGATGGTCCAGCGGTGATCCTGCCCCATGAGGCGCTTGACGGTATGGGGGCAGATGATGCCCACAAAGCCGATGATGCCCAGAAACGACACGCACACCGCCGTCATGACGGAGGCGGTCAGCAGCGACACGAACCGCAGCAGCGCCACGTTGACGCCCAGCGTTCCGGCGGTGTCGCCGCCGCTGAGCAGCGCGTTGTAGCGCCACGCCAGCAGCATGAAGAAGACCGTACCGGCGGCTACCACCGCCAGCATGATCCAGTCTGTGCGGTAGGTGGCCCGGCCCAGATCGCCGAAGCTCCAGATCACCGCCGCCGACAGGCCCACGTCCGTGGCGTAGAACTGCAGGACGGTGGTGGCCGCCGTCCACATGGCACCCACGGCGATGCCGGCCAGCACCACCACATTGGGGGAGAATGACCGCAGGCGGCACAGCCCCAGAATCAGCAGGATGGACGCGGCGGCGAACAGAAATGCCAGCAGCGACGTGGCGAAGGGGCTGACGCCTACCCCGTAGTTGGACAGATTGTTGCCGGTGGAGAGAAAGCCGCCGGAAAAGGCGATGATGGACAGGTTGGCACCGAACACCGCCGCGTTGGACACACCCAGCGTAGACGGGGAGGCCATGGCGTTGCCCAGCGTGGTCTGCATGACGAGACCCGACACGGACAGCCCCGCCCCGGCGATGAGCGCCGCCAGCAGCCGGGGAATGCGGATGTTCCAGATGATCCGCGCCGCCGCGCCGCCGGTGCGGCCCAGCAGGGCATCGAAGCACGCCGCCACGCTCATGTGGGACGAGCCCACCAGCACGCAGGCGAAGGCGGCCAGCACCACCGCAACAGCCAATATGACAAGCACCGCTGTGTTTTTCCGCGTGCGCCGGGTCTTTCCGTCCATATGCGCCCTCCACCATACCATAAAAGATAAAACATTATACAGCGAACGAGAATTTCGCACAAGGGGGGAGGGGGGATGACAGGCGGGTATCGTGTATTCTGCCTATTGACATTTTGCGTATTCGGGGATAACATACGCTTTCTGGAAAGAAAATCGTAGAGGAGGTGCCTTTTGTGGCAGAAAAAAAGACAAATATCCAACTTTTCCGCCCGCTGGATCTGACGCAGGGCTCCTGCTGGAAGACCATCCTGATCTTCTCCCTGCCGGTGATCCTGTCCTATCTGCTCCAGCAGGTCTATTCCATCAGCGACGCGGCCATCGTGGGACAGACGCTGACGGCGCAGGAGGTGGCGGGCGTCAACGATACGAACGCGCTGGTGTTCATCTTCCTGCAATTTGCCTTTGGCGTCAGCGCCGGCTTCTGCGTGGTGACCTCCTGTCATGTGGGCGCCCAGAACAACGCCGGCGTCCGCCGCAGCCTTGCCACCCAGATCGTCCTGTCCGCCGCACTGACGGTGATTTTGACGACGCTGGCGCTGCTTCTGCTGAATCCCATGCTGGCGTGGATCAACGTGACGCCGAAGGACGCGGAGGTCTACCGCGCCGCCTATACCTACTGCTTTATCATCTTTGTGGGCATCGGTGCGCAGCTGTTTTACAACTTCATCTGCTCCTTCCTGCGCAGCATGGGCGACTCCGTGACGCCGCTGCTGTTCCTGCTGTTTTCCACCCTGCTGAATGTGGGACTGGATCTGCTGTTCATCCTGAAATTCCACTGGGGCGTGGCAGGCGCGGCAGCTGCCACCGTATCCGCCCAGCTCATCAGCACCGTGGCCTGCTTCTGCTACGCCTTTGCCCGCTATCCGGAGATCCGCCTGAAGCGGGAGGACTGGCGCATCACGAAGTACGATGTGCGCCGCCATGTGAGCCGGGGCATCCCGCTGGGGCTGCAATTCTCCGTGCTGGCTATCGGCATCATCGTCATGCAGAGCGTGGTGGTGAAGTTCGATATGCTGGATGGGCGCATGGTGTCCAGCGCCGCCCAGAACGGCTTCGGCGCGGCCAATAAGCTGTCCAACCTGGTGATGACGCCCATGAACGCGCTGGGTACGGCCATGACCAGCTTCACCGCCCAGAATCTGGGAGCGGGACGGTATGACCGCATCAAAAAGGGTACGCTCCAGAGCATGATCGTCATGGGCGGTATCGTGCTGTGCGGCGTGGGTCTCGGTATGCTGCTGACCGTCAACGACCTCTACTTCCATGTGTTCCTCAGCGCCGATAAGGTGACGGCGGAGACGGTGCGCTTTGGCAATGCGCTCCTCTATGTGGACTTTGCCATGTACCCGTTTTTGGGCGGCGTTTTCCTCATCCGCAACTGCGTACAGGGCATTGGACGGCCGTCCTTTGTGCTGGGCGCCGGTGCGGCGGAGCTGGTGGCCCGGATCGCCGTTTGCCTGCTGCTGCCCGCCGCTGTGGCAGGCGGCATGGTCAGCGCCTCCGCGCCTCCGCTGGCGTTTTACGCGCTGTGTGCCGCCGATCCCATGGCGTGGATCGCCGCCGACACGGTGCTGTGCGTGCCGCTGATCCGCAACATCATGCGGATGGACTACCGTTACCTGCGGAGCGGCCAGATATAGAGCGGGATAGGAAAAAAGGGCGGCGCGGCCGCCCTTTTTTCGTACCGCTGAGGAGCGGCGGGGTATGCGCTGGGGATTCGCAGATATTTACGGCAGAATTTCCGATTTTTTTCTTGACAGACGCCGGTGGTATGTGCTAATATAATCGAGCTGACGATTTGAGCGGAGGGCGTACGCGGGTGTAGCACAATGGCCAGGGCACCAGCCTTCCAAGCTGGGGATGCGGGTTC
>ERZ857882.3105-NODE-3105-length-16145-cov-3.334431_pt1 | contig 16145 bp, 16 predicted proteins | sample MGYA00519697_ERZ857882 | MGnify/ENA primary metagenome ERZ857882 (study PRJEB31778, sample SAMEA3449373) | human gut metagenome | biome: human gut; feature: human-associated habitat; material: faeces | place: United Kingdom | collected 2010/2012 ...
ATATATTACCTCTCGATTTGCGTTTAGTGCAAGTTTGTCGTACACTTTTTGCAGGTCGTAAAAAGTATTACAAAAATGGAGGCTGGAGGTGTGTACGCCGATGAATGATTGGTTCAAAGAACGCGGTATCGGCCAAGAGCAGGTCGCCGCCACTCTTAACGTTTCCGTCTCGACCGTTTCACGCATCGTCAACTACAAAAGAGACCTCAGCATGAGGCGTGCGATGATTCTGCACACTGAGTATGGGATTCCTTTTGACGTTATGTATCCATCTCAATTGAGCGAGGGTGAGGGGGTGTTTGTCCGATAAGGAAATGCCCAGTCTCGATCTGGAACATCGAAACCGGGCGTATGCAACACATCCAATGTTGAACGATTCCCTAGTCGCCAAACTTTTGAATCGTTCGCATTGCCTTTTAGATTATGGAGGCTGCACAAATGTCTAGTGTAACCGAAGTCGCTGTGCCGACTTCTGATTTTGATGGTAACGCCCCCGTGAATGGTTCGCGGGACATGGCGTCTACATTTTCCGAATCTTTGTATTGGCGACGTTCTGCCCGGCGCTACGAGCTGCTGGGACTTGTCTCCTGGATGCTGGCCGCGTTGTCGTGCGTGGTTTTTCTGGCGATTCTGCTTGCCGCGAGGAATCTGCTTCTGCCGGGATTCGCTTTGGTGCCGGTGGCCTGCGGCCTGGCTTGTGTGGGTTGCTGGTGCGACCGTAACTCGCGCGATGCCTGGGATTTCGCTTTCTGGTCCCTTCACGCGGAGGTGAGGCAATGACCATGACCGTTGGCGCGCGTTCCCTCGATAACGAGGAGCGCTCGAATTTCCGGGACTACATGTCCCTGTTGTCCCTGTCCGTGGATGCGTCGATGACCGTGAGGGAGGTCATGGCGGTCGCCTATCTGATCGGCCGGCATGACGCGCTTCGTGACGTGCGGAACGCTTCGTCGCCGGCTCGGACGGTGAACCGTCGTCTGATCCATGGCGGTCCGTCGGATTGCGTGTTCAACCGCGGCTACGAGGCCGGTGCGGGCATGGTGTCCGACGAGATCGACGCGTTGATGCGCGACGTGGAGGCCCTCAGCGGCGATGACGCGGTGTTCTCGATGCTCAGGCATCCCTCGGTGAGCGGGGGTGATGAATGGTGGAATTGGTGATCCTGCTGTTCGTGGTGCTCGCAGTGGCCTGTTTCGGCCTGCTGCTGCCGTTCCTGCGTCTGGCAGTCGGCATCGTGCTTCTCGTGGTCCGTCTGCTGGCCTCCCTCGCGCGATCAATGGGGGCGGGCCGATGATGCACCTCATACTCGTGATCGCCGTCGTCATCATTCTCGCCGCGTCCTATCTGCTGACGTTCGCCCTGTGCCGCGCGGCCACGCGCCGCGACATGCTTGAGGCCCGTTGGCGTGAGGAGTCGGCCGGTTCCGTGAGTGAGGAGAGCCATGAGAGCGCATGAAACGCATGAGCGTGCCGCGCGTCATGGCGGCTTCCCGCCCCATGGGTCCGTTTCGGGCCTGTTGGCGGCCTGCCCGTCGGACGGCAGCCACGACTTCTACCTGTCGATGATGCTCGACGTTCCCGTGCCGCGCGTGCCCATGCTGCGCGCACGTCTGCAAGACTCCCGCCGAGGGGGTGCCGCATGAGCGTGAACGCGGTCGATTGGGCGCTCAGGTTCGCGCCCGTGGACGCCAGGCACAACGGTGCCGCTCGCGTGCTGATGTGTCTGGCGAACGTGGCCGACGACGAGGGGCGCAACGCGCATCCGACGCACAGGAAGCTGGCCGCGTGGTGCAAGTGCAGCGTGAGCACGGTCAAACGCCACCTGTCATGGCTGGAAGCGAACGGGCTGATCCGTCGCGGCGACCAACGCCAGGCCGGGCATTTCAGCGAGTGGCACCGGCCCGTCGTGTGGGATCTGTGCCTGGGGAACCGTCTGGAGCTCGACCCCGACTTCTTCGACTCGAACGACATCGACTCGACCCGAGGTGGACGGCCTTCCACGGAAAACAGGGCGAGGGGAAACCCCGGCTCACATGTGGACCGTGGTTATGGCGACGGGGACACGGGGAAACCCCAGCTCACGGGTGAACCACGGTTCACAGCTGTGACCCCACCCCCAGCTCACCTGGTGAGCTACAGTACGTCCCTAGTACGTAATAACCCCTCTGCCCCTACGGGGCATCTCCCCGCAAGCGGAGAGACCTCCCCGGACGATGACGGAATCCGCGAGGACGGTTCATGGGCCGACGCCGCCGGAGCCGAACCCCCGAGCAGCGAATCCGCCGGGGCCGGTTCCGACGCGGAGGCGGTGTGCCGCACGATGGCGGACGGGCTGCGAGCCTTGCCGCCGATGCCGGTGCCCGAACCGTTGGCCCGGCCCGGCAAACGCGAACTCGACGCCGCCCGACGGCTGATCGCCCGCCACGGCATGCCACTGGTGCTGGCCGTGGCCGAATGGGTGTCGCTGCCGCCTTCCAAGACCGACAAGGGCGACGCTTCCGGCAAGCCGTATGACGGTTTCTGGCGTCGCACGCTCACCGGCCCGCGTTCCCTCGCACGGCACTGGGACCAGGTATGCCTCCAGATGGCCGACGACCCCCACGGGCGTCGCCTGCTCGCCGGACACGGCATCCTCGCCGACAAGGGCGAAACGGCGCAGCCGCCGAGCGTGGAATCCACGCCGAAGGTGCCGAACTACGGGATCCCCGACAACCTGGACCGGCGCGTGTGGAAACTGCTCGACCCTTACGACGTCGATGCGGGCAATGACGGGTTCGAGGCACCGCGCACCCTGCGCCGGCTGTTGAAGCGCGTCCCCGCGAACGATGCCGAAGGCGAACGCGGGGCCGTGCTGGAGGCATTGCGGGCGGGCCGCGCCTTCCTGGACGCGGAATCCAGGGAGAAGGACGACGGCTTCGGGCAGCGGAAGCCGTCCGGGACCGGGCCGGCGTCCGTCCGTTTCGGCTTCATCGGCGGCCGTGGGCCGAAGGAGGTGCCGGCATGTTCCTGAAGGGAGAATGCGCGGATTTCCCCGACTCGTGGTCGGACCGCATGTGGGGGCCCGACGACCTGCCCAACCAGCGAACCCAATACGAGCTGCGCCGCGCGGCGGTGCGGATCTGCGAGGCCTGCCCGGTCAGTGCCGAATGCCTCGCGTTCGGCATCATGGTCCGGGACCAGTACGGCATCTACGGCGGACTGCCCCTGCGCGCCCGACGCCAGGTGCTGAAGACCGCGCAGGAGGCCGGATTCCGGTTCGACCCCGACGACCCGACCGCCGAACGGCGGCTCGCCCGGTACATCCGCGCGAACCCCGAGATCGTGGCGGCGGCACGCGAACGCGAATGCAAACGCCGCAAGACCGAGCAGCGCAACGCGCGCCAGCAACGATGGCGCGCCACCACACGCTCGACCGGCAAGGCGAAGGCCCCGGCCGCCGCCACACACACCCCGCCCTTGCAGGACACCCTCTTCTGAAGACAATCCGATACAGATAACCGGTCCGGCCCCATAAGGACGAACCATTCCGGAAACCCGTATACGCGGCAAACCGTGGAACCGTGCACCCGTGGACACGGGAAGCCGGAAACCCGAATGAAAGGAACAATCCCAATGACCACGAACACGAAAACGGTGGCCTTCGTCAACCTCAAGGGCGGGGTCGGCAAGACCACCAGCGCCATCGGCACCGCCGAAGCACTCGCCCGACTGGGCCATACCGTGACGGTGCGCGACGCCGACCCGTCCGGCGCGGCGACCCTGTGGGCGCACAAGGCCCTATCGGCCGGCCGCCCACTGCCCTTCGGGGTGGAGGTCGTCAACCGGTTCACCGTCGCCGCGCCCGCCGAGGAGGAATGGGTGCTGATCGACACGCCTCCCTTGCAGACCGATCTGGTGGAGGCGGCGGTGGACGCGGCCGACCTCGTGCTGCTCGTCACCACCACCGGCCCCATCGACCTGGAACGCATGCTGGAGACCATCCGGCAGATCAACAAGCCCTCCTCGGTGCTGCTGACCCAGACCCGCTACGGCACGCGCAGCCTCAGGCACGCCGAGGAGTTCCTGGCCGAGAACGGACTGGCCCATTGCAGGGAGACCATCCCGTACAAGGAGGCCATGCGTCTCGCGCCGGACGAGGGCCGGTTCCCGTCCGCCTCGGGCTACGGGCTTATCGCCAAGGAACTCAGCGACGCATTCAACGCCTGACACCCGCAGAACCGAAAACCCGTGTCCACGCAAACCCGTGGACACGGGGACACGGAAAGGAACAACATCATGGAGATCAACAAGCCGATGACCACGAAGAACATGCTGGCATCGACCCTCACCGACTACAAGAAACCGGTCAAGCTGCCCAAGATCACGGTGGAGCTCGACCCCATGCTCAAGAAACGGTTCAAGGCCGAGGCCGTGCGACGCGGCACCACCATCCGCGACATGCTCACGGCATGGATCGAATGCGACTGCCCTCCCCTCGACGCGGCGGACGCAAGGGCCGAGGCGAAGCAAGACGGAAGAAGGAGTGGATGATGACGGATGACATCGAGGAGCGGGCCGCACTGGCCCGTCGCGGGGTCATGGACCATTCGGATTGCGAGGAGTGCACGGAGGACTGGACGTTCCTGATGCGTCAGGGACGGCGGGAGTTCCCGTTGGGATTGCGCACGGTGCTTGCGTGCCTCGCGTTCGCCGAACGCGAGGGCGCGGTGCCCGAGCTGCCGGCGGATTGGTGGGTTAGAATCAACAGGAGGTATCGATGACGACGATGCGCGGCGAGGGGGGCCGACTATGGATGCGTTCAAGGCATGGCCGGGAAGGGCGGAAAGCATCGTGATCAGCCAGGAGTCATACATGAGGTGCACCGGCGGCGTGGCCCCGTGGCGTCGTGACGGCGACAAGGGGCCGTCCTACTACGCGGTGTGCCCGCTGTGCGACAATCCCATCCAGATTGTCGGCCTGTTCCGTCGGCAGGAGGAAAGCCGTGCGCGTCGGCCCTACGGGCGACACCACCGGGGCGATGTGCCGGGCCTGTGCCGCTACGACGAGGACGCCTATCTGCACTGCCCGTATGCGGATCCGAACCATCGGACGGACATCCGAGCGAGACGTCATCCGAAGGACCAGACCGGGCGGGCCCTGTATGGTCTCATGCGCGGCGAGTTCGACCGGGTGGCGCTGGCGTGGGAACGGTTCTCCGGCATCCATCTGGGGCCGGGGGCCGCCCGTGACATGCTTCGCAAATGGCGGGACGACCAGGGATGGCGCTACTACGACGCGACCTACGGCAATCTGCCGCAGATGCTGTTCTTCGCGGCCGGCGGACAGAACCTGGTCAAACGCTACATCGTGCCGGACAGCCCGTTGCACGAACGGCTGAAAGGCGTGCCGCGGGTGAGATTCACGCCGACGCGCTCCCGGTACGTGCAGGTGGACAAGGCCGGGCCGGGGTTCCTTACTCTGGATTTCCTGCTGTACGCCCGGCGCATCGAATGGGACGGACAGCACATGAACGAGACGTTCAGGCTACGCGGCCTGCTGGGCCGCGATGACGGGCAACAGGCCTTCGATGACCTGACCCTCGACGTCGATCAGGACTGGCTCCCCCACACAGCGGACGCCCAGCCCGGCCGCGACGAGCGGCTACTCGACATCGCGCGGGAAACGCTGCAATCCAACGCGGGTATCCCGGCAGATCAATAAAGCGTTATCAATGCAAGGAGAACAATGATGAACGAGAACGACAAGACGGAAATCCTCGAACCCGTCGAAACACCCGCCGAGAACATCACAGAGCCAAGCAAGGATGGAAGCAGGCGTCCGAAGTGGCTGCCGCCCCTGGTCGCGGCCGTCTGCGCGGTGATTCTGATCGCGGCCGGCATCATCGGCTGGAACGCTTACAGCGGCGCGAAGCTCGCCGAGGCCAAGGAGGCGTGCGTCACCGCCGCCGACACCGTGCGCAACAATGCCAACGAATACAACGCGCTGCTCAACGGCGATGCCGCCGATGCCGCCGCCGTCAAGGCCGAACAGGTCAAGGACTCGAAGACCGTCGAATCCTTGGGCAAGGAGCTCAAGGCCTCGGCACCCGAATACGAGGGCTGCGTGGCCGAAAACGCGCAAGGACTGGATGCCGCCACCGTGAAGCTCAATGAACAGGCCGACTGGTACGAGACCCACGAGAAGAGCCTGTCGAAGGCGGTGAGGGCCGTCGCCGAATCCAAGGCCGCGAAGAGGCTGGATGACGCGAAAACGAATCTGACGGCGAAGCTGGACGAGGCGTCGAAGCTGCTCGCGGATTCGGACGGCAAGGTCGCGGACAACGCCACCCGCGACGCATTGTCGAACGCCATCGACGCGGCGAACGGGCTGAAGGACGGGAACGATCCGGCGAAGATCGACGGAGCGCGCAAAACGCTGGAGGATGCCATCAACGGCGTGAACGCGAGCGTCCAGGCAAAGACGGACGCGGATGCGCAAGCCGCCGCAGCGGCAGCAGCGGCAGCCCAGGCTCAGGCGCAGGCCCAATCCACCTACAGCGGCGTCTCCTCCTACTCCGGCGGCGCGTACAGGCGCACGGAAGGCTCCACTTCCGGCTCCAACACATACCGTGGCACCACATCGGGCGGCTCCGGCCCGGCCGCCGCCGCCCCAAAGCCGAACCTCAACGGCGCTTACGGCTGCGGCAACAGCTGCACCGGCAAGGATGATGGCTATTACCATCACTGATCGATGAATGACTGATTATGGCTCGTATCGGGAAACCGGTACGGGCCTTTTTCATGGATTTCGCAAAGGAAAGCCATGTCCCTGTGAACCTGTGCCCCCGCATTCCCGTGTACCCGTATTGCCGGGAAATACTTCCGGATTTTTTGTAGACGCCATGCTCCGTGGTTCGGCGTGTCGTCTGTGAGGCTTGTTGGTGGCTGCCGGGCCAACCGGTGGCTACCTCCCGTTATTCCTGCGGTCGGAAGCCCCGCCACCCCTTGAAAAAAGAGGCGGCGGGGCCATGACCGGAACGATTGAGGGAGGGGATGAACAGACAAGGTTAACGGAGGTTCATTTACATGAACTTTGGCAGGAAGATGATGAAGGCCGGTGTCGCGGCGGTGGCTGCGATCGCCACGCTTGGTGCCGGCGGCGTCGTCGCATCGACCGCGTTCGCGGGCGGTGGCGGCGGCAACCAGCCCGGCACGGGCGGCGACCTGGCCGCGGTGCAGTTCTGGCAGTACAAGGACGATGCTTCGGGCGCATGGGGTCCGGCCACGAGTCTTGATTCGGTGCGCGCCGCCATGAACAATGCCGGCGTGACGTTGGAGGGCGATGGCGTCACGAAGGCGCAGGCCGCATTGGACCAGGCCCGCACGGAATGCGAGACCGGTTTCCAGCGGCGTCACCCCGGCGAGGGCAACGGCGACTGCCGAGTGGTCGCGGTCGGCACGGTGCCAGCCGTCATCGGCGGCAACTACATCTACAACGGGTCCGGCGCGGCTTCGCCGACCGGGACCGGCGGCTGGTACGACAACTGGAACACCTACGTAGCTCCAGGAACATACCAGTATGGCAGCACCGTATATAGGACCTCATATCCGTTCGATGATGATCCGTCGAACAGCGTGGATGCGATTATGCGTCGTAATGTGGAGGCTTCCAGCAAGCCGTCGATCGTGGTGATCGTGCTGGACAAGTACCAGCCCGCGCCGCCCTCATATCACCTGAGCATCAGCACGCAGGCTGCGGAGATGTCGGGCCAGTCGGGCGACACCAAGGACGCTTCGGACACGATCACCCTGTCCAGCGACGGGTCGAAGACCGAGAACGTGAACGGCACCGCGACCCTGCACTGGCGTGGCGTTGACGGCACCGAGAAGACGGTGGCGAAGCAGTTCACCGCATCCAACAAGGGCAGCGCCACAGTGAGCGCGTCCTTCAAGGACATGGACGCCTCGTGGGAGTCGTGGCCTGCGGGCAAGCGCTGGTGGGACGTTGACGTGGCGAAGCAGGGCAACATGGCCGAGGCGGTCTCCCACAAGGGAGAGAACGACGGCAAGGAGTCCGGCGAGAAGACCACCACCCCGCCCGAGAAATGGCTGACCAACGGGGCCGGCGACACGGTGCGGGACGGCAACGACTCCATCGCGTCCGGCTCGCTGTACACGGCGCACATCAAGGCGCATTCCAACGCCTCCGGCAAGTTCTGGATCTACGACACGATCGACACCAGGGACGTGGTGATCGGCGGCACCGACAAGGACGACGTGAGCAAGGTCAACGTGACCGACGCGAACGGCAACATCGTGCCGGCGGACATTTCCATCGACGATTCCATCGATGGCAAGCGCGTGGTCAAGGCGCACGCCACCGCCCCGCATTCCGGCCTCTACACGCTGAACGTGCCACAGTCGGCCAAACCCACCGGCGGCGACTACGAGATCAACGACGGTTCCGTGGCGTGCTGGAACGGAGACAACGGCACCGGCAGCCTGGCCGACTGCCAGACCGGCAACAGCGACAGCGTGGGCAAGGTCACGCCGACCCCGGACAAGGTGTGGGTGCTGGACGAGTCCGGCGCTCTCGTGGCCGAGGACAAGCAATGGACCAACCAGCAGGGCGTCGATCAGAAGACGTTCCTCGTGGGCGACCAGGTGGGCGTGGTCGTCAACGGCAGCATCCCCGCGCACCTGCTCAACCCGCTGGCATCCTATTCCATCACCGATGATCTGACCGGTTCGAACCAGTGGATCGACTGGAAGTCCGGCAAGGTGTTCGTCGACGGCAAGGACGAGACCGCGAACTTCACCATCGCGATCGACCGGAAGGCCGGGACCGCGACCGCCACCGCGAAGTCCGCCTACATCGCGAAGACGATGTTCAGGAACAGCGCGAGCAAGGTCAGGTTCTACCTGACGGGCACCATCAAAAAGGGTGCCACCGAGGGCAAGAAGATCCAGCTGACCAACAAGGCGTACGAGAAGTGGAACAACGAGACCCGACCGACCAACGAGCCGCCGGTGTTCGTGTGGACACCCAACCCCAACAAGGCGTGGGCCATGAAGGTCGGCGGCAAGTGGCAGCTGACCGTCGATCCGACCAAGACCGACAAGGTGGGCGGCGACGACAAGTACTACCGTCTCGGCGACGAGGTGGCGGCGGTCATCTCCGGCACCCTGCCCACAGGATTGGGCCGCGTGCCCGAGATCGCGTGGACCGACGACTTCGCCAACGTCGATAGCATCCTCGACCTGAAGGACACCTCCAACATCAAGGTCTACGAGCAGGACACCACCGACGAGGCCAACGCCGGCGTCAACGACCTGAACAAGACCGGCAGGGACGTGACCGACCAGTTCGACATCACCGCCGAGGGCACCAAGGTCACGGTCAGCGCGAAGGACTCCTACGAGGCCGCGCAGAAGGACCTGAAGACCGCGAAGCAGATCAGCGTCGTGATCCCCTTCGACGTGAACTTCGACACCGTGAAGCTGCTCGAATCCTACGGCAAGGCGGAGGGCGACGAGCTCAACACGTGCGCGGACCCGAAGGGCGACGACCTCGACAACAAGGGCGGCCAGACGGTCGGCGGCAGCACGGTGGACACCAACACGCCGAAGATCTGCGTGACCGTGCCCCCGATCCACAAGCAGGTCATCGCCGAATCCTCCCAGGGCGGCGACCAGTCCAGCATCGACACCAAGACCGTGTTCCCCGGCCAGACCGTGGAATACACCGTGCGCGTGGACCCGCAGATCCCTGCGGACCAGGCATATTCGGTGACCGCCATCAAGCTGAGCGACACCTATTCCGAGTACACCACCGCGAACAAGCAGACCCTGGAGATCACCGACCTGGGAACCGGCGGCATCATCCCGAAGAGCGCCTACAAGGTGCAGTGGGACGAAGCCAACCACTCGTTCGAGGCCACGTTCGCCAAGGACTGGGTTGCCGCCAACTGGAAGGCCGGCTCCAACCCGCGCGTGCTGCTGCGCTTCGAGGCCAAGGTGAACGAGGACGCGCCCACCGACAAGACCGTCGACAACAAGGCCGCGCTGACCGTCAACAACGTTTGCGGCAGCGGCCTCAAATGCGTCAACCTCGCTGCGGACATGATCGCCGCCGGCGATGCGGATGTTATGGTAGTAGGCGGTATGGAGAACATGAGCCTTGCGCCCTATGCCCTGCCCAATGCCCGCTTCGGTTACAGGATGAACGACGGCAAGGTTGTTGACGTTATGGTCAACGACGGCCTGTGGGACGCCTTCAACAATTACCACATGGGCATCACCGCCGAGAACGTGGCCGAGCGCTTCGGCGTGACCCGCGAAATGCAGGATGAGTTCTCCGCCAACAGCCAGCATAAGTACGGCGTAGCCGCCGCCGCCGGCAAGTTCGATGAGGAAATCGTTCCCGTAATGGTAAAGGTCAAGAAGGAAATGGTAGAGTTCAAGGTAGACGAGCAGCCCCGTCCGGACAGCACTGCGGAAAAGCTTGCCAACCTCAAGCCCGCCTTCAAGCGCGACGGCGGTACCGTAACCGCGGGCAACGCTTCCGGTATTAACGACGGCGCGGCCGCGCTGGTCATCATGAGTGCCGAAAAGGCCAAGGAGCTTGGCGTAAAGCCCCTTGCCAAGATAGTTACCGGCGCCAGCGCGGGCGTAGATCCCAGCATAATGGGTATCGGCCCCGTGTACGCCACCCGCAAGGCCCTTAAGAAGGCCAATCTGGAGCTGAAGGACATAGACCTTATCGAGGCCAACGAAGCCTTCGCCGCGCAGAGCGTTGCCGTTGCCAACGAGCTTGGCTTCGACATGGATAAGGTAAACGTAAACGGCGGCGCCGTAGCCCTGGGCCATCCCATAGGCGCATCCGGCTGCCGTATACTCGTGACCCTGCTTTACGAGATGAAGCGCCGCAATGCCAAGTACGGCCTTGCCACGCTGTGCGTAGGCGGCGGCATGGGCGTTGCCACCATAGTGGAAGGCATGTAATTCAAAAATCACATACGGCTTAAATAAAGCATAAAAGGGCGGGCGCAATGCCTGCCCTTTTTGCATACTTGAAGCAAAGCGCCGCATGTGGTAAAATCCCTGTGATAATTTTGCTTATACGGAGAAAAAAGCATGGAAAGCACATTGACGCGGCGCGGCCTTAACGGCAACCAATTAAAGCTTATAGCCATAACCGCAATGACGATAGACCACCTTGCATGGACGCTTTGGCCAGGGTATTCGCATAACCCCGCCGCAATAGCCTGCCACATAATGGGGCGGCTGACCGCGCCCATAATGTGGTTCTTCATAGTGGAAGGCTATCATTATACGCACGATGTGAATAAATATACACTGAGGCTGTTCATACTGGCGCTTGTTTCGCATTTTGCATACAATTTCTGCTTCGGCATATCGTTTGTTCCGCTGAAGGATAGCGTATTCAATCAAACAAGTGTTGCGTGGTCGCTGGCGTGGGGCCTGGTGCTGCTCAGGATAAACGATTCAAAGCGCCTGCCGCATTGGCTGAAGGCCGTTATAGTTTTCGCCGTGTGCGCAATAACCTTCCCGTCGGACTGGAGCTGCGTAGCCGCCGTTGCAATTCTTTTCATGGGTAACGCGCGCGGCAATTTTAAGCAGCAGATGATTTGGATGATGATATGGAGCGCCACTTACGCCGCGGTGTATTTCATATTCCTTGATAAAATATACGGCGTTATTCAGCTTTTTACCTGCCTTACGATACCGCTGCTGCGGCTTTATAACGGCGAACGCGGCAAGTGGAAGGGCATGGGCAAGCTTTTTTATGTTTATTATCCGGCGCACCTTTTCGTTATGGGCATTTTGCGCGTGCTGCTTTGGGGATGACGCGCGGCAGCATAAATGGTATAATATAGCCAAAATAATTAGGAGGAAACCAAAGAATGGAAAAACCGGTATTAGTCATAATGGCGGCGGGAATGAGCAGCCGCTACGGCAGCCTTAAACAAATAGACCCCGTGGACGAAGAAGGGCATATAATAATCGACTTTTCCGTGTTCGATGCTCACCGCGCCGGCTTTGACGAGGTGATATTCCTTATTAAGAAAAACATAAGCGGCGCGTTCCACGCAGCCATTGGCGACAGGGTGTCCAAATATCTCAAGGTGAGCTATGCTTATCAGGAGCTCGATATGCTGCCGGAAGGCATAACCCTGCCCGAAGGCCGTGAAAAGCCGCTCGGTACCACCCATGCCGTGCTTTGCGCGCGTCCCGCCGTGGGCACAAGGCCGTTTGCCGTTATAAATGCGGACGATTATTATGGGCCGGAAGCGTTTGAGCATCTTTATAAATTCCTCACAAGCGAGCATGGCGCAAACAAGCACCTTGCCGTGGGCTATCCCGTGGAAAACACCCTGCCCGAAAACGGCGAGGTCACGCGCGGCGTATGCCAGGTGAACGGCGAAGGCTACCTTACCTCGATAGTCGAGCGTATGCGCATTGCCCGCGCGGATTGCGGCGCAGTAGCCACGGAGGACGACGGCACCACCATAGCCATACCCAAGGGAACCACCGTATCCATGAACTGCTGGGGATTTTCAAACAGCATATTCGATATTCTGGACGATAATTTCCGCGCCAACATAGCCGCCGGCCTTGAAAAGAACCCCATGAAGTACGAGGATTTGCTGCCCGTTGCCGTTTGCAGCGCAATACAGGCGGGCAAGGTGCGGGTGCATGTTGAACCCACGCACGACGCTTGGTTCGGTGTAACGCATAAGGATGACAAGCCCGTTGTTATGCAGAAGCTCAAAGAACTGAAGCAGAAGGGCGTGTATACCGATAAGCTTTGGAACTGAGCATAAAATAAGCTTTGGCCTCCCGGCATTCAGCAGGGAGGCCGTTTTATAATTTATCCTACCGCGCCGTTTCAACCGCCAAACCGCGGCCCGGCGAACAGGAAAGTTTCCTTCGCCTGGCGCGAAAGGCTGCGGCTTATGGGTATATGCGCGCCGCTTTTTAATATGAATTCGCCCGGCAGCATTGCCGCAAGGCTGGCCGTGTTTACATAATAGCTGTTGTGGCAGCGGCAGTAGCATGTTTCGTCAAGCCCCGCCACAAGCTCCTTCGGCGCGGCGCTTGTCCAGCATTCGCCGTCCGCCGTTACAACCTTTGTGCGCCGCAGTACGCGCTCCAAATACTGCACCCTGTCCCACGGTATGCGCTGCGCGTTCGCGCCGTTTGTTATTACGATATAGTTTGCCTTGGCGCCTTCGCGGCGGCGCACGGCCTTTTCAAGCGCGCCTTTAAGATATGTTTCGCTTTGCGATTTGAGCACGAAGAAAACATGCTCCGCGTCATATACCTTTGAGGCGTATTCTATATGCCCGCTCAGGAATATAATCTGGCATTCGGGCGCAAGCTCGTTTATGCGCTTTGCAAGCTCTATCCCGTCCATGGATTCCATCTGAATATCCAGCACCGCAATGTCAACGGCGTAGTTATCCTCCGTTATGGCGTATATCAAATTATCCGCGCTTGTGAAAAGGCTAAGCTTCGCCGCGGCAAACCCGTCAAGGGCGCTTATCTGCGCCGCAGTATGGCGGCCGTGCAGCGCATCGTCATCGCAAATGGCTATGTTCAGCATTCTGCTCCCTCCGTATGCTGCTCGGTTTGCGCTTCCGCGGGTACCTGCATTGTGAGCGCCGCGCTGAATACGCCGCCCTTTGTGCCGGTTATGAACGTGCCGTTGTACTGACGGGCAATGTTGTTTATTATGCCCGTGCCAAGCCCGCGTTCAAGGCCGTGTATCCGCGCCTTTTTGCGCGTATCGGCCGCGGCGGCGGAGTTTTCCATTCTTATTGTGCAGCAGCCGTTTTCCTCCCGCGCCCATATGCGTACGAACGGCTCCGCGCCTTTCACCGCGCGGCAGGCTTCTTCAGCATTGTTCAGCATGTTGCCGAGGGCTATTATCATATCCGCATTTGCAATGCGGGATTCGTACGGCAGCGCAATGTCCGTTTCTATCCTTATGCCGCTGTCCTTCAGCTTTTCAAGGCGGGACGCCATGAATGCGTCAACTATTCTGTTTTCGCATTGGCCGAGCGTGGATGAAAAAGTATGCCGCGGTATTATCTCCGCGGCGTATTTTGCGGCCTGCTCAGTATCGCCGCTTGAAAGCAGCGCCTGAATGGTATACATATGGTTGGCAATGTCGTGCCGCAGGGAGCGCGCCGTTTCGTATTGATCGACCAGCGCGGCATAGTGCGTTTTTTCGTTCTCTATCTGCTCGCTCAGCATTTCGTTGCTCAGTTTAAGCTCCGCCCGTTGGGACATTCCGCGCACCGCAAGGTAAAGCGAAACATCGCTGGCTATGCAGAAAAGTATCGTGCCTATGCGGGCAATATATGCGCTGTCCGCATCCGGCGGATCGAGTATCCACATGCTCATTACCACCTGCGCGATGGGGAATATGGCAAATAAAATAAGTTCGCGCCAGGTAAGCCTGTCCGAAGAGCGGTTTATTACCAGCGTTGAAAGGAACAGCAGCGTTGCGAACATTATTATGTATATTGCATACCATGTTAAAAGGTTAAGAGGAGAGCTGTAAACTTCGGCGGAGCTTGTGTAATGCACGTTGAATATAAGCTGCGTCATAACTTCGCAGATGGCTTCATGCATGAACACAAGGCTCACGCTTAAAACAACCTTCATACGCTTATCCGTAAACAGGAACAATCCCCAGCAGGTGTCCCACACAATGCCTATGCTCATTTTTATAAGCGGCGGCGTGTTCGCGGGCAAAAGCAGCATGCCGTATAGGCTGGCGTAAAACACAACGAACAGCGTTATGACTGCCGTAAGCGCAAAGTTGAACCGCGGCTTTAATACGGACAGCACGAATGCCGCCATCAAAAAGCCTATTATTGCGTTGCCTACCATTGAAATCGCAAAATTGCTCATATTGACCCCCGATCAAGACTGTAAATACGGAATATTTGTCGATTCAATGGTATTATACGGAGCAGGCCCTTGTCAAGCAAATGCAAAAAATTACATAAAAACAGCACTTTATTACACGGTTCAGCATACTGCACCGCATTTGGCGTATCATATGCATCAGCGCATGTCACCACCATGCGTTACAGTGCGGGAGGGGTAAATCCCAGACAGGGCCTTTCCCTAAAAGGCCCGAAAAGGCAGCGCGGAGGGGGTTATTGCGCTGCCTTTTTATGCTTTGGTTTGTTCTGTTTGTTATCTAAGCTTAACGTATTCCTTGCTGATGAAGCCGTAATCATCGCCGCACCTTGCAAGGCACCAGCCGCCGTTTATCATGTATACCATTGCGGCGTCGCCCTTGTTAAGCCGGCGTATTATGGCGTATGTCGTGTCCGGCCCGGTACGGAAGTTCACATTGGACTTTATTGTGGCGGATATAAGGGTTATTGCCGTATCTCCCTTATATATGCCCACCGTCCCTTGGGACAGCACGTTGACGTATGCCTTTACGCAGAAGCCCGTGCGCCCATCGTAAAGCACATAGTACCAGTCTCCCATTTCCGCCAATATGTTCAGCTTTGTTCCCGCGGCAAGCGTGCCGAGTACGCCCGTGCCGGACGTTGATGCGCCGGTGCGCATGTTCACCTTGGCGTTGGTTTTGCCGGATGCAAGCTCCACCTTTGTGCTGCCCTTGCCGTCGCCTTCCGGCGTTACGCCAGGGGGTTCGGGAGCTTCCGGCGTTTCGGGCTGAGACGGCGCGGCGTCGGCCGTTTTCTTAACGTATTTTGCGTAAAGATAGCCGCGCTTGCCGCCGCATTCGGCCTCGTACCAGCCGTTTGAAAGGGAGTAAAGCGTAACCTCGGTGCCGCGCTTCAGCTTGGTTAAAATCTTTGACGATGTGCTTGCCTTTTCGCGCATGTTCACCGTGCCCGTGGTAACGCCCGTGCCTATTGCGGAGGGAGCTTCGGGTTCGGCATCCTTGCCTTCGTCTGTATCGGCGCCGTTTTCGGGCAGGGCGGTTATTATGCGCACATATTTTGCGCTGACGTAGCCCTCGCCCGCGGCGCAGCTTATTTTATACCAGCCGTTTGAAAGGGCTATAAGCTCAAGCTTGGTGCCTTTTTTCAGCACCGCAAGCTTTTTCGTGCTCGTGCCTTCCCCTGCGCGAAGGTTCACGCTGCCCGTT
>ERZ857882.3114-NODE-3114-length-16100-cov-3.432471_pt1 | contig 16100 bp, 9 predicted proteins | sample MGYA00519697_ERZ857882 | MGnify/ENA primary metagenome ERZ857882 (study PRJEB31778, sample SAMEA3449373) | human gut metagenome | biome: human gut; feature: human-associated habitat; material: faeces | place: United Kingdom | collected 2010/2012 ...
GCCCCCTCGACCCCTTCGCAGCGCTCACCCATGCTGCTTGAACTGTTTCGCGGCAGAACCGAACGCATCCGCTTTGACCGAAAACAACATTTTTCCCCCATCCGCCGCAAAACACAATAATAATGAAGGAAAACCCTTTTCTTTTGGGGCGGAAAGTGCTATAATAGATATGTTGGGGAAGAGTCAACAGCGGGGGAATCCGGCGGTGGGGCGCGCGTAGACGCGGCTTGTGCGCCCGCTGACGCGAAGTACCCCGACGCGCGTGTCCCCCTCCCGGATGGCGGGGCAAGGGCAAATGCCCCTGATTTTACGATTTTCCGCGGCGTGGGAAAAAAATCCGCCGTTTATTGATTTTTGTGAGGTGCAAGCATGTTGAACGACCAGGAACTCGAACACCGGACGGAAGAAGAAATCGAACAGCAGATTGAAGAAGCGACGCAGGTCAAGAGCGAATACGGCGAGGAGCAGATTCAGGTGCTGGAGGGCTTGGAGGCGGTTCGCAAGCGCCCCGGCATGTACATCGGCTCGACGGACAGCCGCGGACTGCACCATCTGGTGTACGAAATTGTGGATAACTCCGTGGATGAGGCGCTGGCGGGCTACTGCAAGCGCATCGACGTGACGCTGCACAAGGACGGCTCGGTCTCCGTCCGCGACGACGGGCGCGGCTTCCCCGTCGGCATCCACCCGAAAATGGGGCGTCCGGCGGTCGAGGTCTGCCTGACGGTGCTGCACGCGGGCGGCAAGTTCGGCGGCGGCGGCTACAAGGTGTCCGGCGGCCTGCACGGCGTGGGCGCGTCGGTGGTCAATGCGCTGTCGAAGTCGCTGTCCGTGACGGTCTATCAGGATGGGAAAATTTATCAGCAGGAGTACGCGCGCGGCAAGTACCTCTACGACCTGCGCGTCATCGGCGAAACCGACCGCACCGGCACGACGATTCGCTTCCTGCCCGACGTCATCAGCGACGACAACCCTGACGGCATCTTTGAGCGCGGCGTCACGTTTGATTTTGACGTGCTGAAGAAGCGCCTGCGCGAAATGGCGTTCCTGAACAAGGGCATCCACATCACCTTCACCGACGAGCGCGGCGAAACGCCCGTGACGGAGGATTTCCTCTACGAAGGCGGGCTGCGCGAGTTCGTCAAGTATCTGAATCACAACAAAGAAGTTTTGTTCCCTGAACCGATTTATACCGAGGGCGTGAAGGACGGCATCCTCGTGGAAGTCGCCATGCAGTACAACGACTCGTATGCCGAAAACATCTACACCTTCGTCAACAACATCGCGACCCCCGACGGCGGCACGCATCTGACCGGCTTCACCACCGCCCTGACGAGCGCCATCAACGACTACGGCCGCAAGTATAAGCTCCTGCGCGACAACGAGCCGAACCTGAAGGCGGAGGACGCGAAGGAAAGCCTGACGGCGGTTGTGTCCGTCAAGATGGAAGACCCGCAGTTCGAGAGCCAGACGAAATCGAAGCTGGGCTCCGGGCAGGTTCGCGGCGTGGTCAACGACCTTGTGAAAGAGGAGCTGTCCACCTATCTGGAGGAGAACCCGTCTGTCGGGCGGACGATTCTTGACCGCTGCGTGAGCGCCCAGCGCGCGCGCGAGGCAGCACGCAAGGCGCGCGAGGCTACCCGCCGCAAAACGGTGCTGGAATCGGCGTCCCTGCCGGGCAAATTGGCGGACTGCTCCGAGCGCGACCCCAGCAAGTGCGAAATCTTCCTGGTGGAGGGCGATTCCGCGGGCGGCAGCGCCAAATCCGGCCGCGACCGCCATTTCCAGGCGATTCTGCCCCTGCGCGGCAAAATTCTGAACGTGGAAAAGACGCGCATGGATAAGGCGCTGGGCAATGCGGAAATCAAGGCGATGATCACCGCGTTCGGCGGCGGCTTCGGCAATGAATTTGATGAATCCAAGCTGCGCTACCATCGCATCGTATGCATGACCGATGCGGATGTGGACGGAAGCCATATTCGCATTCTGATGCTTACGTTCTTCTATCGCTTTATGCCCAAGCTGATCGAAAACGGCTATGTGTATATCGCGCAGCCGCCGCTCTATAAGGTCACGAAGGGCAAAAATTCGCAGTATGTGTATTCCGATGCGCAGCTGCAAAAGGTGCTGGATGAGCTGGGGCGCGACGCCAAGCCCGATGTGCAGCGCTACAAAGGTCTGGGCGAAATGAGCGCCGAGCAGCTGTGGCAGACGACCATGAACCCCGAAACCCGCACGATGATGCAGATTACGCCGGAGGACGCAATGGCGGCGGATGAAATCTTCACGCTGCTGATGGGCGATCAGGTTGAGCCGCGGCGGAAGTTCATCGAGGAGAACGCGGATTTGGTGAAGGATTTGGATGTGTAACCGCATCCGCGCAATGAGAACCTCTTCGCCCGCTGCGGCTGGTTCCCCGTGCGCATTATTCAACAAGCAATTATCAGACAGAAAACCTGAACAGTTCGGAGAGAAATTATGAGCAGCATTCAGGACAAACTCATCCCGGTGAATCTGGAAAAGGAGATGAAGCGGTCGTTCATCTCCTACGCAATGGCGGTCATCATCGACCGCGCGCTGCCGGACGTGCGCGACGGCTTGAAGCCTGTGCACCGCCGCATCCTCTATGATATGGAAGAACTCGGCATGACGCCCGATAAGCCGTACCGCAAATCCGCGCGCCTTGTCGGCGACGTGCTGGGCAAATACCATCCGCACGGCGATTCCTCCGTCTACGACGCCATGGTGCGCCTCGCGCAGCCCTTCAACATCCGCTATACCCTCGTGGACGGGCAGGGCAACTACGGCTCGGTGGATGGCGACGGCGCTGCCGCCATGCGTTACACCGAAGCCCGCATGACGAAACTGACCCCCTACCTGCTCGAAGGCATCGAGAAGGACACGGTCGATTTCTACCCCAACTTCGACGAAACGCTCATGCAGCCCGCCGTGCTGCCCAGCCGCTTCCCGAATCTGCTCGTCAACGGTTCCAGCGGCATTGCCGTCGGCATGGCGACGAACATCCCCCCGCATAACCTCGGCGAGGTCATCGACGGCGTTATCTGCATGATTGACAACCCGGACTGCACCATCGACGACCTGATGCAGCACATCAAAGGTCCCGACTTCCCGACAGGCGGCATCATCCTCGGCAGACGCGGCATCCGCGAAGCCTACTACACGGGGCATGGGCGCATTGAGGTGCGCGCAAAGACCAACATCGAGGAAATGCCCAACGGCCGCAGCCGCATCGTCGTGACTGAAATCCCGTATCAGGTCAACAAGGCGAAGCTGGTGGAGAAGATTGCCGAACTCGTGCACGACAAGCGCATTGAGGGCATCAGCGATATCCGCGATGAGTCCGACCGGCAGGGGATGCGCATTGTCATCGAGCTGAAGAAGGATGTTTACCCGCAGGTTATCCTGAATACGCTCTACAAGCACACGTCGATGCAGGAGACGTTCGGCGCGAACATGCTCGCGCTGGTCAACGGGCAGCCGAAAATCCTCTCCATGCGCGACATGGTGTACTATTATCTGGAGCATCAAAAGGACGTTGTCACCCGCCGCACGCGCTTTGACCTCAACAAGGCGCTTGCCCGCGCGCATATTTTGGAAGGTTTGCTGAAGGCGCTTGACCACATCGACGAGATTGTGTCCATCATCCGCGCCAGCAAAGACCCCAACACCGCGAAAACGACCTTGATGGAGCGCTTCGACTTCTCCGACAAGCAGGCGCAGGCGATTCTGGACATGCGTCTGGCGCGCCTGACCGGTCTGGAACGCGACCGCCTCCAGCAGGAATACGACGATTTGGAGAAGGAAATCGCCCGCTTCCAGGCGATTCTGGCGGACGAACACCTGCTGATGGAGGTTATCAAGACCGAAATCAGCGCCATCCGCGATAAATTTGCTGACCCGCGCCGCACGGAACTGACCACCATCGACGGCGAAATCGACGTGGAAGACCTGATTCAGGAGGAGGACATGGTCGTCACGCTGACGCGGCAGGGCTACGTCAAGCGCACGCCGAAATCCATCTACCGCGCGCAGAACCGCGGCGGACGCGGCGTGACCGGCATGACGACGAAGGAAGAGGACTTCGCCGTGCAGATGCGCGTCGTCTCCACGCACGACGAAATCATGTTCTTCACCAACATGGGGCGCGTGTACATGCTCAAGTGCTACCAGATTCCGGAAGCTGGACGCACCGCGCGCGGCACGGCGATTATCAACCTCATCCAGATTGCGTCGGATGAAAAGGTGACGTGCATGGTTCCTGTGCCGGGCGCAACGGGCGAACACAACCTCGTGATGGCGACGCGCGACGGCATGATTAAGAAAACGCCGTACAGCGAGTTCGCGAATCTGCGCAAGAACGGCTTGATTGCCATCAATTTGAAGGAAGGCGACGAGCTGATTGGCGTGGATTTGACCAGCGGCGACGACGAAATTCTGCTGGGCAGCCGCAAGGGCATGGCAATCCGCTTCAGCGAGCGCCACATCCGCCCGATGGGCCGCGCGTCGATGGGCGTGAAGTCCATGCGGCTGGATGACGACGATATCATCATCGACATGGTGCCGCTGGAGCAGGGCGCGGACGTGCTGGCGATTACCACGCTGGGCTACGGCAAGCGCACCAATCCCGACGAGTACCGTGAGCAGGGCCGCAACGGCAAGGGCATCATCGCCACGAAGCTGACCGACAAGACCGGTGACCTCGCCGCGCTGCTGATGGTCAAGCCGGACGAAGACCTGATGCTCATCACCGACGACGGCACAATCATCCGCACCCGCGCCGAGGACATCCGCGTCTGCGGCCGCAACACGCAGGGCGTTATCGTGATGAAGCTGCAGGAAGGCAGCCACGTCATCGGCGTCGCCCGCGCTGAGCGCGACGAAGAGCCGGATGCGCCCGCGAATGCTGCTGATGCGGATGCCGCCGAAGCGCGTGCCGAGGGCTTCGACACGTCGGACGCGGCGGAATCGAAGGCAGTGCAGGAGCTGCTGCGCCGTGCCGAAGAGGAAGCAAGCGGCAGCGATTTGGACATGGATCTGGGCGGGGAGGACGAGAAGGATTCCCCGGCGGATGACGAGGATATTTAACCCAAGGTGCTTTTTTCTCCCGGAGGGGCTGACCTTCCGGGGGATTTTGTCTTGATTGCAGCAGAACCCGACCCCATCCGCAGCGACGGATGAGGTCGTTCCCCCGCCATTGCTCATTAACAATCAGTTAAACCCATAAATTTTCCGCGTCGCCTTATACCCCGCCAGCGCAATCCGCCGCCCGCCTTTTCCGGGCAGGTGCAGCACATGCCCCATCAGCCCGTGGCGCAGTTTCTTGTAAACATACGGGTTTTCTTCGCGAATGAACTTCCACAGCTCGTCCTTCTTCTGCTTGTTCTCCGCCGTACCGCTTTTGAGCAGCAGAATCGACGAAACCGTCGTCACAATTTCCAGATAGCGCCGCATGTACGCCTGCTTGCGCTTGTTCGTCACCTTGCTCAAATCCACCTCCGTCACCAGCATCCGGTTGACCAGCAGCGCCTGATCAATGCGGCGGATCATCACATTCTCCTGCACGGACTGGTCTTCACGCCCGATGAAGTAGTGGTACAGGTTTTCATCCATATAATACATTTTCTTTACCATCGGCAGCGGCTGATAAACGTAGAGTTCATCCACATAGAACGTGTGCTTCGGCAGGTTCAGCCCGCACTTGTTCAGCAGCGCCGTGCGGTAGATGACCGAGTGCATCAGCAGATATTCGCCGATTTTGAAGCGCGTTTCATTCCAGTCGAACACGCGGTTCTGCGGCACGGCGTGGCGGTACTGCATGACGTGCTTGTGCTTCACGCCTACTTTATCGTAGACGTAGTTGCAAATCAGCATGTCAATTTCTTCCTTCTGCTCCGTGAACGCGCGCAACTGCGCCAGCACGCGCTTCAGGCACTCTTCGTCCACCCAGTCGTCCGAATCGACGACCTTGAAGTACAGCCCGGTCGCGTTTTTGAGGCCGGTCATCACCGCGTCGCCATGGCCGCCGTTCTCCTTGTTGATGGCGCGAACGATGGTCGGGTACTTCTGCTGATATTCCGCCGCAATATCCGCGGTTTTGTCCTTTGAGCCGTCGTTGACGACGAGGATTTCCACGTCCTCGCCGCCGGCAAGCAGCGTTTCGATGGCATGGCGCATATAATCCTGCGAATTATAGCAGGGAATGGCAATCGACAAGAGTTTCATTGGTTTCATCCTTTCTATATAGAAAAAGCAGCGCTTGCAAGGTCGCGCATCGGTGAGGATGCCGCCGTCCCTTGCAGGCGCTGCCCTTTTCACCAATCTACTGTCTTATTTCGACACGCGATTGGCAATTTCCTGCTGCTCCGCCTTCAGATTGCGCTCCACGCCGAAGAAAATCATCAGCACCGCGCAAACCGCGTAAGCAATCGTTTCAATCCAGATGTAGTTGACCGACGCCGCCGTGCCCGCATCCAGCATGCCGTTGAGCGCCTGAATAATCGCGCCGCCGATGGGGGTCGCCGCGACCATCAGGGAGGAGTAGATGCTCATCGTCAGGCCGTCGGTGCGGATGCCATGCTTGTACTCCACATGGTCGATAACGTCCGCCAGCATCGCCAGAATCAGGTAGCACGCCGGAGACGAACCGAGGCACTTGAGCGCGATGCCGATGCCGACCACCACGAGGTTATTGCCGCCCAGCCCCGCAATCACGCCGCCGACAACGCCCAGCGCCAGACCCGCCAGCGTCAGCTTCTGCTTGGAGAACTTGTTCGCCAGCGGCACCACGAACGCCGCCGCAATCGCCATCGGCACCGCGCCAAGGATGGACAGGATGGACATGTACCAGTCCGCGCCGAGCACATCAGAGCAGAAGTACGCCATCGAGCCGTTTTTCACCGCGCCCGCCCACTGGAACAGCAGGTAGAACACGATGATGACCCACCACCACTTTTCGCTGGTGACGGCCTTCAGCTGCTGACCCATGGAGACGCTCTGCTTCTTTTCTTCCTTCGCGTTGCTTTCCATCAGCTCTTCAGTCACGCGCTCACGGGTGAACTTGAACTGGAGGATGACGGTCAGCGCCGTGAAGATGGCGACCGCCAGCATGATGACGAACCACTGCGTGCCGAAGCCGGTGTAAACCGTTTCGCCCGCCTCATTCGTGGTGGAGAGGAACATCGTCATCAGCACCGGGAAGACCATCGAGCCTGCGCCCATCACGCCCAGACCCGCGAAGTTGCTCATTGACGCCAGGACGCTGCGCTTCTCGCTGTCACGGGTGGACACGGGAACCATCGTCGCGTTCGCGGTGTTGTAAATCGGGTACGCGACGGCGTAGTAGAGGTTGTAGGCAACGGCAATCCACACATAGCGCGCCGCGCCTTCAAAGGGCATGATGAACATCAGCACGCTGGCAACGGAAAGCGTCAGCGCGGAGAGCAGCAGCCACGGGCGCGCCTTGCCCGCCATGGTACGCGTGCGTTCAATCAGCTGACCGACGATGAGGTTCGCCGCCACAATCAGGAAGGTGGAAACCAGCTGGAGGATGGACAGGTAGGCGCTGCTCAATTCCAGCGCCTTGCCGAGATAAACCTGAAGGTAACTGGTGAAGATGCCGGAGGACAGCAGCGCGCCGAACGGGCCAATCAGATAGCCGAGCAGGGTTTCGGGGGTTGTCACTTTGTCCTTCGGGACGCTGGAGCGCGTCAGGGGGGACTGCCAGAAGGATTGTTTCATGGGGGACATGCTTCCTTTCCTTGTTGTGAGTTGCTTCCTAATATATAATTGCTTTTTTGCAATTACTTCTTCTTTTTATCCGGGTTGAGGTTCAGCTTCGGGCGGTGGCAGAAGTGGTGGATGAGCCGTCCGCACCCGCGGAAGAAATGCCCATTGACCATCAGCAGCATATCCTCCGCCATTGCCATTGACACCATGCCGTTCATCATCTTCGCCATGCCGCGGAACGGGATGTTGTAGATGAACAGCAGGTTCAAATCCGGCTTGCCGGCGGCAGTCGCCTTGTTCTTCATGCGCGTGAGAATCCGGTAGATCAGCCGTGCCAGCGGGTTCTTGGCGTAGCTGAGCTGCGTCACCGTGTCGTTGAGCGTCAGCGGCTGCGTCTTGTCCCAGAGATGCGGCGGAATCGCGTGGCCCAGCAGCGCCGCAAACTCCGCGTCGCTCACGTCCGTCACGCGCGCCGTGCGGTAGCTCTGCACCGCCAGCTGAGCATACGGATTGGGCGCGTTCGTCCCCTGCTCGGTGTGCTTTGCCGTCAGGCGGATGTCGCGGCAGGATGCGCCAATCAGCAGCTCATATTCGCCGCCCTCCACCTCGAAGCGGTTCGTGCGGACGTTGAAGTAGCGGAACGTATAGCCGTCAAACGGAATCGTGATGCGCTTCGTCTCGCCCTTCTCCAGGTGCACGCGCTGAAAACCCTTCAATTCCTTCGCCGGGCGGAAAATTTCCGCGTTCGGCTTGTGGATGTACAGCTGCGCCACCTCGTCGCCCGCGCAGTCGCCCGTGTTCGTCACGTCAAAGGACACGCCCGCATTATCCGCCTGCACGTTGTCGTAGCGGAAGGTTGTGTAGGACAGCCCGTGCCCGAAAGCGAACGCCGGGGCAACGTCCGCCGACTCGGTGTAGCGATAGCCGACGTACAGCCCTTCGCGGTATTCGCTTGTCGCCTCCGTGCCGGGGTAGTAGTGGCTGACCGGTGCGTCCGCATAGTGGCGATACCACGTTTCCGCCAACTTGCCGCCGGGGGTAATCTCGCCCACCAGCGCCCGCAATACGGAGCGCGCCACCGCTTCGCCGCCCAGACCCGCGTAAAGCAGCGCGTCGCAGTCCTGCGCCCAGTCCGTCTCGACCGCGCTGCCGCAGGAGAGCACCACCACCATCTTCTTGCACACGGCGCGCAGCTTTTTCATCAAGGCGATTTGGTTCTCCGGCAGGCGCATGTGCGTGCGGTCAAGCCCTTCGGTCTCAAAGCACTCCGGCAGACCGAGGTACACCACTGCGCAATCCGCCGTCTTGGCAAGCTGCACCGCCTCATCCGCCAGCGCGTCGTTCGGGGCGTCAAGGCGCTCAAAGCCCTGCGCGAAGCCGACCCGCGCCGGGAAAAATTCATCCAGCATGGGCAGCGTGTCATCCACCTGCGCGGCGTTGACCATGCTGCTGCCCGCGCCCTGATAGCGGGAGCGCGCCGCAAACTCGCCGATAACCGCCACGCGCGCGTCCTTCTTCAGCGGCAGCAGGTGCTTGTCGTTCTTCAGCAGCACAAGGCACTTTTCCGCCGCCGCTTCCGCCGCCTGATGCTGCTTTGCGGCATCAAACGACGTTTCGCCGGACTTGTGCTCTGCCAGCACGAAATCCAGCAGCTGATCCACGCGTTCATCGACGATTTTCTCGTCGATTGTGCCGTCCTTGACCGCCTTCACCAGCTGGCAGGGGCTGTCGTCGCCCGCCGCGGGCATCTCCAGATTCATGCCCTCGCGCACACCCTCGACAATGCTGTTGCTGCCGCCCCAGTCGGTCACGACCGCGCCGTCAAAGCCCCACTCGCCGCGCAGAATATCGCCCAGCAGATGGCGGCTTTCGTTGGCGTACACGCCGTTAACGCGGTTGTATGCCGTCATCACGAAGCCCGGCTTGCCCTCTTTGATGGCAATCTCGAAGTTCGTCAGGTACATTTCCCGCAGTGTCCGCTCGTCCATCACGCTGTCGGAGTGCATCCGCAGCAGCTCCTGCGCGTTCGCCGCGTAGTGCTTTGCGCAGGCGGATACGCCCTGCTTCTGCGCGCCGCGGATGAAACCCGCCGCCAGCTTGCCGGAGAGGTACGGGTCTTCGGAGTAATACTCGAAGCTGCGGCCGCACAGGCTGGAGCGCTTCGTGTTCAGCCCCGGCGCAAGCAGCACATCCACCCCCTGATTGGCAGCGTCGCGCCCGACAACCGCGCCCATCGCCTCGGACACCGTGGCGTCCCAGCTGCACGCCAGCGTCGCGGCGGAGGGAATGCACGTCGCCTTCGTCGATGCGTTGAGGCCCAGATGGTCGCCTTCGCCCGCCTGCTTGCGCAAGCCGCTCGGCCCGTCGGAGAGCGTGATGGCGGGAATATTCAGCCGCAGAATCTCGCGCGTGTGCCAGACATCTTTGCCGGCAAGCAGGGCGCACTTTTCCTCCAAAGTCATTTTGGAAACCAAATTACCGTGTTTCATGGTCATTCCATCCTTACGCGTTTGCACAGACCACCCACTGTGCTTTTTTCCTACTTTATTATAGCAATTTTTTCGGGTGGCGCAAGCAGTCTCGCACAAACTGTCGAAATTCTCGCACAAGCTGTCATATTCGTCCTAATTTCGTGCGTTTATACCATTTCGGATGCCGTTCGTCGCGTGGGGGCGATGCGCTAATCTGAAAGAAAGAGGGAATTACAGCGGAAAAATGGTATGCTTTCGGTGGATTTTGACGTGCGGGATGCGGGTGTTTTCCCGTTGACGCGGCAGGAAAATTTTGCTATCATAGAATCAGTCAGGAGGTGAGCAGAATATGGATTCGGAAAAGTTGACTCCGGAAGAATTGACTGAAGAAGAGCTGACCGAGGAAGAGCCTACCGAGGAAGAGCTGGAGGAGGCAAGACGCCGCCTGTACGCCCATTTAGCGCAAGCCGAGGAGGATATCAAGGCAGGTCGTGTGCATCCGATAGATGAAGTTTTTGACGAAATCATGCGCGAATTGGACAGTTTATCTCTCGACGACCCTCATAATCAAAATGATTGACCTCGTTTCCGGCGCAGTGGCATTCGTCATTGCGCTTTTTTGCACCCAAAAAGGGACGCTCCTTTCCAGAGCGCCCCTCTTTTATGTTACCCCTTAGTTTGCCTTGACGTACTGCGCCATCATCCAGCCCGTCGTGCCCTTGTAGCTGACGTAGTACCAGCTGCCGGACCGCTCCAGAATGGTGACGGTTTCGCCCTTGTCCACACGGAGGATGATGCCGTACTTGGTGCTTGCACCGCGGCGCAGCGCCACGCGGACGCCCGTCACCGTGCCCGTACCGGACGTGCCGGAACCTCCCTGCGTAACCGTAATGGTCGGCGCAGTGACCTCAATCTTGTTGCCGTTGGCTTCATACACGATGACGCGCAGGATGTAGGAACCCGCGACAGTGGGCGTGTAGTTGAACGTCAGGTTATTCAGGCCGACTTCCGTCGCCACCACGGAGCCGTCGCGGAACAGGGTGTAGTCGCGGCGGATGACGCTGCTCGTGCCCTTGTAGGCGGTCGTCCACGTCAGGTTGCGGTTTGTCACGCTCGCCGTCGTGCTGGGCACAACCGTCACAGGCGTGTAGTTCGACACCACCGTCGCGCTGGAGCGCTGGGTGATGGACTGCCCATCAGCGGAGGTAATGGTGACTTCCAGCAGATAGGTGCCCGCCACCGTCGGCTGATAGTTGACGGAGATGCGGCCCGTTGCGGTTTCCGTGCGGTTGCTGTTGACAACCACCGTCGTGCCGCGGTAGACCTTGAAGTTCACGTTGTAGTTCGGCCGGCCGCCCGCGAAGGTAATATCCCACGCAAGCGTCTCGTAGTTGTTCAGCTTCGAGGCGCTGGGCTGCACGCTGGCAATCGTCAGCGGCGCGTAGCCGACGGTGATGTTGTAGACGATCAGGATGTCGGGATAGCGCTTGGAGGTAATCAGCAGCGTCGCGTAGCCGTTGTTGACGCCGGTAATCACGTTGTCGTGCAGGGAAATCGCGCTGTTGGTGTTGGCGATTTCGATGTTCGCCACGTCGCCCGCCTCGGTGTAGATGCCGTGGTCAAGCGTGAAGTTTTCGCCCACGCGGATGGTCTTGTTGACGACCTTGCTCACCGGCGCGGGGGCAACGAAGTTCATCTCGCTCAGCGTCGCGGGGGCAGCGTACATCGCCGTCGTCGCGCCGAGGGAGTCGCGAACTTCCATCTGCATGGCGTACTTCTGGGAGTTAATCAGGTTGATGTAGTTTTCCGTCAGGGTGAGGGTGAAGGTGGTCGTCATGCTGGTCTTACCGGCGGGCAGCGAGGTGTAGCCGTCGGAGAAGTCCTTCAGGACGATGGGGCTGCCGCCGCTCAGGCTGATGAGGCTGTACTTGAAGGTGTACGAGCCGCTGCCGCCGGAGACGGTCGCGCTCCACGAGAACACATCGCCCACATAGCCGCCGGAAATATCCTGCCCTGCGGAGAGGTTCAACGCGCTTAAGCCCTCCAGCGTCAACGAGCCGGATTCAGGCTGGGACATGACGTTCGACCACGGGCCGTAGCAAATGGTGCCGTTGGAGAACACGCGCACCGGGCGAACCTTGTAGTAGTAGGTCGTGCCGGCAACGAGGTTCTTGGCGACATAGGTCGTGCCTTCGGTTTCGCCAATCTTGGTGTACAGGCCGTCCATGGTGGTGGAACTGTACACATAGTACTTGTTCGCGCCCAGCACGGTGGTATCCCAGTCAATGGTCTGCTCCTGCTTGCCGGTGTTGCGCACCGCGCACAGGTTCACAGAGCCAAGCGCCGTGAAGTACACGCGCTCGCTGGAGAGGGAGAAGCAGTTGTAGCTGCCCACGGGGCGCATGGAGTAGATGAAGTAGTAGTACACTTCACCCAGGTTGATGCTCGCGTCCACAAAGGAAGTCACCGCGCCGGTCTTTGCCAGCAGGGTGTAGCTGCCGCTCGCGCCCGTCTTGCGGTAGATGATGTACCCCGTCGCGCCGGAGGATGCCGGCCAGGACAGCAGGGCGTTATTGCCGCTCTGCACCACGGTCAGTTCCGGGCGATCCATGGGCGTGCCGCAGCCGACGTTGGAGTATTCAGAGTAGAACTTTTCGCCGGAGGAGAACACGCGCACCGCGCGGACGCGGAAGTAGTAGCCCGTCGCCTTCTTCAGACCGGTGGCGTTGCACAGCGTGCCGGTCAGGTCAGTGCGCACGGTGGTGAAGCCGCTCGTCGCATTGGTGGACATCTGCACTTCGTAGGTCTGCGCGCCGGAGACGCTCGACCAGTTCAGGCGGATGGTGTCCGCGCCCAAGCCGCGCGGGTCTTGCAGCTTCGGCTTGGCAAGCGTCATGTAGGACAGCGTCTGCGAATCAGGGCTGTACACATACTTCGCCTGCTCGCCGTCGTAGGACACGTTCACCGCGCGCACGCGGTAGTACACCGCCTGACCGGGGGTCACGTTCGTATCCTCATAGTACAGGCGGTTGTTCGGCACGGAGCCGAGCAGCGTGTAGCTGGTTTCGCCGCCGAACTTGCGGTACACGTCGTACTGCGTCGCAAAGGCGACAGAACCCCAGCCAATGCGCACGCTCGTTTCGGACAGCGTCGTGCCGATGAGGTCCGTCGGCTGGAGCAGCACCAGCTCGCGGTAGGGATCGGGGCCGTTCACGTCGTCCGACGGCAGGATGCTGATGTCGTCATCCATATCCGGCAGAACGATGTCGTCCTCGTTCACAGGAGCCTGCGTCGGTTCGTCGGGCGTCTGCACCTCGTCCGACGCCACATCCGACACTTCGTTCATGATTTCGCCCTGTGCGCCGTCCAGCGTCTCGCCGAATGCCACGCAGGAGAGCATCATGCAGAGCACCAGGAATACAGAAACCAGTCGTTTCATGGTCTGCGTCACTCCTTTTATCTGTTGGGGGAAATGGTATATGCCTTCCAGCAAATACGACGAATGAGCTGCCGATTCTGTTTCCAGCAATCTGGGCAACTTTCCTCTTATTCGCCGGGATGAGCCTAAAAAGTTGAATCGCAGGAAAGTTTCTCCTGCTTACGGCGATTTTTGCGCCGCTTCCTTTGCGCGCTGCTGCCACACGGCACGCTGCTGATTTTCCACCTGCGCCCGATACGTCTCGTAATCCGGCAACAGCTGCGTACGCTGAAGATGATCAAGCTGCGTCCACTCGCGCGTGAAGGCGACGTACGCCGGAATCATGCGTTCCGCCGTGTCATAGCCCACAACGCGCCCCTGATGCAGCCACATCACCCGGTCGCAGAAGTTCAGCATCTGCCATGGCGCATGGGTGACGAAGAAAATCGTCTTGCCCTCCGCCCGGAAATGCCGCATCCGCGCCATGCACTTCTCCGCGAAGCTCGCGTCGCCCACGCTCAGCGCCTCATCCACAATCAGGATTTCGGGGTTCATGTGGGCGGAAATAGCGAATCCCAGCCGGGAGCGCATTCCGCTGGAATACGTCCGCAGGGGCTGGTCGATGTACACGCCAACATCCGCAAAATCAATAATCTGCTGCTGGATTTGGGCGATTTCGCGCTTCTCCATGCCCATCAGCATACACTTATAGGCAATGTTTTCGCGCCCGGTCAGCTGGTCATTCATGCCGATGTTTGCCGCCAGCATACTGACCGTGCCGCTGACCTCGCAGAGCCCCAAATCCGGCTGGGTGATGCCCGCGATGATACGCGCCAGCGTCGATTTGCCGGAGCCGTTCAGCCCCGCCAGCCCGACGATTTCGCCGCGGTGGAAGTCCTGCGTCACGCCGCAGAGCGCCGGAAATTTCTTCACGTTCGCCCGAAGACCCAGCAGCGCCTTCAGACGGTCTTTTTCCTCGCCGTACAGGTCGTAGACCTTCGTCAGTTCCCTGCAGCGGACGATTACATCCGCCAAGCGCATCGCCCCCTTTCTGCGCGATTTCTTCCTATTAAATGGCGCTGATTACAGCTGGTCGATGAAGCGGTTTCGCAGCCGCATATGCAGCGTGCAGCCCGCCGCCAGCAGCGCCAGCGCCGCCAGCCAGAAGTACGCCCCCTGCCCCGGCGATGACCAGAAGCCTTCGCCATACAGCAGGCACTTGCGGTAGCCCTCGATGATGTAAACCAGCGGGTTCAGCCGCATCACGCGCTGCAAGCCCGGCGACAGCCCGTCAATCGCCCACACGACGCTGGAAACGTAGAACAGCAGGCGCATCAGCGGCTGAAGCAGCTCGCCGAAATCGCGAAAGACCGCCGTCAGGCTGCTCGTCAGCAGCGCCGCGCCGATCAGCAGCACCCACGAAGCCGCGAGGTAATACGCCAGTTCCAGATAATGCCACGTCACCGGCACGCCGCCAAGGAGCAGCGCAATCAGCAGAATCGCCATCGTCCACAAATGCTCGTAGTACGCGCGCACAACCGCCTTCATCGGGATGATGGAGAGCGGAATGCGCACGTTGCGGATGATGGACGCGGCCTGCTGGATGGACGCGGACGCGCCGAGAATGGCGGAGTTGAGCGCCAGCCACGGCATCATGCCGCACATCAGCCACAGGTGATACGGGAAGCCGTTTTTTTCCTGCGTTCCCAGCCCGACGGAAAAGACGAACCAGTAAATGAGGATTTGCAGCAGCGGGCTGAGCAAGTCCCACCAGCGCCCCAGCAGCATCCCCGACCGCCGCGAACGGTTCTCGTAGAGCGTCAGGCGCACGGTTCGCCGCAGATTTTGGATGATTTCGCCCAGCGCCGTGCCAACCGCGTGTATCATCCGCCTGCCGCCTCCGCCAGCCCGTTCCGCTGAAGAAAATCACGGAAAACGCGCATTCTTTCCGGGTACGCCTTGTTGAAATCGGTATAGTCCGCCAAGTCGTAGTAGTATTCCAGCGGCTTTTCCAGCCGGAAATCCTCCATCGGCAGCGTCGGCAGGCGGAACAGGCGGGTCATTTCGTCCATGCGGCTGTCCACCACCATCGTCAGCGCCGGAATGCCGCTCGTGATGGCAATCACGTTCCCGTGGAAGCGGCTGCCGAGGGAAAAGTCGTACTGCCTGACCCACGCCAGCCAATCCTCAATGTGGAAGAAAACGTGCATTTGCCGCTTCAGCCAGTCCTGCAAATAGCGGAACTGGTACTCGTCGCCGCAGCAGTTTTCCAGCGTCAGCGGGAATGCGTTCTGCTCCACAAAGCCGAGGTCGCGGTTCGCGCAGAAGGTCAAAAACTGCCGTTCCGGGTCGGACAGCGTGCCGTAGAAGGTGCGGAAGTTGCAGCACGCGCGCATGGCGGGGTCGAACGGTTTCTTCTCCACGCGAAACTTCTCGTTCATCCCCTGATACAGGCTGGGGCAGCC
>ERZ857882.3124-NODE-3124-length-16057-cov-3.415511_pt1 | contig 16057 bp, 16 predicted proteins | sample MGYA00519697_ERZ857882 | MGnify/ENA primary metagenome ERZ857882 (study PRJEB31778, sample SAMEA3449373) | human gut metagenome | biome: human gut; feature: human-associated habitat; material: faeces | place: United Kingdom | collected 2010/2012 ...
TCTGTAGAGACGGAATCGGTTTCCCCGCAAGTCTTAACTCACTGTCATAATCATCTTCTATGATATACCGTTCCTTTTTTCTCGTAACCCATCCAAGCAATTCATACCTCTTGCTGATCGGCATCACCATTCCGGTCGGGAAATGATGAGATGGGGAAATATGCATGATATCTACTTTTTTTTCTTCCAGTTTCTTTGCAGAAGTTCCCTCTTCATCCAGATCAATATACTCATACTTTACACCCATACTGCGGTAGATTTTTGCAATCTTTGGATAGCCCGGATTCTCCACTCCATAACAGACATTTCTCCCAAGAAGCTGGATCAGAATACTGTACAGATACTCTGTTCCTGCTCCGATAATGATCTGTTCCGGTCTTACATACATGGCACAAAATTCTTTAAGATAACTGGAAATACTTTTCCGCAGTTCCATCACACCTCCACAGGGGGGATTGATCATCATTTCCTCCTGATAATCATTCATGACTGCCCGCATGGTCTTATTCCAGATTGAAAAAGGAAATGCAGCATGCTCCGTCTGATTGCTCGTAAAATCCGCAATAAATGCATTTTCTCCTCCGGTCAGAAGTACTTTGTCCCCGGCTTTTGCAGTCCGTGAATCTGTCCCCTGCTCTTCCGCCTCATACGTTTCTGACGTATACTCTGTCTGATGTACCGGAATCCCACTCAGATCCGACACATAATACCCGCTTTTAGGAATGGAATAAATATATCCTTCTGCAAGAAGCTGACCATAGGCATTCTCTACCGTGATCACGCTTATAGCCAGATTTTTCGCAAGTGCCCGCTTGGAAGGCAGCTTCTCACCACTTAAGATTATCCCCTGTATTATGTCATTTTTGATACATTTATACAAAAATTCATACAGGGAATCTGACCCTATATTTTCAAAATTATATGTCAACATCTATTCTATTTTCTCCATTCTGACCTTTTTGATTATATCTAAATTGAATATTTTTCTATAGTCACAATGCAATTATACTAATACCTGTCGAAATTGTAAAGAATTTCCACTATATTCTAAAATACGATTCTTAAAGGGAGGATTTACCAATGAATACAAACGAAAGATATGAACTGAACAAAAATCTGGCTCAGATGTTAAAGGGTGGTGTCATCATGGATGTAACGACACCGGAGCAGGCAAAAATTGCAGAAGCAGCAGGTGCATGTGCAGTTATGGCTCTTGAACGGATTCCGGCAGATATCCGTGCAGCAGGTGGTGTTTCCCGTATGAGTGACCCGAAAATGATCCGTGGAATTCAGGAGGCAGTGTCCATTCCGGTTATGGCAAAATGCAGAATCGGGCATTTCGCAGAAGCACAGGTGCTTCAGGCCATTGAGATTGATTATATCGATGAAAGTGAAGTTCTTTCCCCTGCTGATGATGTATACCATATCAACAAGCGTGACTTTGACGTTCCTTTCGTCTGCGGTGCAAAAGACCTCGGAGAAGCTTTAAGAAGAATCAATGAAGGTGCTTCTATGATCCGTACAAAAGGAGAGCCTGGAACTGGTGATGTTGTACAGGCAGTACGTCATATGCGTATGATGAATCGAGAGATCGCACGCATTACTTCTATGAGACAGGATGAACTTTTTGAAGTAGCAAAAGAGTTAAGAGTTCCTTATGAATTAGTGTTAAAAGTACACGATACAGGAAGGCTCCCAGTCGTTAACTTTGCAGCCGGTGGAGTTGCAACTCCGGCAGATGCGGCATTGATGATGCAGCTAGGTGCAGAGGGAGTATTCGTTGGTTCTGGTATTTTTAAATCCGGTAATCCAAAGAAAAGAGCAGATGCGATTGTAAAAGCGGTTACAAATTATAAAGATGCTAAAATGCTTGCAGAGCTTTCTGCTGATTTAGGAGAAGCGATGGTCGGCATTAACGAGAGTGAGATTCAATTATTAATGGCAGAGAGAGGAAAATAAAGAGAGGAAAACAAAAATGAAAGTTGCGGTACTTGCGGTCCAGGGGGCCTTTATAGAACATGAAAAAGCATTAGAAAGACTTGGTGTGGAGACAGTAGAGCTTAGAAAGGCAGAAGATTTAGAACAGGATTTTGATGGTCTTGTTCTGCCGGGCGGAGAAAGTACCGTACAGTGCAGACTTTTAAAAGAACTTTCTATGTTTGAACCTTTAAAGAAAAAAATAGAAGAAGGTCTTCCGGTTTTGGCTACCTGTGCCGGTCTTATTTTACTGGCGCAGAATATTTCAAACGATAAGAATCGCTGCTTTGCTACGTTACCGGTTACTGTAAAGAGAAATGCATACGGAAGGCAGCTTGGAAGCTTCTATTATGAGGGAGAGATTAAAGAAATTGGAACATTTCCTATGGAATTTATCCGCGCTCCGTATATTGAATCTGTCGAAAAAAATGTGGAAATCCTTGCACAAGTAGAGGAAAAAATTGTGGGAGTTGCTTACAAAAATCAGTTAGCATTCTCATTTCATCCGGAATTAACTGGAAATGACAGAATTCATGATAAATTTATAGAACTAATCAAAGTAAGTAATAACTAACTTTTACCCTAAGATACAGTTGTCAGCTGAAAAAGCCTATGTTACAATAGATGAGAATTAGATACACAGCATATAAGTTCCGAAGGGATGAAAAGAGAATCCGGTGAGAGTCCGGAGCGAATCCGTCACTGTAAGGGGAGTCTGTACAATAAGCCACTGAGATATTATATTTTGGGAAGGGTGTACCGATGGAGAACCAAGCCAGGAGAACTGCTTATATGTTTAGTCGACTCATCTTACGGAATTTTAAGAGAGCTGTGCATCTCGCACATAAATCTACTATATGATTTGCGATGGAATTGGGTTTCAAATTTATTAGATGATTTATGATTAAAAATTTAGAATACGATAGATGAAGAGGCTTATAGTGAGTATAGGTCTCTTTTTCTTTGTTTGAATATACGGAATACTCTTTATGGATGGGAATCATTTTGAGATACAGTATTGTTAAAGGAGGTTATGTAGAAGTTTATGGGATTTCAGTTAGGCAATCTTTATGTAGAAAAGGGTGAAAAGGTATGTGGATTTTTAAAGCTGCCATTTACAGAGGATGAATTACCCGTAACATTAATCTATGGACAGGAAGAAGGACATACGGTTTTAGTAGACGGAGGAATTCACAATGCAGAATATGTAGGAATTGAGTGTGTCACAGGACTGGCAGCAAAGCTTCAGCCTGAAGACATTAAAGGAATTCTTATCCTGCTTCATATTGTCAATGTAAATGGATTTAAAGCAAGGACGGTCAGTGTTTCTGCAGAAGACGGAAAGAATCTCAACCGGGTATTTCCGGGGGATGCGAATGGAACGTATACGGATAAGCTGGCATATTTTATAGAAAAAGAGATTTTTTCAAAAATAGATTATTATATCGATGTACATAATGGAGATTGGTTTGAGGATTTAACACCATTTATTTATTGTGTCGGTAACGCTCCGGAGGAGACCGTAGCGGAAGCAGAAAGAATGGCACAGGCAGCAGATATGCCATTTTATGTGAAGTCACAAAGTGGAAAAGGTGGAGCATATAATTATGCCGGAACGTTGGGAATTCCATCGGTACTGATCGAGCGTGGATGTAATGGTATGTGGTCAGAAGAGGAAGTAGCAGCCTCACAGAAAGATGTAAAGAATATTCTTCGCCGTATCGGTATGTTAAAGACAAGACCAACGTTAGCAGAAATGCAGATGCGTGTACCAAAACATATGAATCATGCACATTATGTTGATTCGGAAAAGGCTGGCTGCTGGTTCCCGAAAAAGAAGGCAGGCCAGATTGTGAAAGCCGGTGAGCTTTTAGGAGAATTAAAAGATTATTTTGGAAATGTCATCGAAGAATTTCGTTTAAAAGAAGACGCAATCATTCTGTATCAGACAATTTCTTATTCTGTTCCGGAGAATTCTCCATTAATTGCATATGGACATTATGATATCTGTATTGATGATATGGGAAATACACACCAGCATACACATGATGAACTTCATAAACATCGTAAAGAACATTATGACGATCATGCCGGAATTCATTCTCGTGAGATGTGGGAGGATATGATTTGAAAAATAACAGCCATACTTTAACTAAAGGCAGCGTAGGGAAGGGCATACTCTTATTTGCTCTTCCTCTTTTGGGTTCGAGCCTTATTCAGCAGCTTTACAGTACAGTAGACCTTATTTTTGTTGGACAGCTTCTTGGGACGAAAGCATCGGCAGCGATTGGAGCCAGCGGACTGATTGTAACCTGTATGATCGGATTCTTTAACGGAATGGCTGTAGGGACGAATGTCTTTGCGGCAAGACATTATGGAGCAAGACGCTTTGAACAATTAAAGAAATTGATACAGACGATTTTTTGGACGGGAATAATCGGAGGCTTCTTATTAACAGTGATCGGTCTGGTCTTATCTCCGGTATTTTTAACCTGGATGGGTACGCCGGAGAGTATTTTTCCACTCGCAGTACGATACCTCCGTATCTATATGGCCAGTATGATATCTGTAGTCAGTTATAATCTTTTAAGCGGTGTACTAAGAGCACTTGGCGATTCCAGAACACCGATGCTATATCAGTTTTTTGGCGGGATCATTAATGTTTTTGCGGATTTTATATTTTTATATGTTTTCCATATGGGAGTAGAAGGAACAGCGTTTGCAACGTTATTTTCCCAGACATTTGCGGCTATCGGAGTCATGATCCATTTATATCGATTAAAAAAAACGTATGCACTGCGGATTCGTTTTTCAGATTGCAGCCTGAAAGAATTTACGGATATACTAAAAGTAGGTGTGCCGGCTGGGGTGCAGTCAATTATTATCACCTTGTCCAATATTATCATACAGTCACAGATTAATACATTAGGTGTTACTTCAGTAGCATCGTTTACAGTCTATTTCAGAGTGGAGTTAATTATCTACCTGCCAATTGTCGCACTTGGACAGGCGGTTGTTTCCTTTATTGGACAAAACTACGGAGCCGGCAACTGGGAAAGAATCAAAAAGGGTAACAGACTTTGTATTTTTGGAGGATCTCTTATTACATTTGCTGCCTGTATACTGCTTATCATAGCGATGCCGGTGATTTTAAATGTATTTACAAAAGATGCTGCAGTAGCAGCGCAGACATTAGAAATCGTAAAAGTAACCTTTCCATTTTACTTTTTTTACACCGTTCTTGAATGTTTCAGCAGTAATTTAAGAGGCTTTGGAAAGGCCTTTCTGCCAATGATCGTAACGGTGATCAGTTTCTGCGGCTTCCGAATTATTGCAATATTTGCGCTTATGGCAAAGAATCCTTCCCCGGATAAAGTAGCATTATCTTATCCGATATCCTGGGGGATTGCAGCAGCAGCGATGGCGATGCTCTATGTAAGGAACAATAGAAATAGAAGCAGAAAAATATAGTGCGATCCGATCAGGTACAATACCGAAATGTTTTGTCTGTAAGTATTCTGGCAAAAATCAATCCAAGCGGCAGAGCCAGAATGATTAAAATTGCAGAAGCAAACCAGGTCGCGGAAGTAGCAAGGGACATAATACCAAGGTTGTAGAATCCTCTGTAAAGATAAAGCCCCGGAACCATAATAACGATTGAAGGAACTGTGACAGAGATTCTTGGATACCCAGCTTTATTTTTTATCAAAGAGGCAAGAAGACCTGCGGTCAAAGCGCCGATAAACGCGGCAGCGGCAGGAGGAAAGTTTATCAGATCAACAAGTTCAAGACGCAGCGTATTTGCAATAGCACCGATTAATGCGGCGGTTACTGCCAGCGGAACAGGACTGTTGAACATAATGGAGAAACCAAATACACCGCAAAAACTTGCAAGAAGCCGGAACAAGATCCAATCAGATAATGGTAATGAGATTTTTAGAAAGTCAACCGGCTGAAGATGGAGAATCAAAGCCATAATCCAGGCAGACATTGTTGCAACTAAAATAATGATCAGAGCATAACCGAGTCGTTCAATACCGGAACGCATATCCAGTTTTGCAAGGTCGATTCCGCTGGTGATAAATGGAAAACCGGGAATGATGAAAAGCATAGAGCATATATATCCGGCTTCATGTACATGGGCAATACCAAGCACAGACTCAGCAACATTAAAACAAATGGCATAAACCAAACATGCGATTGAAATCGATGCTGCTATATTTAAAAATAATGTAAAATGATGTTTTATAAGCTTTGTACGGACAATATTTCCAACACCGGCTGCAATAAACGCAAAAAGCATTTCAATTGGCCCGCCTCCAAGAAGAAATGTAAAACCACAACAGGCAAAAGCTGCAGCAAGACCTAATTTAACAGGAGAATACAATGTATGAATTTTCTCTATTTCATCAAGTCGTTTGTGAATTTCTTCACCGGTCAAATGGGCGTCTTCCTTTGGAAAGTTGTCAACAAATTGTTCCATTCTGTAAAGCTTGGAGGTATTAACACCGGTATTGGCAATGCTTAACGACTGTGATACGCAGTCATTACCATCAAAGCAGTTAAATTCAATAGACATAAGGCCAACATCCACGGTACAGGTTACTCCAAGTTCCTTGGATAGCTTATTCATAGATGTACGGACACGCCATGCACCAGTGCCGCATGATAGCATAATCAGACCTACACGACCGATAACGGAGGCTTTTTCTATAAGGTCTGCATTAGCAATTAATGCATTGCTGTCGGCATTCGTATAGTCGTGCCACGGAATTTCCATATGATTTTTTTCCATAATGTCAATGTAATTAGTCCTTGGCATATATAATCGCCTCTGCTTTCTTAACATGGTGTTCAAGGTTTCGTATGAATATAGAATTAGGAAGGAAAATTCCAAGTTCATCAAAATGTTCATTGTGTTCAACGAATGAATCCTGACCATAGAATATGTATGCCATTGGAAGATTCTTCTCAAGCTCAAGCATAAGATCCCATACAGCACTATAGGCCTCTGCCTCGGTTTCCTTCATTCTGACAGTGTCAGGCAGTTCGCGGATAAGCAGTATACCAGTGCTTCTCTCAAGAATCTGCTGCTCAACTACAGACGGGTCATCACCATATGTGTGACTGTATCTGTAAGCCTCGGCAAGAAACATATTTTTATTATTATCAAGGTTCTTATAAATGTTATAAAAATGCTGATAGTCTTTTTCGTGAACAGAATCAGCAAATTCTGGAAGAAGCATACCTTTATCGTCGGTCATAATTATGGGATTCTGCTTTCCATCAGCGTTGAAGCGGTATGGAATAAGAAATGAATTTCTCAGTAAATCAAACATGGTATTTTGCGTGATAGCCATAAGAAATGCAGATAAGTCTTTATTAGAATAGCAGTTGAATAATGCTTCCGTGAATTGAAGCGGAGAAAGTATTGCTTCAGAATCATCATTGCAAAACAGATTGTTACAGAATGTCTGGAAAAGTTTATTATAAGCCCATGGGTCATTTAGAATTTTATCAAATAAAACCTCAGATTTTTCTTCTCTTGGAAAGATAGTTTTTTCTTTCATAATCATCAGCTCCTTCTTGTTTTTCATTTTCGGCTAGATTATACTATTGTGGTAGAAATAAGTAAAAACTATAATTGATATAAATGCTATAACAATATGATATGTCAGATATTACGGAGTGATAAGTTATGGACGTTAATTTTGAGTATTACAAGATATTTTATTATGTAGCCAGGTACAAGAATTTTACGAAAGCCGCTCAGGCGTTAGGAAGCAGCCAGCCTAATGTTACAAGGGCAATGAACTGTCTGGAACAGCAGATTAATTCAACACTGTTTGTAAGAAATAACCGGGGAATACAGCTTACACCAGAGGGGGAAAAACTGTATATAAGGGTTACAGCGGCTATGACACAGCTTATGGCAGCAGAAGAAGAGCTTGCGGACAGTGCAAGTCTTTCACATGGCAGTATTTCCATAGGGGCAAGTGAGACTGCGCTTAATATATTTCTTCTTGATAAGTTAAAAGCATTTCACATGGTCAATCCCGGAATCCGGCTTAAGATATATAATCATTCAACGCCGGAGGCGGTTGATGCAGTAAAAAATGGACTGGTAGACTTTGCAGTGGTATCATCACCTGTGTACGCAGATTCATCACTAAAGACGGTGGTGCTGCATTCTTTTCAGGAAATACTTGTCGGAGGAACTACATTTACAGCATTGGGAAGTCAGGAATTATCAATAAGAGAATTGACGGATTATCCACTGATATGCCTTGGCAGAGAGACTATGACATTCAGATTCTATAAGGATTTATTTATGTCGCATGGGGTTGAATTAGAGCCTGATACGGAGGCTGCGACAACAGACCAGATACTTCCTCTTGTAAAATGTGAATTAGGACTTGCATTCTTACCAGAGACAATGGCGCAGGAATCGATTGATAAGAAAGAGATTGTGAAGATATCTCTTAAGGATAATATTCCGAAGAGAAATATATGTCTTGTCTATGACAGTAGACACCCGGTGAGTTCGGCGGCAAGAAAGTTGAGAAAAACAATAGGGGAGATTAATTATGGGGAGAATTAAAGTATGTAACTTTGGCAGAATTATGCTGAAAATATTCTGCTGGACGACAGTAATATTATCAATATATCTGATATTAGGGTTTACAGGCTGTTATGAAAAATGGTTTGGTGGTCCGGCAGGAATAGTAAAAGCTCCAGTTTACTGGCTTATACGGGCAGGGATAGGAATTCTTGTGGAAAGCATAATATTCTGGATAGGAATTATTATAGTGTATGCGACATCTGAGCAGCTTGGAATCAGATGGAGAGTGCTTGGAATCGTGTGCGGATGGATACCTGTTGCACATCTTGTCATGCTTCATATTATTATAAAGACAGTTGGTGAGGAAGTCCGCATGGAGAAAATGCGTGCTAAGAGAAATCTGCAGCGCAAAGAACAGCGGATATGCAGTACGAAATATCCTGTTCTTATGGTGCATGGCGTATTTTTCAGGGATTTTGAACATCTTAATTACTGGGGAAGAATACCGGCAGAGCTTGAGGCTAATGGTGCAGTGATTTACTATGGAAATCATAACAGTGCTGCGGCTGTGCGAGACAGTGCTAAAGAGCTGGCAGAAAGGATTCATCAGATTATAAGAGAGACAGGTTGTGAGAAAGTAAATGTAATTGCTCATTCAAAAGGAGGACTTGACATGAGGGCAGCGTTAGCGCTTACAGATATTGCACCTTATGTGGCTTCTCTTACAACGATAAATACACCACACAGGGGCTGTCAGTTTGCTGATTACCTTCTTGGCAAAATTCCTGAAAAACAGCAGCAGATGGTTGCCAATACATATAACGCGGGAGCGGCTAAACTCGGAGACATTAACCCTGATTTTCTTGCTGCAGTATATGACCTTACATCAGAAAAATGCAGTGAATTTAACAATGAAATAAAAGATAATCCAGACATTTATTATCAGTCAGTTGGTTCTAAACTAAACCATCCGGCTTCGGGAAGATTTCCACTTAATTTTACATATCCACTGGTGAAATATTTTGACGGACCTAATGACGGACTTGTTGGGGAAGAATCCTTTAGATGGGGACAGAACTATCAGTTTCTTACTGTCAGCGGCAAAAGAGGCATATCGCATGGTGATATGATAGATCTTAACAGGGAGAACATTAAAGGATTTGATGTTCGGGAATTTTATGTGCAGGTTGTTGCGGGACTTAAGAAGATGGGATTTTGATTTGAAATATATTGATAAATCTCTAATGTTTATATACACTAAGTATATACAAAGAAGAGAGGTGATTGTATGCAGGCACAAGTAAGAGAATGGGGAAATAGTCAGGGAATCAGATTATCTAAGGAAATATTAAAAAGTGCTGGAATAGCATTAAACGAAATGTTAGAAGTTACAGTATCAGATGGAGTGATTACATTAGCAAAACCTTTCAGACATAAAACTTTAGAAGAAAGAGCGGCAGAGTATAATGGCAGGTTAATGCTTGATGGTGAATATGATTGGGGAGAACCTGTTGGAAGAGAGGTATGGTGATGGGGATTGCACGAAGGCTTGAGAAGACAAGAATTGTCCAGAATAGGGAAAGGGATAAAATGGTTATGAAAAGAATAATTGAAAATCGGATAGTTAGGAATCTATTATCTGCAGTAATATTTGGACTAATCTATTGTGTATTATCTTTTATAGATAAAGGAAATGTGAAGATAGGTATAGTGTTAAGTGCTATGGCAGTTTATTTTGTTTTTATGTGTTTTCTATGTGTCATTGCCCCAAAATTAAGAAAAATTGTAGGACATGATAAAAACGAAAATTTTTGAGTAAGAGATGGGGATATGAGGAATTCTGATTTTTAATAGCAGAAAACATGGAGTAAAATATTGGAGTGTCTTAAAAACGTTCCTAAAAAAGAATATAGTCGGTTGACTACAAATTGTAGTCAACTCAGACTGTAGACAAAGTCCGAGGCGAAAGCCTCGGACTTTTCGCATTTCAGGATCAATTAAAATGTAACAAATGCAGATAAATACTGACTTTATAGTATTTTTTTGATATAATTATTATATCAAAAACCAGATGGTGAGTGCTTTATGATGACAGTCAATCCAGATAAAAAAAGAGAACAGATTCAGATGTTCTGTATGGATGATTTAGTGCCAAAAGATCATCTTTTAAGAGTGATTGATAAAGCAATAGATTGGAACTTTATTTATGACCTTGTTCAGGATAAGTATTCTCCTGATTTTGGACGACCTAGTATGGATCCAGTAATGCTTATAAAGATTCCTTTTATTCAGTATCTTTATGGAATTAAAAGTATGCGGCAGACTATAAAAGAAATATAAGTTAATGTTGCTTACCGTTGGTTTTTGGGATTGGAAATGAATGATTCTGTTCCCCACTTTTCTACATTTGGTAAAAACTACACTCGTAGATTTAAGGATACAGACTTGTTTGAACAAATCTTTTCTCATATCTTATCAGAATGTTATAAGTATAAATTCGTTGATCCAACAGAAGTGTTTGTTGATGCAACTCATGTGAAAGCATGTGCTAACAGTAAAAAAATGAGAGCAAAGATTGCTCACTAAGAAGCTTTGTTTTATGAAGAACTCTTGAAAAAAGAAATAAATTCTGACAGAGAGGCGCATGGAAAGAAGCCTTTGAAGGATTCAGATAAAGATAATGATAAGCCATCTTCTGGCGGAGGGATGAAAGACTTTACAACAGATGTTCCAAAAGACGAGAAAACTATTAAGTGCAGCACAACTGATCCAGAAAGCGGATGGTTCCGGAAAGGCGAACATAAGCATGTATTCGCATATTCAATTGAAACTGCATGTGATAAGTTCGGCTGGATTCTTGGTTACTCAGTTAATCCTGGAAATATGCATGACAGCAGAACCTTTATAAGTTTGTATAATAAGATAAAAGACATAGGAATAAAAACACTTGTAGCAGATGCAGGATATAAAACACATGCAATTGCAAAACTGTTGATAGATGCTGGTATTCAGCCACTTCTTCCATATAAGAGACCAATGACAAAAGAGCCTTTCCTAAGTCATGACCGCCGCAGCCATATTGTCTGCCGATAACGATAACATTTTTGTGGTCTGAAGCTTCAGCAGAAGCAGCAGTTTCAGGTTCAGAAACCGCATTTTTATAATCTTCTGGAAACAAATGTGGCTTGATGAATTAAATATAATCTTAGTTGTTCCAAAATTAGTGTTCCATGTCTGTACAATCGCACGGACAAATGCTTCACCCGGAAGCATAACGACATCAGCCAGAACTTCAATATACACACCAAAGCCAAGCACGATACAGCCGATAAGCAGTGCAATTAACTTAATAAAATAATTCTGTGGATTTATCCATACTAAAAGGTACATTGTAAAATCAATGAAATAACCGAATACAATAGAAACCGGAATCTGCAGGATATTTTCCAGCTTGAAATTCTTCCTCAAAATAATAATCTGCAATATGATAAGCAGAAGACTGAATATAATTATAAAGTTTCCAAGTGTCAGCGGAAAATTCAGGCTCAGTACATATGGAATCGAAGAAATTGGCGATGTACCGAGGTTTGCTTTGGTTACAAGACTGACACCCAGAGAATTGATAAATAACCCGATTAAAAATAATATGTAGCGTTTTAATCTATTCATTAGCAGACTCCTTAGATGTTAATTCATTTTGTAAATTGTGATAGATTTTCTTGTATACAGTCATAAACATATCGAATTCTTCACCTGAAATATTCTGCAATGCATTTTTCTCAATTTCATTGAATAATTCGTCGATTAGCTGCTGCTTTTTTCTGCCTTCCTCGGTCATAAAAATGTGAAAAGACCTCCGGTTGCCATTTAACATCTGGCGGGTAATTAGACCCTTTTCTTCCATCTTGTTAAGAATGGTGGTAAGAGAACCGGCTTCAATAAAGCAGCCCTTGGCAATATCCTTCTGGCTGCTTCCGTCATGGTCTTTCAGGTAATCAAGAATTTTAGGCTGACCGATTGTAAGACCGGTGTCCTTTAACTTATCAAGAAGAGCCTTCTGTACAAGCATCTGGTTCGCCATAATAAGATAGTGCAGTGAATTATCCATAGCATCTCCCCCTTTTTAACATAACAGTTATAATTCTAACTGTTAGAATTATAACTATATAACTTTATTATGTCAAATGCGGTTATATTGGATATTTTTTGATTATTTTCAGGTTGATATATGGATGCTTTATTATATAATGGTAACTGTAGTCCTTTTATTGCACCGGTAGATGTACAGCTTGATTGTGATGAAAAGACTATGGTTCAGCCAGATGTCGGCATTGTATGTGATTCATAGGGAGCCTATTGGTGTGCATAAGCATGAAATTGTAGGATTAATTATATAAAATTTAAAGATGGAGGCAAAAATAAGATGAAACTTGATAAATTTATAGGAATGATGACAGGACATTTTGATAACAAAGAACAGTTTGATATGATGCAGAAGGCAGGAAAAATATATCCTTATGCAGAACACATCAATACTATATGTAATGATAAAATAAAAAACATTCCTAAGGATTTTAATGGGAAATTTGTTGTTGAAGAAAGTTATTATGAAACCAATGGAAAACGCCATGCATCACCACATATTTTCCTTATTATGGAAACTGACGACGGAATTGTTCTTTCTTCATATGAAATTCCAGCAGGAGAAGACAAGAATACATTTTCATATAATTCTATGAAGAATGTTGATTATGCTGAACTGAAAAAATCTGAAAAGTTTACACCCGCACTTTATCATGAAAAGAGTGGAATCTGGGAGGGAGGCAGCATAAGCCAGTTTTCACCGGTAATGACATTTAAGCTTTGGGAAAAGTTTTCTGATAGCTGCCTGGAAGTATCTGAAAGCATGGAAGTTAACGGAAAAAGAACTTTTGGATATGATGAACCAATTATTTATAAGAGGGTATAAACAGGGAAAATCTCACTTTTTTAGGATATATTGTTTCATAAGAGTTCAATACCAATAATTGAAGCCATGCAAAGATTAGCAGGAGAGCGGATTAAATACGCAGTAAGTAATGATAAATCAAAAAACGCAGGATATATGGGAGTTAGTCACTATATCCTGCGTTTTGTTTATTCGTTTTTATATATTTTATTATTAATTACTTTAACGATTCCTATAACATTGTAAGTTAAGAAAATGTTGATAGGCAGCTGGATTAGATTTTTGGTAAATCTCATTGTAAGATAAAACATAAATCCTTTGCCGTACATTATGCTGCACCAGTATGTTCCAAGAAGAACATTTACAAGAAGTGTATCAATAGTAAGGGCAAGCACAACTCTGATAAGGAATTTGAAATCTATAATCTCTAAAAGGCTGCGTTTTTCACCTGTTACTTTTTTCTTGGAAATTTTGATGTTGCAGTCATAGAAAAATAAACCATAGATAAGCCCAGCTAAAGCAGCACTTAATGTCCAGCCCGGAAAATATGGACCGGTTGGCTTAATGATATACTGGACTATATCACCAAGTCCTCCGCACATGAATCCCATAACAGGACCGAACATGTATCCAATTGCACAGTTGGCAAGGAAAGATACTGAAATTCTGAGTGCCGGGGTTACATTAATAGATACAAAAACTGCTAAAACAGTGTGAAGTGCGACGAGGAGAGCCGCAGCAACAATTGACTTGAGACATTTGAACTCTTTTGCTGAAAATGCAAAATTTTTTAATAAAATTGACATAAAAATAACCTCCTTTGCAGTAGTATTCGCACTACATAAGAGGCTGTTGACCAGTATATGTAGCAGCGGGATGCGGATTATGTATCGCAAGAAATCTTTTCGTCCGTATGGCAACTCCCTGTCCATATGGCACTTAACGCACATATTCCTACTCTGCTTATATAATTGATTTGTACAAGCACTATTAAAGCACATATTCATATAAATGTAAAGCATAAAAACGTGTAAAAAACTGAGCAATTTTACATCATTGACTTAACTTCCTTTCAAATATATAATTTTATAACACCTATGGATTCGTTCATTGCTTTGCAATCCACACATTATCATCATATGTAAGGAGCGTTATTATATGAATTCACCTCAGAAGGAGACTATAAAAGCTGGAAGTACCAAAACAATAACCAGCCTTCCACATATATATGCCATTATTTTAATGGGACTGTTTACATTTGTTTTCTTAAGTGTTGAATATATGTTTGTAAGCAGGCTTTCACTTCTTGTGTCACAGCAAAGAGCCACTCTTTCCCAGAATTATGTACTTGGCGTCAGTACAGCAGGTTTTTTATTATATCCTCTGTTTAAGCATTTTTTAAACAACAGGCTTTACAAGCTTTTTATGATTATTACCGGATTATTATCTGTTTTTTTAACAATCAGCACTAGCTGCGGTAAGTCCTTTGAATATATATTTAGCTGCGGAATTATTCTTTTTATACTTCTTGGACTTGTTGGGGGTAATGTATATTATGTATCTGCTTGTATGATTAGAAACAGACATTTGGCAAAAACTGCTGGCATTTCATATTTCCTGGGTATACTGCTTCAGTTCATCAATCATAATGCCATTCATATAAGGACAATACAGCTTGTTATTTTGTCAGTATCTATGCTGATGCTTTTTATCTTACTGATAGAAAATGAACGTATTCTCAGCCGCTATAGCACTGACAAATATACTGCTAAAACTATAATTGAAAGCTCAGCAAAAGGTAATAAGCATAATATTTTATTATATATTAGCATTATAGTTCTTGTGATACTTATGGCGTGTTTATTCAGCACTCTCGACAGCGCAGTAACACTCGTCCATTCCGACGGTATTGCTGACATAGGACAGGGAGCCAGAATTCTGCTTGCCTTCAGTGGACTTGTTGCTGGCTTTATATTTGATATTAGTAATAGAAAGTATACTGGAATCATCATGTACTGTATAATGATTCTTTCTACCCTGTGTATTGTCCTGCTTGAATTTTCCAAGCCATTCGTGGCTGTGCTTATTGTTTTCTATCTGTCTGCTGGATTTTTTGCTGTTTTCTTTACATCAGAATTCATGGAGCTTTCACAGTATGTCAGAATACCTGAGCTTTGGGCTGGAATGGGGCGGGCTGTTAACAATATTACTGCCGCTGTTATTGCCAGCTTTGTTTTACAACTGCTTTCCTCTGATAATAATCTTTTAAAAATAATTCTTATACTTGTTTTATTTGTTTTAGTAAGTATTATGTCAGTAATATATACATTTGAAAAATATTATTTTATACAACAGTTTACGCACCATACAGATGAAGTAACAAACGAACAGGATCAGTTACATAAATTAACTACACAATACTCCTTTACCGAAAGAGAAGGAGAAGTATTTAGCTATCTTGTTACTACCGAGGATAATATCCAGACTATCTCAGAGCATATGCATGTATCAAGACGGACACTTGAACGATATATTTCAGCAATCTATGGAAAAACCGGTGTGAAATCACG
>ERZ857882.3126-NODE-3126-length-16054-cov-7.881805_pt1 | contig 16054 bp, 15 predicted proteins | sample MGYA00519697_ERZ857882 | MGnify/ENA primary metagenome ERZ857882 (study PRJEB31778, sample SAMEA3449373) | human gut metagenome | biome: human gut; feature: human-associated habitat; material: faeces | place: United Kingdom | collected 2010/2012 ...
TTGATATATAAAGAAAAATAGAAAAAAAATAGTGTAAAAACTTTACACTAACAAAGAGTATAGATAGGTATTATAATGAAAAAAATCTTATTAATTGAGGATGATATTGATTTATCTAATCGACTTTCTTTATCTTTAAATAAATGGGGATTTAGTGTTGAGTTAATAGATGATTTCAGTAATATAGTAAAAGAATTTACTGAAAAGAAACCAAGTTTAATAATTATGGATGTTAATTTACCATATTATGATGGGTTTTATTGGTGCGAAAAAATTAGAGAAATATCTAAAGTTCCAATAATATTTTTATCTTCTAGAGATTCTAATATGGATTTAATTATGGGAATAAATAATGGTGGGGATGATTATATAACCAAGCCTTTTTCAATAGAAATTTTAATAACTAAGATAAATGCAATACTAAGAAGAAGCTATGACTATACTTTTTCAGATTCTGTTATTTATTATAACGATACTATATTAGATATGGAGAAATGTACATTTAAGTATGAAGATAATGTTATTGATTTAACTAAAAATGAAATGAAAATATTATCTATACTTATAAAAAATAAAGGGAAAGTAGTATCAAGAGATAAAATTATGATGAGCTTATGGAATGATGATGAATTTGTAAGTGATAACACATTAACTGTAAATGTAACTAGGTTAAGAACAAGACTAAAAGATGAATTAGGATTAAGTAATTTTATTAAGACCAAGAAAGGAATAGGGTATATGGTTCAATGAATTTAATAAGATTTATAAAAGAAAAGAGTATAAATATTATATTTTCAATTACTTTATTATTAGTAATAAACATATATTTACTTACAATAAATTCATTTAATGGTAGAACTAGTGATTTAATTTACCTGGATTTTATTTTAATTACTATATATTTAGGCTGGATATGCATTGCTTTTTTTTATTGGAAGAAGAAATATTATGCTATATATAAATCTATTTTAAATAAGAATGATATTTCAATAGATGATGTTAAAGGACGTTATTTAGAAGAAGAAATAATTTTTAAGATTATAGAAAATAAGGATAATAAGTATGATTTTAAAGTGAAAGAATATGAAGAAAAATTAAGAGATATGGAAGAATATATTTCTAAATGGGTTCATGAAATAAAATTACCAATAACAGCACTTAATATAATTTCAGAAGAAATAGAGGATTATGCTTTAGCAAGTAGTATAAAAAATGAAACTGAAAAAATTAACTTTTTAGTTAATTCAATTATTTATGGAAGTAGGGCTACAGTTGCATCAGAAGATATATTTATTAAGGAAGAAAACTTAGGCGATATAGTTAAAAAATCCATAAGAAACAATTCATTTTTCTTAATAAAAAATAAGATTGAAGTAGTTACAAGTAATTTAAACTATAACATTTATAGTGATGGGAAATGGATTATTTATGTTATAGATCAATTAATTAATAATGCTATAAAATATTCAAAGAAAAATGGTAAGATGGAATTTTATGCAGAAGATAATAAAGATTACATAAAGTTATGTATTAAGGATAATGGTATAGGAATAGCAAAAGAAGATATAGATAGGATATTTAATAAAGGGTTTACAGGAAGTAATGGTAGAAATAAAGTATATAAATCTACTGGGATGGGCCTTTACTTCACTAAAAAGGTTTTAAATAAATTGGAACATGAAATTAATGTTGAATCAATAAAGGGTGAGTATACTTTGTTTAATATATACTTTTATAAAATATCTGATTACTTAAAGGTTACTAAAATGTAACATTAGAATAAAAAAGGTAAGGTTAAGTGAAGGAATCCAAATTAAAAAACTATTAAAATATATTTAAGGTTAAAGTTAATTTGGGAGGAATGAATTATGAAGGAAATTTTAAGATTAAAGGATGTATCTAAGGAATATGGACTTAGGGGATTTAGAACAAGGGTTTTAAATAATATAAATCTTGCTGTAAATGAAGGTGATTTTATTTCTATAATGGGACCATCAGGAGCAGGGAAAACTACTTTGCTTAATTTAATTTCAACTTTAGACAAACCAACAAAGGGTGAAATAATCTTTGATGGAAAGGATATAACAAAGATTAAAAATAAAGAATTATCCAATTTAAGAAGAGATAAAATAGGGTTTATATTTCAAGATTATAACTTATTAGATAATATGAATTTAATGGATAATATAGCATTACCATTAGCTTTAGGTAAAAAGAGAACAAAAGCTATAGAAGATAAGGTTATGGAGATTTCAGAAATATTTGGACTAAAGGAGCATTTAAAGAAGTATCCATATGAACTATCTGGAGGACAAAAGCAAAGAGGGGCAGCAGCTAGAGCTTTAATAACTGATCCAAAAGTAATCTTTGCAGATGAACCTACTGGAGCCTTAGATTCAAGATCATCATCAGATTTATTGGAATCATTAAGTAGAGCAAATAAAGAAGAAAAGGCTACTATTGTTATGGTTACTCATGATGCTATTACTGCAAGTTATTCTAATAAAGTATACATATTAAGTGATGGAGAAATAAAGTGTCAATTAAATAAAGGAGAAAGTAGAAAAGAGTTTTATGGTAAGATAATCGATATGTTAGCATCCTTAGGAGGTGCTAAATAATGAGCATATTTAGTATAGCTTATAATAATTTTAAGAATAATATAAAGATATATACTATGTTTTTTATATCAATGATTTTTTCAGTAGTTGTTTTAAGTAATTTCCGAATTATGCTAGATGGAGATGCAATGAAGGTCCTTGGTGAAATGAATGAAAGATATAGTAAGCTTATTTTACAACTTATAACTATTATTTTAGTTATTTTTATGTTTTTCTTTATTTGGTATGCATCTAATATCTTCTTAAAAAATAGAAAAAAAGAAATTGGTATTTATGCATTTATGGGTCTTGATTCCGTTGTAATAGGAAAGATATATTTTATTGAAATGATGTTAATTGGAATAAGTGCATTAATAATTGGAACAACTATTGGAGTTGTTTTATCAAAGTTTTTCCAAATAATAGTCTTTGAAATTGCAGATTTTAATATAGATGTAACCTTTACTGTAAAGCTAAATTCAATAATTTATACTATAGTAATTTTTATGGCTATATTTCTATTTATGAGTATAAAAGGTTTTATAAGTATAGTTAGAAGTAAAATTGTAGATCTTTTAAATGCAAGTAAAAAACAAGAAAAGATGCCTAAGGTTAATATTCTTATATATATAATTGCTATAATTTCATTGATTTTAATAGGCTATGGATATTATTTAATAAGTAAACAAGCTTTGAATGCTCTTAAAACTTTAATAATAGTATGTATAGGAACCTATGGACTATTTGGAGCTGTTTTTCCAATAGTATTTAATTTCTTAATTAATAAAAAATCTATATTATATAATGGAGAAAATATTATTACTATAAATACTTTAGCTTATAGATTTAGAAAAAATTATACAGTTTATGCTACTATAGCTATATTAACAGCAACAACAACTACAGTTCTTGGAACGGCTTTTTCAATGAAGATAAGATATGAAAATATTCAAAGAAATATTGAGGTATATTCCTTAGCAATTTCATCTACAGATGATTTTAATACAGAAAAAATAGCAGAGGACTTAAAAAATGTAGGGAAAGAAAAATATTCTTTAGAAACTAAAGTTTTAAAGGTTAGTAATACATTAAAAGATGTAGAAGACTACAAAAAGGATGAGTATATAGTAATACCATATGAAAACTTATCTAATATACTAAAAACTAATGGTGATGAAAAAGAATTAGATAAGTTTAATGAGGAAATGGTAAAGGATAATAATGTTATATATATTGAAAGGCCAGGTACTCTTATGAGCTTTTTAACTAATAAAAAAGATATTAAATTAAATGATATTAATTTTAATATAAGTAAAAGTACTAGAATCAGAGTGTTTGGAGAAGCATTAAATTATACTACAATAATTGTAAATAATGATGAATATGAAAAGCTTAAAGAAACAGCAACTGAAATAAAGTTTTATGGAATTAAAATAGAAAATGAAGAAGATATAATTAATGTAATAGATAAAGTAGGAGAAAATATTAATTTAGAAACTACAAAGGGATACTATGGACAATATGAATTAAAAAAAGTAGAATGGGTAAAGTTTATTTATGCAATTGGAGGATTCTTATTCTTAGTAATGGCATTAGCAGAAGCTAGTATTATTTACATAAAAGTTTATAGTGATGCAAATGAAGATAAGCAAAAATATCAAACACTTTTAAAAATAGGAGCATCTAGGAAGGATATAAGTAAATCTATAATAAGAGAAGTAGAATTATTTTATTTTATTCCATTAGCAGTTGGCTCTATTCATAGTTATTTTGCCATTAATGCTTTAGGTGATTTTTTAAGTGAAAATCTAAATAATGTATATTTGTTAAGTATAGCAATTTGTATAGTTATATTTATAGCTAATTGTATTATTTCAATAATGGGATTCAAAAAGATAATAGGAATAAAGAAGAGTTAATAATAAAAAATTTACCATTGTTTTAAGCAATGGTGAATTTTTTTGCTTTTAAAAAGCATATTATATATGAATAAAAATATTTTATATAACGGATAATAGATTTATATATAGAAAGGAGAGAGTAATATGGATAATTCAATGTTTTGTTATCAATGTGAGCAAACTGTAGGGGGAAAGGGGTGTACTAAGCTGGGTGTCTGTGGAAAAACACCAGAAGTAGCAAATCTTCAAGACTTATTAATTTATCAGTTAAAGGGGATATCATGCTATGCTAAACCATTAATTGATAAGGGAGAACTTATAGATAAAACAATAGTTGAATTTGTAGAAAATGGACTTTTTACAACATTAACAAATGTTAACTTTGATGTAGAAGTACATATACAAATGCTTAAAGATTCTCAAAAAATAAAAGAGTCATTACGTAGAAAAGCACCAAAAGGAGATTACCCTGATGCTGCCACATATAACTTAAGTGATACTAAGCAGGAAATGTTAAAAGATGCAGTTAAAGCAGGAATAATGTATGATCAAGAATTAGATGCAGATATAAGATCATTAAGATCAACTATTCTTTATGGATTAAAAGGAATATCTGCTTATGGACACCAAGCAAGATTTATAGATTTTTATAGTGATCAAGTTGATCAATTTTATTTTAGGGCATTAGAAATTATAACAAATGATAATGTTGAAGTAGAAGAATTAATACGTTGGGTTATGAGGACAGGAGAAATAGCTATAGAAGTTATGAGAGTATTAGATGATGCTAATACAACTAGATATAAGAATCCTACACCTCATAAGGTAAATGTTAGGACTAAGAAAGGCCCATTTATAATTGTTTCTGGTCATGATTTAAGAGATCTAGAAATGTTATTAGAGCAAAGTAAGGGCAAAGGAATAAATATATATACTCATGGAGAAATGTTACCATCTCATGGATATGATGGACTTAAAAAATATAAGCATTTAGTTGGAAATTTCGGTTCTGCATGGCAAAATCAACAAAAGGAATTTGATAATATACCAGGATGTATACTTATGACAACTAATTGCTTAATGAAGCCAAGAGAAAGCTATAAAGATAGAATTTATAGTACTGGAGTAGTTGGTTGGGATGGAATAGTACACATAGGAAGAGATGAAAATGGATATAAGGATTTTTCTGAAATAATTAATAAGGCTTTAGAGTTAGGTGGATTTGAAGAAGATGAAGAAGAACATGAAATATTAGTTGGTTTTGCTCATAAGGCAACTTTAAGTCATGCAGATAAGATAGTTGATTCAGTTAAAGAAGGTAAGCTAAGACACTTCTTTGTAATTGGAGGATGCGACGGAGCAAGACCAGGAAGAAATTATTATACAAAATTTGCTGAACAAGTGCCAGAGGATTGTATTATATTAACCCTTGCTTGTGGAAAATATAGATTTAACAAGCTAGAATTTGGAGAAGTAAATGGATTACCTAGGCTTTTAGATGTAGGTCAATGTAATGATGTTTATTCTGCTGTGAAAATTGCAACATCTTTGGCAGATGCTTTTGGAACAGATGTAAATGCATTACCATTATCAATAATTTTATCATGGTATGAGCAAAAAGCTGTTGCAGACTTATTAGCTTTATTATCTCTTGGAATAAAAGGTATGTTCCTAGGACCATCATTACCAGCTTTTATATCACCAAATGTCTTGCAATATTTAATAGATACATTTGATCTTAGACCTATTAGTAACCCAGAAGATGATTTAAAAACATGTCTTCAACAATTAGTTTAATATAAGTTTTCTAAGGAGATGTAGTGACTTTATATCTCCTTATATTTTTATTCATATAAAAATATAAAGTTTTAGAAAGGTAATTATATAATGCGCTTAGTACTTCAATAATTAAAAATAGAGTAATTTACATATGCTCTTTACTTGAACTGTAAAATAAAAAATTAAAATTATAAAATTTGATTCAAATCACATTTTTATTTTGTAAGTTTTCTTATAATTTACTCATAGATAAGAAAACATTATTGGAGGAGTTCATTATGAAAAATAATATAAATAAAAATTTAAGTTTAGGTGAATGTGTTATTATTTATCCTGCAATTGTAGAAAAGTTTAATGATATGCAATTAGATTATTGCTGTGGTGGAAATAAAAATTTAGAAGTTGCATTAAAAGAAAAAGATATTGATGTAGATAAATTTATTGAAGATATAAATAAGGAGCTTGAAAAATTTGTATTTGATAATTCATCATATATAAATTGGAATGAAAAAAATTCAGAGGAATTAATTAATCACATAGTAAATACTCATCATACTAAAACTTTTGAATTGTTAAAGGATATAGATCCATTACTAGTTAAGGTATTTAAAGTTCATTATAATCACTTACCAGAAGTCTTAACTAAAGTTCATAAGCTTTTTGGAGCACTAAAATGTGAGTTAGAAGAACATTTAATAAAAGAGGAAAAGATATTATTTCCAAAGATAATTGAATTTGAAAATACTAATGATAAAACAAAGAAAAAAATTTTAAAAGCAGAAATAGAAAGATTTATAGGAGAACATGAAGCAGCAGGAGACATACTTAAAGAATTAGCAAGTATTACTAATGATTATAATGCCCCAGAATGGGCATGTACAAGCTTTAAATTAGCATATATGAAGATGCATGAACTTGAAAAAGATTTATTTGTTCATATTCATAAAGAAAATAATAGTCTATTTAAGAGATATCAATAGAAATTTATTGAAAATATAGAGGTGATTAATATATGGAAAAGAAAAGATTTATTTTAGATAATGGTATAAATAGAGCAGTCAATGAAGACAAAATAAAGGAATTAACAATACTTTTAAGAAATTTAAATGAAAAAGGATTAACAGAAGACTTAAAGGAAAAGGGATTAAAGCTTGTTAAATCAATAAGTCCATTGGAACTTTCTATGGCAGAACAAAGCTTAGTAGAAGAAGGAATGAACCCAAGTGAATTAAGACATTTATGTGAAATTCATATGATGATTTTAAAAGGTGAACTTGAAAAATTACAAAGTAATATATCTAAAGGACATGTTTTATATACGTTAATAGAAGAACATGAATTAATATTAAATTTTTTAAAGGAATTAGAAGAAGTGACAAATCTAATACTAGATATGGAAAGCTATGATAAGGACAGAAAAGAATTTACAAGAGTAACTGAATTAATTATAAGTATATTAGATGCTGAGCCACATCATAAAAGGGAGGAAGATGTTTTATTTCCAGAACTTGAAACAAGGGGGATAACAGGACCTACTAGAATAATGAGACTTGAACATGAAGATTTAAGAAAGAAGAAAAGAGCACTAAAGGAATTAAGTGAGTCTGTTGAAAACTTAGATTTTAATGATTATAAAGATGAGTTGAAAAAACTTTCAAATTCTATTTGTTTTGAATTAAAAGACCATATATTTAAGGAAAACTATATATTATATCCTACAGCATTAGAAAGTATAGAAAGCAATGCTAAGTGGGTTAATATGAAAAAAGAATGTGACAATATAGGTTATTGTACATTTACACCCGAGGATTGTAAGTAATAAATATAAACTTAAAAAGAATGCCTCCTTCTAAATTATATAATTTAATTATAAATGTGAGTTTTATAGTATAATTAAATTAATTTATATGATTTAGGCTAGGAGGTATTTTATTTTGAATTGTGATTGTTGTTGTGAAAAATGTGCAAGTAGATTATATGCACGAGAAGTACCTATATTTGAATCACTTTCTGAAGAGGAATTAGATAGAATAATATCTATAAGAAAGCATATGTTTTTAAAAAAAGGAGAAAGTTTATTTTTAGAAGGCGATAAAGTTTCTAAACTTTTTATAATAAGTGAAGGAATGATAAAAATAAGTAAAACTACTGTAATTGGAAAGGAGCAGATTATAAATATATTGACAGTTGGAGATTTTCTTGGAGAAAGTAATATACTAGGAGATACACATGAAATAAATGTATCTGCAACAGCAGTTAAAAATACTGAATTATGTACTATTTCAAGAGAAGATTTAAAAGAAATATTATATTCTAATCCTGAAATAGCATTAAAACTTTTGTCTGAATTAAATAAGAGACTATCAGAGGTAGAAAACTTAAGTAAGAATCTATCAAATAACAATCCTGAATCAAGAATATGTTATATGTTAATTGAGTTTTCAGAGAAATATGGAAAGATTATAAATGATAGTATAGAAATTGAGCTACCTTTAAATAGAGAAGGTATGGCAAATTACTGTGGCTTAGCAAGGGAAACGTTAAGTAGAAAACTAAGTTATTTAGAAAATAAAAATATAATAGATATTATAGGAACAAAGAAAATAAGGATAAGAAGTTTAGAATTATTAGAGAAAGAAATTTATTAATATATATAATGCATAAATTTTTATAACTATATATATTGGATAATAAAAGAATAAAATGGTAAAATAGAGTGAGGATATTTGGGACTTGATAATTAATAAGAGGATTTAGAGGGTGAATAATTTATGCATAAGGTCAATAAAAGATTCTATTAGAAATAGATAATCTTTTAGAAGCTATAGTGAAGAATTACTATTAGAAGAAACAATTGATAAAATTGAGGAATATGTTAATACATTGGATAATCCTTTTGATATTAATGTAAGAATAAGACTAGTAAAAAAAAGAAAAATATGATGGAGTAGTTAGATTAGGAACTTATGGAGTAATAAATGGTGCAAATTATTATCTTATAGCAGTGTGTGAAAAGGGTTACTTTGATTTAGAAGCATTAGGATATACATTTGAAAAGGCTATCTTATATTGTACTTCTTTAGGTCTTGATTCTGTATGGCTTGGAGCTAGCTTTAGTAAAAGTGCTTTTGAAAAGACAATTAACTTAAAAGAAAATGAAATATTACCAGTAATATCTCCAATTGGATATAAGGGAGGAAAAAAATCTTTTATTTCATATTTTATAAAGGACCATAGAAATAATAGAATAGATTTTTCAGAGTTATTTTTTAATAAAGATTTTAGTAAAAAGTTTATTAAAAAGGAAGATATATATTCTAGGACTTTAGAGATGGTTAGATTAGCACCATCATCTTTAAATAGCCAACCTTGGAGGATAGTGGTTGATGAAGATAACTTCCATATATATAATATAGGAAAATCAAAAATGAATAGAATAGATATAGGAATAGCACTTTGTCATCTTGATTTATTTTTAAAAGAAATGTGGATAGATGGAGAATTCAGATCTACTAATCCTAGACTAGATACTAAATATAAATATGTAGTTAGTTGGATAAGAAAATAGTAATGTATATTAAAAATATAACATTATAATTTATAAGTATTAGGAATTATTAGTTTTATTATAAAAAATATATATTATCTTATGATTCTTTGGATAAAATTCAAGGGGAAAATAAGATAATATATTTTTTTGCAATTTAATATAAAGAATATACAAATAAAAGAATTAATTTGCAAATTTTATTATTTAATACTGATATTATAATATTTGTAAAGGGTTTAATTAGTCCAGTAACTAAAGGGATTAATAAATAATATTATTATAAATGAAGGAAATAATGTAAGGGTGGGATAATAAAATGGTAAAAGAAATTTTATCAAAAGTTTTAAATGAGAGATTTAAAAAGACAATAAAAGAATCAAGTAATGAAGAAATTTATTTAGCTTTATTAGAATTAACAAAAGATTCAATAAAGAAACAAGGAAATAATGAAGGGAATAAGAAGTTATATTATATTTCTGCAGAATTTTTAATAGGAAAGCTTTTATCTAATAACTTAATTAATTTAGGCTTATATGAAGAAGTTAAAAAAGTTTTACATGATAATGGTAAGGAGCTTACTGAAATTGAAGAAGTAGAATTAGAGCCCTCATTAGGTAATGGTGGACTTGGAAGACTTGCAGCTTGTTTCCTAGATTCAATTGCTACATTAGGACTTAATGGAGATGGAATAGGTTTAAATTATCATTTTGGTTTATTTAAACAAGTTTTTGAAAATAATAAACAAAAAGCTGTTAAGAATCCATGGATAACTAGTGAAAGTTGGTTAAATAAAACAGATATAAAATTCGAAGTTCCATTTGGAGGTTTTAAGGTTACATCAACTCTTTATGATATAGACGTTACTGGATATAATAAGCCATGTAACAAACTTCATTTATTTGATATAGATACTATAGATGAATCCTTAGTAAAAGATGGCATTAATTTCAATAAGGAAGAAATAAAGAAAAATTTAACTTTATTCTTATATCCAGATGATAGTGATAAGGCTGGAAATTTATTAAGAGTTTATCAACAATACTTTATGGTAAGTAATGCAGCACAACTTATATTAAAGGAATTTGAAGCAAAAGGATATGATATTCATAAGCTAAATGAACATGTTGTAATACAAATAAATGATACACATCCATCAATGGTTATTCCTGAATTAATTAGGCTTTTAGGCAATAGAGGAATAGAAATGGATGAAGCAATAGAAATAGTTTCTAAGACTTGTGCATATACAAATCATACTATTTTAGCAGAAGCTTTAGAAAAATGGCCAATGGAATACTTGGATAGAGTTGCACCACAATTAATGCCAATAATAAGAGAGTTAGCTAACAAAGTAAAAGCTAAGTATTCTGATGAAAGAGTGCATATAATTGATAAGGATGGAAGAGTTCATATGGCTAATATGGATATTCACTATGGATTTAGTGTAAATGGAGTTGCTGCTCTTCATACAGAAATATTGGAAGATGAAGAACTTAAACCATTTTATGATATATATCCTGAGAAGTTTAATAATAAAACAAATGGTATAACATTTAGAAGATGGTTAATTCACTGTAATAATGAACTTTCAGAGTACATTAGTAGCTTAATTGGTGATGAATTTAAAACTGATGCAAAAAAATTAGAAGACTTAGTAAAATATATAGATAATAATGAAGTGCTAAAAAGGTTAGAAGAAATTAAAAAAGATAATAAATTAGAATTGAAGAAATATTTAAAGGATACACAAAATATAGATGTTGATGAAAATTCTATATTTGATATTCAAATAAAGAGACTTCATGAATATAAGAGACAACAAATGAATGTACTTTATATTATTTATAAATATTTAGAAATTAAGAAGGGAAATCTTCCAAAAAGAACAGTTACAATTATATTTGGAGCAAAAGCAGCACCAGCATATGTAATTGCTCAAGATATAATTCATACAATATTATGTTTACAAGAAATAATAAATAATGATCCAGAAGTAAATAAATATTTAAAGGTTGTTATGGTTGAAAACTATAATGTAACAAAAGCAGAAAAATTAATACCAGCTTGTGATGTTTCAGAACAAATTTCATTAGCTTCAAAGGAAGCTTCAGGTACTGGTAATATGAAATTTATGCTAAATGGAGCATTAACTTTAGGAACTGAAGATGGAGCAAATGTTGAAATTCATGAATTAGTTGGAGATGATAATATCTATATCTTTGGTGAATCAAGTGAAGAAGTTATTGAACATTATAAGAAATCAGATTACATTTCAAAGACATACTATGAAAAACCAGAAATTAAGGAGTTAGTTGATTTTATAGTAAGTGATGAAATGTTAGCTGTTGGAGATAAAGAAAATCTAACTAGACTTCAAAAGGAACTAATTAATAAAGATTGGTTTATGACATTACTAGATTTAGAGGACTATATTAAGACTAAGGAAAAGGTGTTTAAGGATTACGAAGATAGAAATACTTGGAATAAGAAGGTATTAATTAATATTAGTAAAGCTGGATTCTTCTCATCAGATAGAACTATTGAAGAATATAATAGAGATATATGGAAACTTAAATAAGTAATAGGTAAGAGGGAATAAAGAAGAAGTAAGAGTTAGGAAGTAAAGAATGAAAAAATGAAATGATGAAAAGTGAGAAAAGGAAGTGGTTTGTGTAAAATCACTTCTTTTTTTATTTAGGATATATATGATTAAGTTGTATCATTAGTAAAGGTGTATTAGAAAAATATGGTATAATAAAAGAAGGGTGAAGGATAAATAGGAACTTGGAGGGATTTGAATGGATAAAAAATTGTTTATACAAGCAATCACAAAATTTGTTTTTGGCTTTACAATAATAGCATTATTATTATTCATTTCGGCAGGTACATTAAACTATTGGAATGCTTGGCTGTTTATAGGTATTCTTTTTATACCTATGTTTATTGTAGGAATTATTCTGATGATTAAAAATCCTGATTTATTACGTAAAAGGCTAAATGCAAAAGAGAAGGAATCAGAACAGAAAAGGGTACTTCTCCTTGGTGGGATAATATTTATCAGTGGTTTTGTAGTGTCTGGCTTAAACTATAGGTTTCAGTGGATTATATTACCTAAATGGATTATAGTTGTAGCAACAATTATATTTTTATTTGCTTATGTGTTGTATGCAGAAGTTTTACGAGAGAATATATATTTATCAAGAACTGTAGAAATACAAGAAAATCAAAAGGTAATAGATACAGGATTGTATGGAATTGTAAGGCATCCAATGTATTCCTCAACAATTTTACTATTCTTGTCTATGCCCTTAGTACTTGGTTCGTTTTTCTCATTTTTAATTTTTCTTATATATCCCTTTATTATGGCGAAAAGAATTAGAAATGAGGAGCAAGTGTTAGAACAAGGATTATCAGGATATTCGGAATATAAAAACAAGGTAAAATATAGAGTGATTCCATTCATTTGGTAAAGATAAATTCCAATTTATAAAAAAATAAGAGGAGGTTAATTATGTATTATGAACAAGCTAGAAACTTTATTTATAAGAATGCTAGACCACTTGATATAGCAAGATGGAAATATCTATTTGAAAATGGAAGCAGGGAAGATGTTCTAATAGCATTAGCTGTTTACCAAAATGAGGATGGAGGCTTTGGAAATTCACTTGAGCCGGATTGTTGGAATCCTAATTCATCTCCAATTCAAACCTGGGTTGCTACGGAGATAATTAAAGAGATAAATTTGAATGATAAAAATCATCCTATTATACAAGGAATATTGAATTACTTGTCTTCAGGAAAGGATTTTGATGGACATACATGGTCAAATACAGTGGCTACTAACAATGATTATCCATATGCACCATGGTGGAATTTTGAAACTTTTAAAGAAACATCATATAATCCTACAGCTTGCTTTATTGGTTTTATATTGAAATTTGCAGATAAAAATAGCAAACTCTTTGAATTAGATTGTATTCTTGCTAAAGAAGCATATAGTTATTTTAAAAAACATTTTCCTATGGAATCTATGCACACTGTTTTTTGTTTTGTTGAATTATATGAGTATGTAAAAAATGCAAAATGGATGAGCTTTTGGATATAGAGGAATTTAATATATTATTACAACAACAAATCCAGCATGTTATAACATACGATACATCAAAGTGGACAGTTGATTACGTATGTAAACCATCCTTATTCATAGGGGATAAAACAAGTGATTTCTATACGAAGAATAAGGAAATATGTGATTATGAATGTGAATTTATTTTAAACACTCAAAAAGCCGATGGTACATGGGATATCACATGGTCATGGTCAGATTATCCTGAACAATGGAGTATTAGCAAGAATTGGTGGAAATCAGATTTGATTATAAAAAATGTGCGATATATTAGAGCAATTCGTAGTTAAATTTCAATCTAGTTGCTTAGGTAACTGTAATTACAATTTTTATAATAATAAAAATAGTAGCTTCCCAATTGCATTAGAGGCTACTATTTTTTCATATTTATTTTTTTATCTGAAATTAACTTCCCTTTCAGGAATATTAATTTTTAAGTACTCTTCAATTTCCTCTAGAATATTATAATTTTTAGGATCTGTAATAAGGCATGTGTAGCCGCTATCACCAGCACGAGCTGTTCTTCCTATTCTATGAATATAGCTTTCAACGCTTTCAGGTGCATCATAGTTATATATATGGGTTACTCCAGTAACGTCTATTCCTCTTGAGGCAACATCAGTTGCTATTAGATATTGTATTTCACAATTTCTAAAATCTTTCATTATTTTTTCTCTTTTGTTTTGAGGAACATCGCTATGTATTTTGGCAGCTTTTATACCTTTAGCTGCAAGTTTAATTTCTAATTCATCAGCTCTTCTTTTAGTTCTGCAAAAGATAATAGACATAAATGGATTATCTTCTTCTAAAAGCTTAACTAAAGCATCTGCTTTCCATCTATCTGTAGTTTTAACAACTTCTTGTCGTATATTAGGAATTTCAGATTCTTCATTTTCTGTAATATCAATAATAGTTGGATTATCCATATATCTGTAAGCAAGTTTTTTAACCTTAGAATCTATAGTTGCAGAAAAGCAAAGAGTTTGAATCTTTTTTGGAGCATAAGACATTATTTTTTCTATTTCATTTCTAAAGCCCATTAAAAGCATTTGATCTGCTTCATCTATAACCACAGTATTTAATTTACTTAAATCTATGCTTTTTCTTTCTAAATGATCTATTAATCTTCCTGGGGTTGCAATGATAATGTTAATACCCTTATTAAGCTTCTTTAATTGAGAGCCAACATCTTTACCACCATAAGCAGCTAATATTCCTAAATCATTTATATTAAATTTATTAGCTTCTTCAGTAATTTGAATAGCTAATTCTCTAGTGGGAGATAAAATTAACACTTCTGTATTTTTAGAATTGCTGTTTATTCTTTGAAGAATAGGTAGTAAGAAGGATAGGGTTTTACCAGAACCAGTTTTAGACTTTACTATTAAATCATTTTTATTGATGATTTTAGGAATAACCTCTTCTTGAACCTTAGTAGGAGTTACTATTCCATTCTTTTTTAATAAGTCAATTAATTGCAAATTTATATTTAAATTTTTAAAATTCATATATTTATCCTTTCCATAAATCTTTATAAATAGAGAGGAGCTTGGTATCCGGCGAAAGACAACCCAAGCTCCTCAAGTAATTAGCACTTACGTACCAACTGCTTAAATAGAATAACATTAAATTAAATAAATAGCAACAAAAATATTAATAAATTTAATATATTTATTTGTTATTTAGAAAATTTTAAGTTTTAAATTTAAAAGATAATTAATAAAAGTAATATAAATATTGACATAAGTAGAATATAATAATAATATGTTAAAAAGAATATTCAAAATCTTATGAAAAAGAAATAGTAATTAAATTAAGCTTCATTAAAGAGAGTTAAGGCTGGTGAAATCTTAGCAAGAAGAAATTTAATGAATGGATCTTGGAGGAATAAGGAGAAATCTTATGAGAGTATCTGAAATGGTGGACTGCACCTTATAGCAGATAGAGTATGCTAGTACTTGAAGATGAGTGGTATAACTTTAAAGTTATGCAATTTAGGTGGTATCACGGAGATTTTACTTCGTCCTATTTTTTAGGGCGAAGTTTTTTTGTATTGAAAACCACTGGCTATGCCGGTGGATAAAATGGCTTAAGCTCT
>ERZ857882.3131-NODE-3131-length-16040-cov-5.906475_pt1 | contig 16040 bp, 18 predicted proteins | sample MGYA00519697_ERZ857882 | MGnify/ENA primary metagenome ERZ857882 (study PRJEB31778, sample SAMEA3449373) | human gut metagenome | biome: human gut; feature: human-associated habitat; material: faeces | place: United Kingdom | collected 2010/2012 ...
ACCATCTCTGGATCCAATGCTGAAGTCGGTTCATCAAACAGCATGATGTCCGGTTCCATCGCAAGAGCACGTGCAATTGCCACACGCTGCTGCTGTCCACCGGAAAGCTGTTTTGGCTTTGCATCTGCTTTCTCTGCCAGACCAACACGTTTTAACAGCTCAAGAGCCTTCTTTTCTGCTTCTTCTTTAGACTTTAACTTAAGTTCTACAGGAGCAAGCATAATATTCTCTTTTACTGTATAATGAGGGAACAGGTTAAACTGCTGGAATACCATTCCGATATGCTGACGAATCTTGTCAATATTTGAACCCTTTTCCGTAATACTCTGTCCATCTACAAGAATCTCTCCGGCTGTTGCTTCCTCTAAACGATTCAGACAGCGAAGAAATGTTGACTTACCAGAACCAGAAGGTCCAATGACACAGATTACCTCACCGGCTTTAATCTCTGCATCAATTCCTTTTAAAACATGTACATGTCCAAAACTCTTCTTCAGACCTTTTACATGAATCTTTACATCTTTCTCTGTTGTCATTACGCATTCATCCTCCTTTCAACATATCTTGAGATAAATGACAGAACTGTCACTATCAAAAGGAAGAAGACTGCTACCCATGTATATGTTGCAAATGATTCCATCGTTCTTCCCACATAAATCTTTGCATTATACATAACCTCTGATAAACCGATTGCGTAAAGAATCGTAGAATCCTTTAACGTAATGATAAACTGGTTTACAAGAGATGGGAGACAGATACGCACTGCCTGCGGAAGAATAATCTTCTGCATTGACTTTGCATAACTTAAACCAAGACTTCTTGCCGCTTCCATCTGTCCTTTATTAACGGACTCAATAGAACCTCGGAAAATCTCAGAAATATAAGCGCCTGCATTCAGGGCAAGTGTAACTAAACTGGCTGTAAATACGGTAATGCGGAACTGTGAGCCTGTAACCGCCTGAACTAACTGTGGCAGGGCAAAATAGAAATAAAATGCCTGCACCAGCATCGGAGTACCACGAATCAGCCAAATATAAAACTTTGCGATTCCACGTAATACAATATTACTGGAAATATTCATAAGACATACGAAAATACCGATAACCAAAGCGATGATCAGAGATAAAATCGTAATCTTAACTGTCATAGTAAGTCCAGTCAACAATGTTGGATAGACTTCACTTAAAACTCCAAATAGATTCATAAATTAACCTCTTACCTAACCTTTGTCTCTCAATTATTTCGCTGAGGTATATTTTGCAACGATCTCATCATAAGTACCGTTCGCTTTAATATTCTTTAAACCTTCATTAAACATCTTGAGTAAATCTGCGTTCTGTCCTTTTAATACGGCAAAACCATAAGGTGTAGAGAAGTTATCTTTCTCTTCTGCTACAATCTCAAGACCATTACCCTGAGAAACACCATAAGCCATTACAGGCTGATCTTCGAAACATGCAACGGTGTTGCCTGTCTTAACATCCTGGTACATTGTTGCGGAATCATCGAAATATGTGATATCAAATCCATATTTATCTTTTAAAGACTCAGCACAGTCAGCTCCCTGTGTACCTGTCTTTGCTGCAACTTTCTTACCTTTTAAATCTTCATATCCTTTGATGCTGCTGCCTTTCTTTACAGCCATACATACATAGGAATCATAATAAGCTTCAGAGAAGTCATATTTTTTCTGTCTTTCTTCTGTGATAGACATACCGGCAATTGTTCCATCTGCCTGTCCGGACTCAAGAGCAGCTACAGCGGCATCAAAACCAAGAGACTGTAAATCATACTTAAATCCCTGATCTTTTGCAATCGCAGCTAAGATATCTACATCGATACCTACGAATTCATTTTTATCATTTGTGAATTCAAATGGTGCAAAAGTTGTATCTGTCGCGATAATATAAGTCTTATCAGAAGCACTGCCTCCTTCTGAACTAGATTCTGCCTTGTTTGAGCTGCTTCCACATGCTGCTAATGATAACATCATAACCGCTGCTAAAGCTACAGATAAGAATTTTTTCATAATGTATCCTTTAAGTCTATTATTATAAAATATAGAAAAAAAATGAAAATTATGATATTTTATATATAAAAGATATTACAATTGGGGTAATAATGAGCGTTGAAAAATAATGAATCATATATAGGAGGATGGACAGAATGAACATACTAAAATTAAAACCTGTATTTAAAGATGCAATCTGGGGCGGGAAAATGCTTTCAGATTTTGGATATGAAGAAGCAGGAAGTCACGCAGGAGAGTGCTGGGGAATCAGTGCACATAAAAGTGGTGAGTGTGTAATTGAGAATGGAGAATATGCAGGAAAGACGTTGTCATGGTGTTTTGAAAATCATCGTGAATTATTTGGAAACATAGAAGGAAAACAGTTCCCATTATTGGTGAAGATCATCGGAGCAGAAGCAGACCTTAGTATTCAGGTACATCCTAATAATGAATATGCAAAAGAACATGAAAATGGAGCACTGGGAAAAACAGAATGCTGGTATATTTTGGATTGTAAGGAAGATGCCACCATTGTAATAGGTCATAATGCTAAAGATAAAAACGAGCTAAAAGACATGATTAACAATGCAATGTGGAATGAACTTATAAGAGAGGTGCCGATTAAGAAAGGGGATTTCTTCCAGATAAATCCGGGATGCCTCCATGCAATTAAAGGTGGAACTCTGCTTATTGAAACACAGCAAAGCAGTGACGTAACCTATAGAGTTTATGATTACGACAGATTACAGAATGGAAAGAAGAGAGAACTGCACGTTAAACAGAGCATAGATTGTATTGAGACTCCGTTTGTTGAGTATAAGCAGGACAGGATTGTCAATAATTATGGTGAAACAACTTGTGAAAGGTTAGTAACATGTCCTTATTACACAGTGGAAAAATGGGACATAAAGGACTCATATGCTTATGAAATGGACAAGTCATTTGTAAATGTCACGATAATTGACGGTGAGGGTCGTGTAAATGACATTGAAATCAAAAAAGGCGATAATTTTATTATTCCGTCAGTTGTTGATAAATGTGAATTCATTGGAAATATGACTATAGTTATGTCATACTGCTAAAGTTAAAGGAAAGTTGGAAGAGATATGTTATCAGAGAGAGCACTTCAAATAATTGAGAAGTTAATAGAGAACAATAAAACCCCTATAACATCAAGAACATTAGCATTATATTTGGGAGTATCGGAAAGAAGTATTAAAACATACATTAAGGAAGTATCAGATTTTTGTAAAGAAAAAGGAATGATTCTGGATAGGAAGCCCGGGATAGGCTTTGTTGCAAACTTTTCACAGGAACAAATCGAACTGATAAATAATCTAAAAAGAGAAAAGAAAACGGTAATGTCAAAAAAACAGAGAATGGGATATATTATGTACATTCTTTTAAGTGGATGGGATAATTACACATTAGCGTTGTTTTCTGAGGAATTAAATGTAAGTAAGAAGATGATTGGAGAGGATATTAATTCTATTTCCGATGAACTTAGAAAATATGGAATAAAAATCAACAGAGTATCAGGTCACGGAGTTTTTATAACAGGTGATGAATTTTCCATAAGAAAGGCAATGAAAAATTATTGTCTTTACCCTGTTGAAAATAAAAAGACTCAGGAAAAATACGACTACCGGATGAATGAAGAGGAGGTAGAAGTATGGATAAACAATTTTGGAGAAAATAACTTAGGAAAAGTAGTAGACATAATTCATAAATTAGAGAAAAAATATGACGTAGCATATACGGATTATAGTTTCAGAATGTTGGCGGAGTATATGCTTATACAGTTGTTTAGAATAAAAAAAGGAAATGAATTGCAGTCTAAAATCAGTTTAGAACAGAGCCCTATCTGCGAAAGAGAGGTTTTGGAGACTGTAACAGATTTATATATGGAAATCTGTAACATGGAATTAAATGAGTACGAGCAGCAATACATTGATATTTTATTTGCGTCAGCTGTAGTTCAGGCAAAAACAGATTTTAATATGCCGAGAATATATGGTAATGAAAGATGTGAAGAAATCTGTAATGAAATTCTTGAGTATTTGTCAGAAATTTTAAATGTGGATTTAACGGAAAATGAATTGTTAAAAACAAGCTTAGAGTCATTTGTTCCGGAATCTTTTATTAGAACACAGTATGGAATTGAAGTTAGAAATCCATTCCTAGAAGATATAAAGGAGATGTATTCGGGAATATTTGCAATTTGTTTTACATTGGGAAAATTCTACGAAGTGTACAGTAAGGCTATTCCAACAGAACACGAAATTTCATTTATAGCATTATTTTTAGGAGGCGCATTACACCGAAACATTAAAAAGGCAAAAGCAGTCTTAATAGGAACAAGCGGAATTGCAGCAGCCAATATAGTAGCAAGAAAAATCGAAGACAAAATAAAAGAAGTAAAAATTGTTGCTATATTATCTTCAGGAAAGATAGATAATATAGGTGATTATGATTATGACATTATATTGTCACTACTTCCAAACATAGATTATGATGACAATGTAGTGTATATATCACCAATGGTGAGCACCACAGATGAGAATAAAATAAAATCAGCATGTTTTGAGGCTGTGTCTAATCCTCATATGGATAAGGATTCCTTTACAAAAATGATTGATGAAGAGCATATAATGATTGTGAATGAAAAGGTAAAGAGAGAGTCTGTATTGAAAGATGCATGCAGTATTCTCTGCAAAGACGGATATGTTACAAAGGATTTTTATCAGGATGTTATTGACAGAGAGCATATTGAGCCTACTACAATTGGAAACTATGTGGCAATCCCGCATGGAATGCCGGAAAATGTAATAAAGCCTAAGGTGTTTGTAATAAATCTTACATATCCGGTAAACTGGGGCGGAGAAATGGTAAATGTTATATTTCTGTTGGCACTGAACTTCCATAATGTGGCAACAACAAAAGCATTTTTTACAGATTTTGGAAGAATGGTAGGGTCTGAAGACAAGATAGAAGGCATTAAAAAGATTGATACGCCTGAAAAGATGGTTGAAACTCTAAAAAAAGAACTAAATTGGCAAAAAGTTTAGTAAAAATAAAAATGTTACAATAATAGAATAATAAGTTGTTTGTTGAAAATTGCACTAACCTAAGTGCAATTTTCTTTTTTGGGAAGAATTGAAAAAAATATATTCTCAATATAGAATAAAATTACACAATGGTGATAAGTTAAAAAGAAGGAGGAAAGTAACATGGCAAAGGAACTTATGAGTTCGGCAATGGTAATTTTTGATGCAGAGGCAAATAGTGCAGAAGAAGTTATTAATCTTATTGCAGATTCCATGGATAAGGATGACAGACTTATTGACAGGGACGGCTATGTCAAAGATGTTTTGGCAAGAGAAGCAAGTTCAAGTACAGCAGTTGGTTTTTCAGTAGCAACACCTCACGCTAAGTCAGTACATGTAAAGGAACCATCACTTGCATTTGTTCGTCTTGCCCATCCAATCAAATGGGATGACTCAGAAGAAGTTGATATTGTGTTCCAGATAGGTGTTCCATCACCGGGACATGGTGATAGGCATCTCGAAATTTTGGCAGGCTTGTTTAGAAAAGTTATGCATGATGATTTCAGAGAACAGCTTGCAAAAGCAAAAACAGCAGAAGAAGTTATAGACTTAATCGGAGCTGTATAAAAAAAGTTAGAAAAGGAGAGTGTTATGAAAGAGTTAGTTGATATTTTAAAACATACCAAAACACATCTTATGAATGGTGTATCATACATGATTCCAGTTGTTGTTGGTGGTGGTATCTTAATGGCAATCGCCGTTTTATTGACAGGTGAAGGAGCAGCTCCAGGATGGGGTTCAGGTATTCCTTATTGGTTATGGACAATCGGAGTTGATGCACTTGGATTAATGTGTCCTGTATTCGCAGCATACATTGCTTATTCAATCGCTGACAGACCTGGTATTGCAGTAGGTATGGCAGGTGGATTTATGGCATTGAACATTCCTACAGGCGCAAGTACTGTTCAGAACTTAGTTGAGATTACAAAAGGCGTAAAGGTTCCGGATGGAGCAGTTTTAACAACAATTGACAATGTTCAGTATTACGTTGATAAGAGCTTATCAGTAAGTACAGCATCAGCCGGATTTATCGGAGCAGCTATTGCTGGTTTGCTTGCAGGTATTATTGCACATTACTTAAAGAAGATTCCTCTTCCAAAATCAATGCAGTCGCTTAAATCAATTATCATTATTCCAGTAGTTGGTGTATTAATTGTCGGTGTTATTATGTTCTTATGTGGAACACCTATCGCAGCATTTATGACATGGTTAGAAGGTGTTATGAGAAACATGGCTCACGGTGATCATGGAAACTTAGCACTTGCAGGTATCAGTGCATTAGCATCACTTATGATTGCAACAGACCTTGGTGGTCCTGTAAATAAAGTTGCTTACTCAATCTTAATGGTAGCATTTGTAGGTACAGGTATTTATACATTTGCAGCTCCAGTTGGTATTGCTATTTGTGTACCTCCAATTGGATGTGGTGTTGCATCATTACTTTTAAAGAAGAAGTTCTCAAAAGAAGAACAGAATGCAGGTATCGGTGCTATAGCAATGGGCTTCTGTGGTATCACAGAAGGTGCTATTTCATATACAGCAGCAGATCCTACAAGAATGATTCCTATCAATATGGTTTCATCAGCAATTGCCGGTGGTATCGCAGGATTCCTTGGCGTTGGCGCTAAGATGTCAGCTTGTTGGGGTGGTTTAATCGTAGCTCCAGTTATTCAGGGTGAAAGCTTCATGTCAGGTTGGCCACTTTACATTATTTGTATCTTAATCGGTGTTGCAATCTACGTTGCACTTTGTGCAATCTTCAAGAAAGATTATGTTAAACACGAAGAAGTACTTGAAGATGTTGACATTTCATTCGAATAGAATCGAGAGTTTTAGTTAAAATTAAAAATAAATGAGAGCCACTTTTAAAGGTGGTTCTCATATAAGAATTAAGTGAAAGAGAGTGATTAGATATGAAATTTTTAGCAGTTACAGCTTGCCCATCAGGGGTAGCACATACTTATATGGCAGCAGAAGCAATTCAGCAGGCTTGCGAAAAAGCTGGTGTAGAATGTAAGGTTGAAACACAGGGATCAATCGGAATCGAAAACCAAATTACAAAAGAGGATGTTGAAACAGCAGATGCAGTTATTTTAACAACTGATATGCCAATCAAAAATGTTGAAAGGTTTGACAATCTCAAAAAAGTAAAAATTGGCATTAGCCCAGCAATTAAGCAGGCAGATTCTATTGTTGAAAAAATGATAAAGATGCTTCAGGCATAACTGAGCTAAGGCAGGTCTAATCGCCTGCCTTTTTCTGACAGAAAGACAAAAAAATTAACGAAAGTAAAAATTTTTGAGAAATCAATGAAATAAAGAGAGTTTGAAGTTATATAGGAGGAAGAGATATGTTAAGTAAAACAATAACAATAAACAATGATGAAGGATTACACATGAGACCGGCAGGTATTGTAGCAAAAGAAATGGGAAAATTTGTATGTGATGTTTCAATTCTTTTTGGGGATAAGAAAATAAATGCAAAGAGTTTGATTAATATAATTTCAGCATGTATTAAAAAAGGTGCAGAAGTTACATTTGAGTGTGATGGAGAAGATGAGGAAGCTGCAATGGCTAAGATTGAGGAACTTGAGGCAGCAAATTTTGGAGAGTAAGAGGTAAAGCTTATGTATAAGGGTATTGCAGGATCAGAAGGTATAGGAATAGGAAAAGTTGTCATAATTGAAGAAAAAGAAATAAATATCGAGACAAAAAAAATCGAAGATACAGATGCAGAATTAAACAGACTTCAGGAAGGAATCGAAAAATTTGTTGAGGCAACAAATGCTATGGCTGACAGAATGGATGAAACAGTAGGAAAGAAAGATGCGGACATTCTCAGAGGTCATATACAGATGTTACAGGATCCAATGATTGAGGAACAGATATCTGCGCTTATTGTAGCAGAAAAAGTTTCAGCGGAAGTAGCAGTGGATCAGGTTCTCGAACAGACTGCAGAAATGTTTGCTCAGATTCCTGATGAATTGTTACAACAGAGAGCAACGGATTTTAGAGATATTAAAACAAGAATGTTGAAACTTCTTCTTGGAATCGAAGATGTTGATATATCACAGGTTCCAAAGGACACAGTATTGGTGGCAAAGGATCTTACACCGTCTATGACAGCAGGAATTAATCCTGATAATATAGCAGGAATAATAACAGAGTTAGGTGGAAGAACTTCTCATTCAGCAATACTTGCAAGAGCCATGGAAATTCCGGCAGTTCTTAGCATTGAAAATGTATGTAGTCTGGTAAGCAATGGTGATGAAGTGATTGTTGACGGTACATCAGGAGAAATAATATTAAAACCGGATGAAGCTACAATAGAAGAATATAAAGTAAAAATAGATGAATTAAGAAAAGAAAAAGAATTATTAGTTAAATATGCAGGAAAGCCATCCGTAACAAAAGACGGTGTTAAGGTTGAACTTGTTTGCAATATTGGAAAGCCGGAAGATGCAAAGAAAGCGGTAGAGTGCGATGGCGAAGGCATTGGACTCTTCAGAACAGAATTCTTATTTATGGATAGAGATTCTATCCCTACTGAAGAAGAACAGTTTGAGGCATACAAGAGTGTTGCTGAGAAAATGAATGGCAAGCCGGTTATAATTAGAACTTTGGATATAGGTGGAGATAAGGAAATTCCATATCTCGGATTAGATAAAGAAGAAAATCCGTTTTTGGGATTTAGAGCAATTAGATTCTGTCTTCAGAGAGATGATATTTATAAAGTACAGTTAAGAGCATTATTAAGAGCAAGTGCATTTGGCAAAATAAAAATAATGGTTCCTCTTGTTACATGTATCGAAGAATTACGTAGTGTAAAAGCTTTAGTAAAGGATATCATGAAAGATTTGGACAGCGAAAATATAAAGTATAATAAAAATATTGAAATAGGTGTTATGATGGAAACACCGGCAGCATGTATGATAGCAGATCTTCTTGCAAAAGAAGCAGCATTCTTTAGTATAGGAACTAACGATTTAACAGGATATACTATGGCAGTAGACCGTGGAAATGCAAAGGTTGCATATTTATATTCAACATACCAGCCGGCAGTTCTTAGAGCCATTAAGAAAATAATTGAATGTGGTAAAAAAGAAGGTATAATGGTAGGTATGTGTGGTGAAGCTGCAGCGGATGCTAAACTTGTACCATTATTACTTGCATTTGGTCTTGATGAATTCAGTGTTAGTGCTACAAGCGTATTAAAGACAAGAAAAATAATTTCAGAATGCGATGTTAATGAATGCAGGGAACTTGCAGATAAGGTAATGCAGTGTAGTACACAGGAAGAAGTATTGGCATTATTGGATAAATAAACATTAATTGTATTGGAGATTGGTTATGGAAATAAAATTTATAGCAACTGACGTGGATGGAACTTTAGTGATGGATGATCATATGACTATTCCACAGGTTAACATAGATGCTATAAAGCAGGCAAAGATAGAAGGCATTATTACAGCTATAAGTACCGGAAGAACAAATGTGGCAACCATAGAGGCAAGTAAAGCACTAGGTGGTGTGGACTATTTGATTTTATCCAATGGCGCGGTTATAATGGACGGAAGGACTAATGAAATTATTTACAGCAATTATTTCCCAACAGATACAATTGAGAAGGTTATCAGTATAATAGAAAAATATCCAATTATTTATGAAATATATGCTGATGGAAAAGGATACGTTAATCAATACACAAATGACAATTACTTTGACATAAAGGCACTTCCATATGATTTTCTGGTTGAATATATAAAAATACTGGAGACTACTGATGATGTGTTGGAACTTGTCAGAAGTCATAATGTTGAAAAAATAAATATAAATCAGGTGCCAAAAGAATATATAGAGTCCGTTACAGCAGAACTTAAAGACATTCCATCATTGGTATTTTCAGCCGGTTTTGATGGAAATATGGAGATTGTTGTGAAAGGTTCAGATAAGGGGAGTGCAATTAAAAGAATTGTGGATAAACTAAATATCCAACCTGAAAGTATTATGGCATTTGGTGATTCCCTAAATGATGCAACAATGCTTAAATATGCAGGGGTTTCCTACGCATTGTTATCCGGAAAGGATGCAGCTAAAAATGCAGCCAAAAATATTACAAAAGTGGGAAACAATGAAGGTGGAGTTGGATTGGCAATAAAAGAATATTTGACAAATTCTCCAAAATAAAAGAAAATAAAGTTAAGAAGTTGCTAAGGAGGGAGAAATGTTAGCTAAAGAGAGACAAAACAGGATTGTTGAGTTAGTGAATGAAAATGGTTCTGTTTTGGTGAAGGAATTAAGCGAACAGTTTGAGGTAACTGAAGACAGTATTAGAAAAGATCTGTCACTGTTAGAAAAAAAGGGGCTGCTCAAAAAAACTTACGGTGGAGCAATGAGAAACCGTGTAAACACACATGAGCGATATGTTTCCCAAAGAAAGGGCAAGAATATCAAAGAGAAGCAGGATATTGCAAGAAAGGCATTTGAATTAATTGAGGAAGGGGATGTTATCTTCCTTGATATATCAACAATTAATATTGAATTAATAAAATTGATAGTTGAGGCCAATTTGAACATAACAGTTGTAACCAACATGATAGACATAATGCTTAATTTTACTGCAGAATCAGAAGTAAATCTTTTGTTTGTAGGTGGAAAACTCAATAGAGGAAGAGATGGCTTTGTAGGTGGATACACTAATAAACAGATTTCGGAATTTAATTTTGATAAGGCGTTTATGGGAGTTGTAGGTGTTGATTTAGAAAAAAATAAAGTTTACACATATGCAACGGACGACGCCCTTACCAAGAAGGCAATTATGGATTCAAGCAATGCTACATATATGATGATGGAAAATAGTAAATTCTCAAGAGAGGGAAATTACAGATATGCATATGCAGATGATTTTACAGGTGTAATTGTTGATGAAATAACGGATTCCGAAATTATAAACAAAATCGGACAGTATAATTTGAGATTGTATATGTAGGGTAACTACATGCATAGAAAAAAGAGACGAATCATAGAAAAATTATGATATGTCTCTTTTTTTATGCCTGTTTTTTACAGTTTACAAACATATGTTCGAATGATATAATTTCTTCAAAAGATAAATTTAATGGTAACTATTATGGAGAGAATGTATATTTGTATAGATTTAAAATCCTTCTATGCATCAGTAGAATGCGTAGAGCGTGGACTTGATCCTATGACAACGAAGTTGGTAGTGGCGGATATTGAGCGAACTGAAAAAACAATATGTCTTGCCATTACCCCGGCAATGAAGGAACTGGGAATAAAGAACAGATGCAGAATATTTGAAATACCTAAGGGGGTAGATTACCTTGTTGCCCAGCCAAGAATGCAGAGATATATAGATTATTCGGCGGACATATATGCCATTTACCTTAAATATATATCAAAGGATGACATACATGTTTATTCCATTGATGAGGCATTTATGGATGTGACGGAGTATTTAAAATTATATAATGTTACGGCAAGAGAACTGGGGCAGATGATTATGAAGGACATATATGATACCCTGGGAATACGTGCCACCTGTGGCGTAGGCACTAATTTATATCTGGCGAAAATTGCCCTTGATATAACGGCTAAGCACTCTGAGGATTTTATAGGTGAATTAGATGAAGAAAGGTTCAGACAGCTTTTGTGGAACCACAGACCTTTGACGGATTTTTGGAGAATCGGAGGTGGAATATCCAAAAAACTGGCATCATATGGAATAATGACTATGAAAGATATTGCCATGGCAGATGAAGATTTTCTCTATGGCATTTTTGGCATTGATGCGGAGCTGTTAATAGATCACGCATGGGGAAGAGAGACTACTACAATAAAACAGATTAAGGAATATAAGCCTGACAATAATAGCATTTCCGGCGGACAGGTGCTTGCCTGTGATTACAATTTCAGGGATGGAGAAATTATTATAAAGGAAATGGCGGATACGGTATGTCTGGAAATGGTGGACAGGAATCTGGTAACAAAGTCCATTACCCTTCATGTGGGATATTCTAACAGATTTAATATGAAACCGGCACATGGTACGGTGGCACTTGATATGGAAACTAATTCGGATATTATGATAATCCCGAAGGTAGTTGAATTGTACCGGAGAATTGTGAATCGTAATGTACCTATAAAGCGGGTTAATATTACATGTAATAATGTTGTTCAGGAAGAATGCAGACAGTACAGTTTTTTTGTGGATACCTGTGCATTGGAAAGGAATAACAAAATGCAGAAAGCCATGATTGAAATAAAAAACAAATACGGAAAAAATGCAATTGTTAAGGGAATGGATTTACAAGATAAAGCCACAACAATAGAAAGAAACGAACAAATCGGCGGACATAAGGCAGGTGTGTAGAAATGGCGGGCAGACCAAAAACGAAAATGACTATAGAGAACAGGGCTAAACAGTTTATGCCTTTTGCTGCTTTAAAAGGCTTGCCGGAGGCAATGGCGGCAAAAGAAAAAATAGTAGTGGAAAAAATAGAATTATCCGGTGACATGGAAGAAGAATTAGACAGAAAAATGAGAAGTCTCGAAAAGGGAACAATAGCAACCGTAATATATTTTGAAAAGGATGAGTATCAAAAAATTACAGGTATGGTAGCAAAAATAGACAGAGACAGCAGAGTTTTACAGATAGTAGACCGTAAGATTTGTTTTGAAAATATTTATAGTTTGGACTATACTATGGATTGATTGTAGCGGTGACGTTTGAAAGAGTCACAGTCACTATTAATGAAAGTGCAATCACTAAGGCAAGTCCTAAATTGTGATATTCAATGAATAGTCTAAGACCGTTGGCTGTAGCAAGAACAATTCCTAAAATAATAGATATCTGAAATTCTTTAAAAACTATATGGAAGAAATCACTGAAACGCACTTCATCCAAAGCAAGACCACGTATGATAAGTGTTGAACTCTGTGAACCACAGTTTCCACCTGTATCCATAAGCATTGGAATGAAGGAAACAAGAAGTGGAATTGCAGCGAAAGCATTTTCATAATACATATATCTCCAGACAATTAAATTTTTAAGTTTTATAAAACAATGGGCTCCAGAATCCATAACCTCACCTACCGATAAAGTAGTACAATATTTTATTTTCGGGGTTATAATACAATCTGAAAAAGTAAAAGTCAACCTTTTTTTGAAAAAATAGTTTTTTCTCTCACTTTCATATATGCAATCCCTGTAATATCTGCCAGCACCCAGCCTATAGGAATTGCCAGCCAAATTCCCGTTTCACCTATTATGGCTGACAGAATATATGCCAGAATTACTCTCATTCCGAGAGAAATAACCGTAAGTACTACGGACATTTCAGCCTTATTAATTGCGCGGTAATATCCATACAGCAAAAACAGGCAGCCTATTCCACAGTAGAACGCACCTTCTATTCTAAGATACTTCACGCCTGCTGCAATTACCTCCACATCTTTTGAACTAACAAATATTTTCATTAAAGGTGCAGCGAATATACATACTAATGCCGAAATAATAATGCTGAATATTATGCTGATTGCGAAAGCTTCTCTTGTTCCTTTCCTGATTCTATCATGCTTTTTTGCACCATAATTTTGTGCTACAAATGTTGAAAATGCATTCCCAAAATCCTGCACAGGCAGGTAGGCAAAAGTATCTATCTTTACACCTGCCGTAAATGCTGCCATTATTGTAGTTCCAAAGCTGTTAACCAACCCCTGAACCATCAGAATCCCAAAGTTCATTACAGACTGCTGCAGACATGTAAGGGATGACAGATTTATTATTTCCTTGAATATTTTTTTATCCAGACGCCATTCACTTCTCTTTGGTAATAATTCCCTACAGGATTTAACCACATATATACCAATTCCAACTGCCGATACATATTGGGATATTACCGTAGCAATGGCAGCACCTTTTATTCCCCATGGAAAAACCACCACAAATAATAAATCAAGCCCAATATTTAAAACCGTGGAAACTGCCAAAAAGATCAGTGGCACAACTGAATTTCCCAAAGCCCTTAACAGGCATGAAAAAAAATTGTACAGCGATGTTGCTATAAGCCCAATGAATATTATTAAAAGATATATTTTCATTCCCCTATACACTTCATCCGGTACCTGTAGAAATCTCATTATCGGGTTAATTAAAATGTACACTGCAATATTTAAGACAATCGTAACTAACATAATTAGGCTGAAAGCCTGTCCCACTGCAATTCTTAAATTTTCGTCGCGGTCATTTCCCCTGTATATGGAAAATAATGCTCCGGCCCCCATGCTCAGCCCCAGAAATATGGAGGTCAGAAAAATCATTAGTGTATAAGCTGAGCCAACTGCTGCCAATGCATTTTTTCCAAGCACCTGCCCCACTATTAATGTATCCGCTATATTATAGAACTGTTGCAAAAGGTTTCCCGCTATCATGGGGATTGTAAACATTATAAGACTTTTTGAAATTTTTCCCTTTGTTAAATCATAGTACATATCGTATCTCTCTTATTTTATCTATGTTTTATTCTATTTTAGCATTATAAATATTCTTTTCAAACTTTTATAATTTGTACTAAAAAAACTATTTTAGAAAATTTGGAAAATTGGAGGCAAACTGTAAGTAAGAAAAACATTGTAAACAATATGGACTAATGTTACAATTAATAAAAGAGAATAAAGAACGATTGTATTATGAAAAACATTAATAACAGAACATAATCCTTGAGCAGAATCAGATTGATGTATCAGATAGAATCTGACATACCGGTATGGTTATCGCTCAGGGATTTTTCAACATGGAGCAGAAACACCGGAGTTATTACAAAAAATGACGAATTACATATGTTTGGAACAAACATAAACGGACAGTTGGGAATTGGAAATAATAAGGAAGGTGCAAAACTCCCGGTTAAAGTAATGGATAATGTCAGAAGCGTATCCTGTGGCAGCGATTATGTTCTTGCAGTAAAGAAAGATAATACACTTTATAGCTGGGGCAAAAACGATTATAGTAACCTGCTTAAATATGAGGAACCGCCGAAGGAACAACCGGATGCCGGTAATATAAATAATAAGAAGACCATAAAAGTCAAAAAAATAAAAATTAAATAAATTATAATTCAGGTAAAGCATTTTTGTTGAAAATGCAAGGGTGCTTTATATATTATATTTATAAGAAAAAATTAAAAAGTAAAAAAGCAGCAAGAGCCTGTCCAGTCGACAAGCTTCTTGCTGCTTTTTTTCACGCAAATTTATAAAGAATTTTTTCGAATAGCTTATTTCGCAGAATTCTCGTAAGCTTCGATCATCTTTTTAACCATCTGACCGCCGACGGAACCAGCCTGTCTAGAGGTCAGATCGCCGTTATAACCCTGTTTCAGGTTAACGCCTACTTCGTTCGCAGCTTCCATCTTGAAGCGCTCCATAGCTTCTTTAGCCTGCGGAACCATGATCTTATTGGACTTTGCCATTGTTATTCACTCCTCTAATACGAATTCTCATGTTTTCTTTTTCTTTGTTTCTTGGTGTGTTTGCAAAAGTAGTATATGGCGATAAACGTTTCTTATGTGATGTAATTTTTACCGAATGATTTTGATGCATTTTCCGGTAAAATATCATTTAACAGCATCGTCAGAACAAAAGCAAGCAGTGCAAAAGCGTCTATATTCCGAAGATTATCCGTATAAAGTGGAATTTCAAAAGGTTCAATTGGCACACCCGAAAAGGAAAAAATAGTTCGATTTAAAGAAATGGTACGGCTCTCGTGCAATAAGCTCGAATAACTCAAACAGTCCTTTTCATGAAAACCACAAGTGTAAACTGGCATTTCGCAGGTGGATAGCTGATGCAGTCCAGCAGTATTGTCTGACGAGATAATGACTGGATGCTTTATTTGATACTTTT
>ERZ857882.3134-NODE-3134-length-16026-cov-5.371548_pt1 | contig 16026 bp, 17 predicted proteins | sample MGYA00519697_ERZ857882 | MGnify/ENA primary metagenome ERZ857882 (study PRJEB31778, sample SAMEA3449373) | human gut metagenome | biome: human gut; feature: human-associated habitat; material: faeces | place: United Kingdom | collected 2010/2012 ...
TCGATTCTTTCATCCGCCGGTTTCGGCGTATCCTTCGGAATGATTCCCAAACACACCTACTCACATTGCGCCCGGTATGTATCCCTCACCGTACAAAATCTGGATACGCTGGGTCGAGACGTCTCACTTTTCAGAAGTTTATGAAACGGAAAGATAATACGCAGGTAAGCGCACATGTTGCAGTCATGTCCACATATTCGTACAAAATCCATTGTTATTATAATCGAAAACGCAAATAAAGGCAATAACATAAGGCAACGTTCGGGAGGAACTTCTAATTCACGATTTAAAGGGTGGGGATACCACGAAATCGAGCAGGAAGCTAGTTCCCTGGTCGACATCTCGCACCGCCAAGTCTATTGTTCGGCACTCTGCGATTCTATTATCAGCAAATTATCCAAGAAACCGAAAGTGCTTCTGAATGGCTTTCTTACTGAATATCTCCTAACCTGGCAGAAAACGCCATCCGTCCGTTTACCCTGGGCCGCAAGAACTTGCTGTTCTGCGATACGCCCAAAGGTGCCGAGGCCAGTGCGGTGGTATACTCCATGGTGGAAAGCGCAAAGGCAAACGGAGTAGAACCAATTGCCTGTCTACAGCGTGTGCTGGTGGAGCTTCCATACCTGGGAAAGTCGCCCTCCCATGAAGGAGCGGAGGCTTTCATGCCCTGTACACCCGACATCCAAGAGGATCGTAAGATTCCAAACTCCGATGCTTATACAAATACATATCTTGAGTAACAGCAGGCCCTGGGTGTGGGGCCTGCTGTCTTTTGGTGGGGACGGGGAATTATTGAGCGCTTACATCACGACAAGGACGGTCAGAAGAAGGGCAAGGACTTTTCGATACATGGTGTAAAACCTCCTTTTTGATTTCGCGCTTATCACACATGGAACGGTAATGATTATGCTCTCTTCCTGTGATATTCCAGATACATCATGGGGATCAATATGACAGACAGCGTAAGATATAGCGGAATACTGACATCTAAAGTACGGAAAACCTTACCAAAGATGGTGAGAATATTGAAGGAACCCAGATTCTGATAGAATTCCAGCAAATGAGACGGCATGAGGCTCAGAATTTTATCCAACCAGTTTGCCATTCCCTCCAGGAAAGAGGGGAGGAATATCAGAATAAATGGGGTTGTCACCGCAAAGACAGTAGACTTTGTCTTGGCGGAGATCCACATGGTCAGGAACGCCAAGAAAAGGTTGCCGATGTAGCCGGATATGAGAGCCAGCATCCAAGCTTGCCACATATTAAGATTATAGATACTTTTCCAGAGCTGCCACTGGATAGCGCAGCTTGCGCCCTCGAAGCCGAGATAGCACAAGGTGAACAGGCTATAGATAAGCATGGCTCCCCAGTACAGGACTGTAACCAGCAGAAAACCTGCCTTTATCTTGGCAGAGGTAGCTTTATTCCTGCCACAAAGGGTGGAAAAATACACTGCATCCGCTTTCCATTTGAACTCGTTGGAGAAGATGCCAGCCAACAGAAAACCCAGAATCAGAATTCCCAGCGAAGGAATATATCCGGCGTTTTCCAGAAGCTGATGCCAACCTTCGTAGTATGTGAAGTAGAAGGGAATCTCTAATTCTTTGTACTGCCCAATGATATACTGCTTCTCCGATTCGGAATACTTGGAGTAAGCACCATCGGTTTCATCATAAAGCCAATTTTTCAGTAGTTTCTCACGGTTGGCGTAAAAGGTATCTTCATCGATGGCAGTGATCCTGTCAGCGGTGTAGTAATCGTACTCCCGGAAACCATTTGAATAGGACTCATTCAGAATTTTCCGGATGGGTGCGAACCCCTGTTTCCAGCTATATGCAATTTCATTCTGCTGCACAACATCTGACTTTGCTTCGGGTGTTGCATTGATCCTTTGATTTTCCTGAATCACTCTGCCCAACTTATCCTGATCCACCCAGCCTTCCCATTCGGTCTGGGCTTCCCGCAGTTTCCTGACAGCAGCTGGGCCATATTCACTTTTCCCCTGCTCATTCACCCACTTTACCTCGGCATTCAATGCGCCGGTCGATGAAAGCCAACAGGACAGAGCCAGGACGGCAATGTACAATACAAGGGCGATTTTACCACCAACGCAGCCAAACACCTTTTTCAGTTCATACCGTACCATCGCTGTCACCGGTCCTTTCTCCAAAATAACAGAGGAAAACATCCTCCAAAGTTGGTTCTACCCTGACGGCATCTTCTGCCGGTCGTCCCTTGGAAACGATTCGCAGCTCCGCGCCTATTGGAATTGTCTTTACGTTTGCCACTTTGTAAGCCTTCAGGCAAGCATCGATCCTGCTTTTGGGCACAGTACAGCTCCAAACCAGTTCTGGCATGGAGTCAATGAGTTCCTCAGCAGTGCCGGAAATGGCAAGGCAGCCGTCCTTCATCAGCAGAATGTCACCTGCGATATACTCAATGTCCGATACAATATGTGTGGACAGCAGAACGATTCGATCCTCTGAAAGCTCGCTGATCAGATTCCGAAACCGAATCCGCTCGCTGGGATCCAGACCGGCGGTAGGCTCGTCCAGAATTAGAATCTTGGGGTCGTTCAGCATTGCCTGGGCAATACCTGCCCGGCGCTTCATGCCGCCAGAAAGGGTTTTCATTTTTTTGTACCGGGCTTTCACCAGACCAACTTGCTTCAGCAGTTCCTTGACCCGCTGCTTTGCCACCGCAGGGCGTATACCTTTGAGGGCGGCAATGTACATCAGGTAGTCGTAGATGGAAAAGTCTGGATAGTACCCAAAATCCTGAGGAAGATATCCCAACAGATTCCGGTATCTGCCGTCCATGGCGAAAATGTCTTCTCCATCCCAGATAATTTGCCCGGATGTGGGTTTCATCAAGGTAGTAAGCATCCGCATCAGGGTGGTTTTACCAGCGCCGTTGACGCCAAGCAGACCATAGACGCCGCAGCTTAAATCATAGCTGAAATGGTCAACGGCTTTGAAGCCGTTGAATTCTTTTGTTAAGCCTCTAATTTTCAAATCCATAAAGGTTTCACCTCCATAATGTTTTGCCATACCCTCTGTCCGCGATAGAGGGTATATCCCATGAAGAAAACAGACGCAGCCAGCAAAGATACCCACGCAGGAACAGAAATGGCATTGAAAACAGCATCATTCAGAATGAGCACTGACCAGGCTCCAGCCCAAAGGACACACAGAAGCAGGGAAAGTGCCTGAGAATTGATCCGCTTGCTGTAAAGGGTTCTGAAGCAGATACAGCAGGTCACATTGAAGGGGAGCATAAACTGTGTAAGCATTTCCCAGAGAGTCATTCTGCTAAGCAGGGTTGCGACCGCATAGAATGCTGACAGCAGCGCCATATCTACCCAGGCAAAGAGGGTGAGTCGTGCTGCATAGATGGAACGAAGGGTATAAAATGTTGTACATTCGATTTCCAAGGCATCGTAACTTCGGTTTTTCCAGATTTCCGGATAAATCAGAATTACAAACAGCGGTCCGGTAAGCCCCAGAATACGGCGCACGGTGAAGTCGGTTTCTGAGTTGTTAATCAAGAAACATACAAAGGCAAGCAGCAGCCCTTGCATCAGCCACCAGCGTTTTTTGATGAACTTACACTGCTGATACAGAAATTCTATGTGGGAAACGGTTTGTTCCGATTCCTCAGAAAGAAATGCTTCCTTGGAAACAGAAATGGTTTTCTGTATTTTGGATTCATCGCAGGTCACATCAAAACGAAAGAGTTCCTTCATTCAAAATCCTCCTTCCCTAAATATATCGTCAATAATTCTTTTGCACGTTTGATCCGGTACTTCACCAGCGGCAGACCGATACCCAAAATTCTGGCAATTTCCTTTTGCCTGACTTCCTGAAAGAAATACAGGATGGTTACTTCCCGCAGTTCCTGTGGAAGACGTTCCAGAGCCATATGGACATCCATCCGTAAATCCAGGGACTCCATCAGGCAGACTGGATGCTCCGGCAGTTCCTCCATCGGCAGTTCTTCCGGCTTTTTGTAATAATCCCGGCACAGATTGCCTGCAATCACATACAGATAATTTGCAGCCTTCCCATAGTGCTGGTACTGATGGAGCGTGCGGAAGAACCGGGCAAAGGTTTCCTGGGTCAAGTCTTCTGTGAAACCGGAGTCCTTGATATGTAGGTGACAGTAACGCAATATCTTTGGGTAATACTTCCGCACAAAGGATTCGATGGCCTGATCATCGCCATTTTGCATTCTGTGCAGGAGCAGGAAATCGCCGTCCATGTTTTTCCTCCTCTCCTGTAGATTAAAAGCGCTTTCATTTAGTATAACGAAGCGGAACGGAAAAAAGATAGTCTGAGATGAAATATTTTTTATGCTGGAGCTGTTAAAAAAGCCCTCCCCAGAAAAACGCAGATCCTCTCTGGAACCAGAAAGGGTCTGCGTTTTTGGGGCATCGAGGCTGTGGATAACTTTTTAACTATACTCTAAATGAGCAAATTCATAAAATAGACAAAACGCTCCTATCACAATGCACCTTTCAATAGATATGCTTTTTGTTCCTCCAGCTAAACTTCTTCAATCACGTCGAACACCAGGAAAATTATATTGATTATTCGTACCGAATAGTGTATACTATCTGCGAGGTGAATCCTTTGGAAACACGAACAGGAAATTTAATCATCAGCACTTCCGGCGGCACTGCCGGCGGAAGCGCCAACAATTATAAAATCTCCCTGCCATCCACTTGGGTACAGAAAATGGGGCTAGATGCCGAGAATCGGCAAATGGAATTGTGTTTTGATGGAACATCCATTACGATCACTAGGAAGCTTTCTTTTTCCGAATTTCTGGAAGCCAATTGTCAAACCGGCCACAAGCTTCTTCTTGTCTCCTGCCATTCCAGCCCCCTTCTCAGTGCCCGAATCGCCGCCGATGAGACTACACAGAAAATCCGTGTAGAAAATCTTGTTTCCGATTTCCTGAAGCTGCCCTTTGGGAACAACCAGGATCCCAGTTGGGAGGATTATCTACATTTTTTGGAAAGCCGCTGCATTCCGCGAACCAGGGCGGGGCTCCGGGAATATCTGGAAACCATTGGCGTAGACCACTACGACCCACTGGAAATTATCCGGAAAACACAAGGACGGATGGCCGAGGATGATCTTTGGCTTACCGTGGAGGAAATAAAATGACTGTACACTTGGTATCCAATCAAAAAATCGCAGAAACCTCCTCCAAAGGCAATCAGGAAAAATGGCTGGACAGCGGCATCTGGTACAAGCTGGACCAATTTGGCTACGAGGCACTGGCGGAGGTCTTTACCTCTCAATTATTGGAGTACAGCAACATGGAAGCAACCTTTCCCTTCACCTTTGTGCGCTATCAAATGGAGCGTTTGCAGGTGCATGGTCGGGAGCGAACCGGCTGCAGCAGCCGGAATTTCCTGCGAGATGGCCAGTCGATCATAACGCTGGCCCATCTGTTCCTGCAATACACAGGAAAGCCCCTCTCCGGAACGCTGAACCGGCTGACCAGTGACAAAAAGCGAATGGCCTATCTGGCAGAGGAAACGGCAAGCATCACAGGACTTTCCCTGTTCCCCCAGTACCTGACGCTGCTGTTTGAAATCGATGGCCTTGTCCTCAATGACGACCGCCACCTGAACAATATTGCCGTTCTCGCCAAGGATGGAGCCTTTGACTACTGCCCCATTTTCGACCAGGGCGCAGGGCTGCTTTCCAATGTGATGTACAGTCCCTTTGAAATCGTCCCCAAATCTTTGATTTCTCAGGCAAAAGCACGACCCTTTCAAATCACCTTTAACCGGCAGGTCCACACTATGGAAAATCTGTACGGAAAACAGCTGGAAATTCCATCTTTTACCCGGGAACAGCTTGCGCAGATGGTGAAGCCACTGTTGGAATACTACCCCACCCGTGACCGGGAGCTGATTGCCGACCGGGTTTGCGAAACGGTTTTGGTACGGCAGAAATATAAATGACAGCAGCATCTCAATTTTGCTGATACGGACAATCGTCTAGCCTACCCAGCAAATTACCCCAGTAGAGAATGGATGGGCTTTTATCCGATAACCGCCCTATTCTTTTTCCATTGCACTTTCCAATTGCTACGCTTTCTTCCCCCTCTAGCCAGTGTTCTTCTCTTCCTTTGTGAACCGACTTTTCAATACCTTTTCGACTTATTTTTCAAGACTTTTCAGCAAATATATCGGCCCAAGAATCCCACTTTTCAAACATCCAGGTGGCAGCCTCCCAGCTTTCTGGCCCCCACCCATAGACAATCCCCGGCAAGCAACCTTCGCCTGCCGGGGACGTTTGTTTTCAGTTCAGCACCACATTCCAGCAAATTTTTGCGCTGTGATCACAGTACGCAGACAGGTACACCCCATCCGTCCGCCACACAGGGTTGCTGCGGGCTTCATCAGTTCTTCATAATATGCGCCACCAGCCGCAGATTTCGCTCTATCAGAACGTTCCTTGCTTCTAAATCCCCCTTCCCGGCCAGATCCAGATAGTACCGTTCCTCTTCCTCCGTCAGCGGACGGGGGAAGCTGCCCGAGGACAGCTGCAGTGAATAAAATAATGAACTGAGCATCAGCCAGGCCGCTGCCAACATGTTCGCCACCTCCACTGCCACTGTATTCCCCATTGCCCGTCCTTTTTCCAACAAAATACCGCCGGGGCAATTTGCCCCGGCGGATAAGCTTATTTTTCAGCATCAGGCGCTGCGGAAACGGGCGAGGAAATCCTTCGTTTCCTGCCTCTGCGGATTTCCGAACACTTCGGAAGGGACACCCTCCTCGCATATAACGCCCTGGCTCATAAATACCACGTGGTTGCTTACGTCCCGGGCGAAGGCCATCTCGTGGGTCACCACCAGCATGGTCATCCCTTCCCGCGCCAAAGACCGCATGACGTTCAGCACCTCGCCCACCATCTCCGGGTCCAGCGCGGAGGTGGGTTCGTCAAACAGCAGCACCTCCGGATCCATGGCCAGCGCCCGGGCAATGGCTACCCGCTGCTTCTGACCGCCGGAGATCTGCCGGGGCTTTGCGTTGATGTAGGGCGCCATGCCAACCTTTTCCAGATAGGTCATGGCGTGCGCCCGGGCTTCCTCCCGGCTCCGCTTCAGAACCTTTATTTGGCCGACCATGCAGTTTTCCAGCACCGTCATATTGTTGAACAGGTTAAAGGACTGAAACACCATGCCCACATGGGCGCGGTAGGCCGCCGCGTTGACGCCCCGTCCCGCCACGTTCCTGCCATGGTAGCAGACTTCGCCGGAGGTGGGGGTTTCCAGCAGATTGATGCACCGAAGCAGCGTGCTCTTTCCGGAGCCGGAGGCGCCGATGATGGAGGTCACGTCGCCTTTATTAACGGTAAAGTCAATGTCCCTCAGAACCTCGTGGCTTCCGAAAGATTTGGAAAGGTGGTTGACCTGTAAAATCACGTCTTCCATATTAGTAATCTCCTTTCGGTCTTCCGGAACCAAACTCGCCGCTGCGCTCATCGAAGGGCGTCTTGCGACTGGGGTGGGAATAGGTGCCGGCACTCATGGCGAGGGCGTCCGCGCTCACCAGCTCGTAATTGTCGCTGCCGTCCAGCCGTTTTTCCAGCAGGCGCAACAGGAAGGATGCCACCAGCGTCAGCATCAGATACCCTGCCATCTCAATGACCGCCGAGGGAAAATACAGCAGATTGACGCCCACGATGTTCCGATGGGTGGCGAAAAATTCCACGAAGCCGATGACGAACATCACGGAGGTGTCCTTGATGTTGATAATAAAGTTGTTGCCGATCTGAGGGATGATGTTCCGCAGTGCCTGGGGCATGATGACGTTCACCATGGTCTGCACATGGGTCATACCGATGGCCTTCGCGCCCTCGGTCTGGCCGGGGTCAATGGAGATGATGCCGCCCCGGACGGACTCGGCCATGTACGCGCCGGTGTTGATGGACACCACGATGATGGCCGCCACCCAGATGCCGCTCATCCCCCTGAAGGCCACCGCGCCGTCGGTGAAGTAAGGCAGACCGTAGAAAATGAACACCGCCTGCAGCACCATGGGCGTTCCCCGGAACACCTCCACGTAAATGCGGATCAGCGCCCGCAGCAGCTTCAGAAAGAAGCGCTTGACCGGCGGATCCTGCCGGGTGTAGGGAATGGTGTTGAGAATGCCGCACATCAGGCCGATCACGCAGCCGATCAGGGTGGCAACCACCGCCAGCACCAACGTGTTCCGGATGCCGGTAAAGTAAGCGCCGGAGTAGGTTTCCCAGAGCCTGCCGATGTCGGCTGTCAGCTTTGCAAGCTTATCCATGAGGCACCTCAGATTGCGGGCTGAACGGCAATCGCCTCGTTCATGATCTGGTTCATGTCCTCCACGGTCATTCCGCTGAGGACCGCATTCATGGCGTCCAGCAGAGAGGTGTTGCCCTTGACCACGGAGATGCCGATGTTGATCTCACCGGCGTCCACCTTAAAATTGTCCTCGCTTCCGGAGAAGTCCAGAATCACCAGATTGTCGTAGGTGGCGCAGGCGCCCATGGCGGTGGGCATGTCGGTGCAGATAAAGTCCACGGTGCCGGAGGTGACGGCCATGACCATGGCGGGAGCCGTCTCGGACGCGGGCATCAGCTGAGCGCCCTCGATCTGGGGCAGGCAGGTGTCATACCAGATGGTGCCGGTCTGCGCGGTGCAGGAGCCGGAAAGCTGGGAAATGCCGGTGGCGGACGCCAGGGGGCTATCCTTCCGGGTGACGCAGACGATGGAAGCGTAGAAATAGGGGCCGGCCATGTCAACCTCCTGAAGCCGCGTCTCGGTCATGGACTGACCGGCGATGACGGCGTCCAGCTGCCCGGCGTTCAGGGCGGGAACCAGACCGTCCCAGCCGATGGCCATGATCTCCAGCTCCCAGCCGTTGGCCTCGCAGATCTTCTTGGCGATCATGACGTCATAGCCGTTGGCATAAGCGCCGGGGTTGTTGGCAATGGGGACGGCGCCGTTGGAATCGTCCATCTGGGTCCAGTTGTAGGGGGCGTAGGCACATTCCATGCCCACGGTGAGCACGCCGTCCTCCACACCGGTGAGAACAGCGGTATTATCTGCGGTGGATGCAGTGGAAGCGGCGGGGGCAGTGGAACCGGAGCTTGCGCAGGCGGTCATGGACAGAATCATAAGCAGGGACAGGATAACGGATACGAGCTTCTTCATTTTGAGATCAACCTTTCTTTTTGCGTTTTCGCATTTTGGAATAAAAAATGAACCGCTTTGGAAAGCGGTCCATGGAAATGCGGAAAACCCAAACAGGAAAAAGGATGATCCGAACAGCCAATGATAGCGCTTCACAAAGATTTTTGTGACAGTCCGGCAGATATTCTCTGACGACCCAGCATGAAAAACCCGGGCAGATTTCCCACACTTCGGCGGTGATCCCTTTCCCCTTCGGCGGCTGCACGACCTTGCCGGAGGGTACTGATGAGTACCGCGCCTCTATCAAGCGATTCAATTTTGAGTGTATCCTAGCATTGCGCTCCCGGGTTGTCAATAGCTTTTTCAGGGCATCCGGGTTTTTTGTATAATCTTCCAAAACGAATGGCAATATCACGGCAATATTTCGTCGAATCCGGCACCTGTCGCCGTCAAAACAGACGACTGTCGTCCAATCGAGGACGAATCCCGGCTTGACATTTGCCCCTTCTCCCGGTAAACTGGTAGTATCATACGATTTCCCGATAAAATGGTTCGCACCATTTTATCCTGCGAATCCTTCGCAGGCCGCCGACAGCGGCGAGAAATGGATGGACTTACGTTTTTTGCGGCTGCGCCGCCGGCTGCTGAAACAGCAGCCGAATAAAACTAAAAACTAGTATCAACAATGCGGAGGAATCGGCAATGGATCACAGAGAATTGGCAGCGGAGCTCTTTTTATCCGACAGCAACTGCGCCCAGGCGGTGCTGGAGGCCTTCGGCGACGTAACGGGGCTTGAGAAGAGCCTCGCGGCGAAGCTTGCCTCCTCCTTTGGCGGCGGCATGGGGCGGATGCGGGAGGTCTGCGGCGCGGTCAGCGGGATGCTGATGGTGGCGGGGCTTCTGTACGGCTACGACGACCCCGGCGAGAACGACGTGAACAAAAAAGCCCATTACCGGCTGGTGCAGACCCTGGCCGGACAGTTCCGGGAGGAGATCGGCAGCATTATCTGCCGGGAAATTCTGAGCAATCCGCCTTCCGACCCCAACCCCACGCCCCGCACGGCGGAATTTTACAAAACCCGCCCCTGCGTCCGGATGGTCATGACGGCGGCGGGCATTCTGGACGATTACATTGCGGAGCATCCGGTCGGCACGCCGACAAAGCCGGATATGGAGCAGCTGTGAACGATTTTATCTACAACCAGCACGATATCCCCAAGGAGCAGTATCGCTACGGCCTGCGCGCCTCGGCGGACGTGGGCTGCGGATGGGTCGCCACCTGGAATGCCCTGCAAATTCTGGGGTACAAAGCGGACATCCCGGCGCTGATCCGCTATTACGAATGGCAGCTGCCCCTGATCCACGGCAATACCGGCACCTCCTTCTGGGGGCCTGCTGTGTGCTTCCGGAAATGGGGCTTCCCGGTGAAGATCGTCGTGGACGTCCGCCGCTTTGACGAAGCGGCCAAAAACGCGGACGCCTGCATCCTGTTCTACCACTGGCGGAGCAAGTGCCGCCTGGGCGCCCATTTCGCAGCGCTGCACCACACGGAGAAGGGCTTCATCGGCTACAACACCTACCGCAACTCCACCGGCGCGGACAATTACGGCAGCAGCCTTGCGGATTTCCTCCGCAAACGCAAGTATTTTGGCGCCGTCCTGCTGGCCATCAACCGAAAATCCGCAGAAGCACCTGGGCAAAACGTAGAAAAAACCTGCGAAAATTTGTGAACATTTCACAGTTCACCCCGAATGTCCCATGGGACTTCCCTTTTCCCGGAAATCCGCCGCTTGCATTCGGCGGGAAAGTGTGATATCCTTATCAAAAGGAGATGAGCCGAATGACTGTCCGGGAATCGGGTGAAATGTATCTTGAGGCCATACTGGTGCTGGCGAAGAAAAGCGGGTATGTCCGCTCCATTGACGTCAGCGAATATCTGGGATATTCCAAGCCCAGCGTTTCCCGCGCAATGGGCATTCTCCGGGAGGGCGGGTATATCCTGGTGGAAAAAGACGGCGCCATCACGCTGACGGATTCCGGAAAAAAGCTGGCGGAGACGATCTACGAGCGCCACACGGTGCTCTCGGAGCTGCTGATCCGTCTGGGCGTGGACGAAAAGACCGCCACCGACGACGCGTGCCGGATCGAGCACGTCATCAGCGACGAGTCCTTCCAGGCCATCAAGCAGTACTATTACCAGCACAAAAAGTAAAAATTCAGGCGGCGCTTTTAAGCGCCGCCTGAACGTTCCTATGGGGTCTGCCATGTCAGCCCAGCAGTTCCTCGATCTCCGCCTTCGGCATGTAGCCGATGGCCTTGTTCATGACCTTGCCGTGTTCCACGACCACCAGCGTGGGGATGCTGGCAACGCCGAATTCCATGGCAAGCTCCACTTCCTCGTCCACGTTGACCTTGCCCACGGCGATGTCCTCCCGCTCCTGGGCGATCTCCTCCACAATGGGGCCGACCATCCGGCACGGGCCGCACCAGGGCGCCCAGAAATCCAGCAGCACGGGCTTATCGCTGTTTTTCACCAGCTCGTCGTAATTGGCCTTCGTAATGTGCATGACGGACATAATAATTCCTCCTTGGTATTTTTCTGTGCCTCTAGTATACCCTAATTTCGGAAAAAGCGCAAGGGAAAACGCATTTTGCGTCGAATGGGCAGAAATTTTCAGACGGGTCGCAATTTGACATTTTGCCGCCCATCTGCTATGATACCCTGAAAGAAACGGGAGGATGCCAATATGAGCAAATGTGAATCCTGCGGCGGATGCAGCGGGGGCTGCGGCGGCTGCTCCGGGTGCGGCCTGGAGCTGGAGCTTACGGAAGAAGAGATCGGCTTTCTGCGACGGTTGGGCGAGTGCGCCTTTTTGCCTGTGATTCAGGAAAAAGAAGCGCCGGTTTTCCCGGAGGAGCCGGGAAAAGAGCTTCTGCTGCAATGCCTGGAGAAAAAGGGTCTCATCTCCCTGGACTATGACAAGCCCCTGAAGGAGTATCATACCCCCGCCTACGACGCCAGCCCCGTCCGGGGCAGCATGGCGCTGACCAAGCGGGGACAGGACGTTCTGGAGCTGATGGAATATCAGGGCGTCCGCAGCTGACCGTCCGGCGGCCTTCGCCGGAAAAAAGAGACATAGAGAAGTGTTATTTATGGACAAGAATGAATACCGCGTAGGCTTCAACCGGGGACTGCCTGTGGGGATGGGATATTTTTCGGTGAGCTTCGGCTTCGGTGCTATGGCCGTGTCTCAGGGCTTGAAAACGCTGGACGCGGTGCTGATCTCCGCCACGAACCTGACCAGCGCGGGGCAGTTCGCGGGGCTGACCCTCATCGTCGCCGCCGCCACATTGTGGGAAATGGTGCTGACCCAGCTGGTCATCAACAGCCGCTACGCCCTGATGAGTCTGGCGCTGAGCCAGCGGATGGGCGAGAAGATCGGCCTGCTGCCCCGGCTTCTGATCGCGTTTTTCAATACGGATGAAATTTTTGCCCTGGCCATGGCAAGGGAAGCACCCCTGACGGTGCCGTTCCTGCTGGGGCTGGGGACGCTGCCCTTTATCGGCTGGACGCTGGGAACGCTGTGCGGCGCACTGGCAGGGTCAGTTTTGCCGCTCTCCATCCGGACGGCGCTGGGGGTCATGCTCTACGGCATGTTCGTCGCCATCGTGGTACCCCCCGCGAAGAAGAACCGGGATGTTTTCGTGGCGGTGGTGCTGGCGCTGATTTTCAGCAGCCTGTTTTCCTGGACGCCCGGGCTGAAAACCGTTTCCCCGGGACTGTCCATTGTGGTCTGCACCGTGGCGGCTGCCGCCATCTGCGCCGGGCTGTTCCCGGTGAAGGAAGAGAGGGAAGCGGCATGAACATGTATCTGTACATCCTCGCCATGGCGCTGACGACCTATCTCATCCGCGTCCTGCCCATGACGATTTTCCGCAAGCCCATCAAGAGCCGCTTCCTGCGCTCGTTTTTGTACTACGTTCCATACTGCTGCCTGACGGCCATGACGTTTCCCTCCATTCTCAGCAGCACCGCCTCGATCTTAAGCGGCGCGGCGGCGCTGGCGGTGGCGGTGGTTCTGGCCTACCGGGGCAAGAGCCTGATCGTGGTCGCCTTAAGCAGCAGCGCCGCGGTGCTGATCGTGGAATGGGCGATGACCCATTTGTAAAATAACTGTGTATTCCTCCGCTTCGCCTTGACGAGCGGGGGAATCCTTGCTATAATGCGCCGTGAAGAGGGAGTAGTCGGCGCGCAGCGCGCCGCTCTCGTCGTCGAAGAGCGGATTGAGGTCGAGGTAGAAGATCGTTTTGCCGTCCGCCAGCTGCGCGATGGCGGCATTGCGCTCGTTGATGACCTCGTTTTTGAAGTAGGAGCTATCCGACTTTTTCTGCGTGGTGTGGAAGATGGACTGGATGAAAATGACCGCGTCGGGCTGCTTTTCGCGCACGAGATCGAGCAGCGATTTGTACTGGGCCGCCCAGTCCGCGGCGGTGTAAGCGCCGATCTCGTTGATGCCGAGAAGGATATAGACCTTGCCGAACTGCCTCGTGCCGAGCGCCTCGGCGAGCGTGACCTTTTTGCCGTCCAGCTCGATGAAGTTCTTTTCCATGGCGTCCTTTACCGTCAGACCGTTCTTGGTGAAGTAGGTCGCGTTGCCCAGCCCCGCGTAGTCGTGGAAGCCGTCGGTGTGCGAGTCGCCGAGAAAGAGCGCGTCGTCAAAATAGCTCGCGTCCACCGTGGTAAATTGGCTGACCGGCTCCTCCGGCTCGTCGGGGATCACCGGATCGACCACCTCGGGCGGCTGGGGCAGGAGATCGGGCACGGGGCTTGGGATCGGCTCGGACACGCCGGGGATCGTCCACGGAAAGACGCCGCTCTCGGCGGCATCAAAAAAGGCGGCGATGGCGGGCGTATTCTCGCCCAGCGCGTCGAGATACTGCTCGTAAGCGCCGGTGGGGTCGAGCGCGGTGAAGGAATTGAGCGCTGCGGCGCTCACCGCGCACAGCCACAGCAGGGGAGAAAAGTGGGACATGGAAAGACCTCCTTCAGAAAAATTCAGAAGCGGGCGTAGAGGAACGGGTTGCCCGTGCCGGTTGCGATGAGATAGAGACACAGCCAGAACACCGCGAACAGCGGCAGCCAGACGAGCGGCGTCGCGCGGTACTTTTCATAGAAGCGGCGCGGCCACGGCGTGGCGAGGAGAATGCCGAGAGCAAAGAGCCACCAGTAGCTTTTGAGCTGGCGCAGAAGATCGCCGGCAAACACGCTCTCGCCGCTGCTGAGGAAGGGATAGAGACGGGAGAAGTAGTCCCCCAGCTCGCCGAGATCAGAGATGCGGAACACCACCCACGTCTGCGGAATAAGAAAGAGAAAATAGAGACGCGAGAGGAAGCGGTGACGCTCTAAAAAGCCGCCGATGCAGAACTTTTCCAGCGCGATGAACACAAAGAGCACAAGGCCCCACAGAACGAAATTCCACGCCGCGCCGTGCCAGAGACCCGTGAGCGTCCATACAACGAACAGGCTCAGAAGGAGTCGGCGCTTGCCGTTCCTGCTGCCGCCGAGCGGGATATAGAGGTAGTCGCGGAACCAGATGCCGAGCGTGATGTGCCAGCGCCGCCAGAATTCGGAGATGGAGCGTGAGCAGTAGGGCAGGTCGAAGTTGCGCGGGATCACAAAGCCGAGCATACGGGCAAGCCCCATCGCCATGAGCGAGTAGCCCGCGAAGTCGTAGTAAAGCTGCAGGCTGTAGCCCACCGCGCCGAACCACGCCAGCGGCGCGGAAAGATAGGCGAAGCCGATACGTTCGAGCGCCGTCCACAGCGAGGCGAGCTGGTCGGCTAGAACGACCTTGCAGCCAAGCCCGACCACAAAAAGCGAAAAGCCGCTCTCGACCGCCGCGCGGGAGAAGGGACGCTTCGTGTGCAGCTCCGCGCTCACATCGCGCAGGCGCAGGATGGGACCCATGACGAGCTGGGGGAACATTGCCTGAAAGGCGGCATAGTCCAAAAGGCTGCGCTCGGCCTCGGCGTCGCCGCGGTAGACGTCCGCGACGTAGGCGATGCTCTGAAATACATAGAAGCTCACGCCGAGCGGCAGGGCGACGCGGAAAAAGGAAAAGTCGGTATTCGTCAGTCTGCCCAGATTTTCCAGAAACCAACCCATGTACTTGAAATAAAAGAGACTGCCCACATCGCACGCGAGCGCGAGGATGAGCCAGGCGCGCCGCTCGTCGCCGTGCGCGTCCTCGATCAGCCGCCCCGCGGCAAAGTTGACGAGAATGAGCGCGACCAGCACGAGAAGCGCGCCCGTACCAGCGCCGAGCCAATAGAAGAGCAGGCTCCCCAGTGCGAGCACAGCGTTGCGGAAGCGGGCAGGGACAATATAGTATACCGCCAGAAAGGCGGGCAGAAAATAAAAGAGAAACGGTAAGGTCGAAAAGCTCACGGTGGATGCTCCTACAGTAAAATGAAAAAGGAAGAGTGGTTTACAAACTGCGGAATGCGTGCTACAATATCCGCGCCGCAAGCCGCTGCAATACCTTATTGTAGGTGCTTCGGCGCCGTTCGTCAACAACAAAACGGTTACAAATTTCAGGAAATGAGCAGGAGGCGGGCGAGTCGGTGAGTAAGGAAAAAATTTTTGCGCTGCTCAGCGCGCAGGCGGGAGACTTTGTCTCCGGCGAGGACATCTCCGCGCAGCTCGGCATCTCCCGCGCGGCGGTGTGGAAGGCGGTCAGCGCCCTGCGGCGCGACGGCTACACCATTGAGGCGCAGACGGGGTTGGGCTACCGGCTGGCGGATTCGCCGGACGTGCTCAGCGAGCGCGAGCTG
>ERZ857882.3137-NODE-3137-length-16024-cov-3.301772_pt1 | contig 16024 bp, 10 predicted proteins | sample MGYA00519697_ERZ857882 | MGnify/ENA primary metagenome ERZ857882 (study PRJEB31778, sample SAMEA3449373) | human gut metagenome | biome: human gut; feature: human-associated habitat; material: faeces | place: United Kingdom | collected 2010/2012 ...
TCTAGTGAACTTTGAACAATGGTAATATCTGTTTTTACTTCTAATAGCGATCGAATGGTATCTATGATATTTTTTGATTGTGTGATCAAAAGGGCTGATTGTTTAGAAGTCTTCATCTGAACCATTTAAATACGTTTTTAAAATTGATTCAGGTACATATTGTTTTATAAAATCACTTTTACTGGCAAGATCCATTGCTTCTTTTAAACTGGAAGGTAAAGTACGATCAATGTAATGTTTTTGTACTTGTTCTAAATCTAAATTAGAATCAATACCATCAAGTCCAGCATAAATCAATAACATGTAAGATAGATAAGGGTTTGATGTAGAATCCAATGATTGGCATTCAAACATATCTTGACGATACTGAGGATAACGGATAAGCTGATTTCTTAAGATTGATGAACAAACAACAAATTTAGGAGCTCCTTCATGATTTAAGCGATCGTATGATTGTTTACAAGGATTAAAGAATAATGTCATTTCTTCGATATGAACAAGGATGCCGGCAATAAAGCTTTTGACTTTGGAAGGTTCACTTAGATAGACTTGAACTCGAACACCATTGCCTGGCTTATCTTTTAAAGGTTTAGGTGAAAAGTCAGCTTCTAGGCCATGAAGCGATGCAACACTTCGTACGACCCATTTAAAGGTCTGGGCATCATCGGCAGCTTGAAGTGGATCATTTTTTCTAAAGTCAATTTCGTTTTGGCCCGGCCCTTTTTCATGATGGCTAGCTTTAGGCTCAAGTCCCATGTCGGATAAACTAAAACATATCTCACGACGGATATTCTCGCCTTTGTCTTTAGGAAAAACGTCCATATAACTTCCATGATCAATTGGTGTTTTGGTGGATACCCCATTATCGTCCATATGAAATAAATAAAATTCAAACTGTGTCGCAAAATCAATGTTCAATTTGCGCGATCTTAATTCCATGACGGCTTCTTTTAATAAGTTTCGTGTGTCTTCACAATAAAGATTCCCATTGGCATCTTTAATGTCACAATAAAGACGAATGACAGCACCATCCATGGAACGCCATGGCAATATTGTCAGTGTTGAAGGATCTGGAAATAAGAAGAGATCCTCTTTTCCTTTGATATCAAATCCTTTTATATTAAAACGATCAAATGAAATACCTTTTTCAAAAGCTTTAGGTAATGCATCTGGTTGAATTGCAATGTTTTTTTGATTTCCAAACGCATCAAAAAAAGCTAAACGAATGAACTTCACATTTTCTTCCTCGATAAAACGAAGACATTCTTCTTTATTAAACATAGTAAAGCCTCCTTTAATATGTATGTTATTAAAGCATAATTTACATGTTATTTTCAACAATTTTCACAAATTTTCATTTTTTTGTTGACAAAGAATTTCAAATGCGTATAATTAGCGACATAGAAAAGGCAAAGATGCCAATTAGCTTGATGCTGATAGGTATCTTTGCCCTTTTTTTATGGGAGGAATACTATGAAAACAAACGTCACAGAGATTTTCGCAAGTAAAGTTTTTAATGAGGAACAGATGCAGCAACGTCTTGCAAAAGACACATTTAAAGAGCTGCAAAAAACGATCCGAGATGGAAAGCCTTTAAATATTAAGATCGCCAATGCGGTAGCTCATGCTATGAAAGAATGGGCCTTAGAAAATGGGGCTACTCATTTCACACATTGGTTTCAACCAATGACCGGTGTGACCGCAGAAAAACATGATAGCTTTGTCACACCAAGCGAAAAAGGAAAAGTCATAATGGAATTTTCTGGTAAGGAATTAATCAAAGGAGAACCTGATGCATCCTCATTTCCTAATGGAGGTCTACGTGCCACTTTTGAAGCTAGAGGGTATACCGCGTGGGATCCAACATCATATGCTTTTATCAAAAACGATGTATTATGCATTCCAACTGCCTTCTGTTCTTATTCAGGTCATGCCCTAGATAAGAAAACACCACTATTAAGAAGTATGGAAGCTATCAATAAAGAAGCATTACGAATCCTTCATTTATTTCATCACGATGATGTCAAGATGGTCAAAAGCACAGTAGGACCTGAACAAGAATACTTTTTGGTTGATATCGAACAATACAAGCAGCGAAAGGATCTAATTTATACGGGTCGTACATTGTTTGGTTTACCTGCTCCTAAAGGACAAGAGATGGAAGATCACTATTTTGGAACGATCAAGTCCAGGGTTCAAACTTTTATGAAAGAACTGAACACTGAACTTTGGAAATTAGGTGTTTTGGTCAAAACGGAACATAACGAAGTTGCACCGGCTCAATATGAATTAGCTCCTATCTTCTCTACCAGCAATATTGCCACTGATCATAATCAATTGACCATGGAATTGATCCAGCGAATTGCAAAAAAACATGGCTTGGTCGCTTTATTGAATGAAAAGCCATTTGAAGGAATCAATGGTTCTGGGAAACATAATAATTTCTCTTTATCAACTGATACAGGGATCAACTTACTAGAACCTGGAGAAACACCATATGAAAATGCACAGTTCTTACTTTTCTTATGTGCCATTATTAAAGCGGTTGATGAATATCAAGACTTGCTGCGTTTAAGTGTGGCCAGCGCTGGAAACGATCATCGACTTGGAGCTAATGAGGCACCACCGGCAATCATTTCTATTTTCTTAGGAGATGAACTGACAGAAATATTAGAAGCGATTGAAAAAGGTATTAGTTATGATGGAAAAGATCGTGAATTTATGAAGATTGGAGCTCACGTCTTGCCTAAATTCACAAAAGATACGACCGATCGAAACCGAACAAGTCCATTTGCCTTTACCGGCAATAAGTTTGAATTCAGAATGCCAGGAAGTGCTTCATCCATTGCGGGATGTAATATTTGTTTAAATACAGCTATTGCAGAAGAACTTAGACAGTATGCAGATATTTTAGAAAGTGCCCATGATTTTGAAAGCACACTTCATGCTTTGATCCTGGATACGATCAAGAATCATAAACGTATCATCTTTAATGGAAATGGATATGATGATTCCTGGATCCAGGAAGCTGAAAAACGTGGTTTATTAAATCTACGTACGACACCAGACGCACTTCCATACTTTGTACATGAGAAAAATATCGAATTATTTGAACGTAATAAAGTATTGAATCGAGAAGAAATTTATTCTCGTTATGAGATCATGATGGAAGAATACACGAAGACGATCAATATTGAAGCTTTAACAATGATCAATATGGCACAAAAAGAAATTCTTCCAGCTGCTTTGAAATACAGCAAGCATTTAGCTCAAAGTGTAAAGCTTAAACGGGATATTTCTACACTGATCGATACAGAATATGAAGAAGTTAATTTAACCAGACTTTCAAGCTTATTGACACAGGCTTATAAGAACGTTTTAAAACTTCAAGAATCAGTGGATACGTTAAAAGGAATCGATGATTTTGAAAAAGCTGCTTTCTTTGTTCGTGATACTTTGATTTTAGATATGGAACAATTAAGAAAACCATGTGATGAAATGGAAAGCATTGTATCAAGTCAAGATTGGCCTTTCCCTACTTATGGAAAACTATTGTTTGGAATTATTTAAATATACTATCAGATCTATTTACGTAGATCTGATTCTTTTTAAAGGAGTAGATAACTATGTGTACCGTAATTGGATATCAAGGAAACAAAGATGAAAAAGATATACTCATACAAGCTCTGCAAAGAACGAAGTCAAGAGGTCCCGATGATCAAAGGATCGAATCTTATGGATCGTGCATGCTTGGTTTTCAACGATTGGCAATCATGGGACTCACTGATGAAGGGATGCAGCCATTTCAGTTAAATCAGGACGCCCTGGTTTGTAATGGTGAAATTTACGGGTTTCGAAAGATTAAAAATGCATTTATAGAAAAAGGAATTCAATTTAAAAGTGACAGTGATTGTGAAATCCTATTATATATGTATCAAGAATATAAATGTGAGATGTTTAAAAGATTGGATGCTGAATTTGCCTTGATCCTATATGATCATGAAAGTGATTCATTGATTGCAGCTAGAGATCCGATCGGAATTCGTCCTTTATTTTATGGATACGATTCCAACAACAATATCATATTTGCTTCAGAAGCAAAGAATCTTATATCCATCGTTAAAAAGATTATTCCCTTCCCTCCTGGACATTATTATAAGGGTGGAAAATTTGTTTGTTATAGAGATATCTCTCATGTAGATTCTTTTAAAAGTGGAACTCTAGATTTTATATGCAAACCAATTCATGATCTTTTGATACAGGGAGTTCATAAACGACTTGATGCTGATGCTAAAGTAGGTTTTTTATTAAGTGGTGGTTTGGATTCCAGTTTGGTTTGTGCTATTGCTTCAAGAATATATGATAAACCAATTCGAACATTTGCCATTGGTATGAAAAAAGATGCCATTGATTTAAAATATGCTAAAGAAGTAAGTGAATATATTCATTCCATTCATACTGAGTTTATTATAACGAAAGAAGATGTAATTAACGCATTAGAAGAAGTGATACAGATCTTGGCTACATATGATATAACGACCATCCGAGCCTCGATTGGAATGTATCTTCTTTGTAAAAAGATTCATGAAACAACTGATATCCGTGTTTTGTTGACTGGTGAAGTTAGTGATGAATTATTTGGCTACAAATATACAGACTATGCACCAAATGCCCTAGCTTTTCAACAAGAATGTACAAAACGTTTGAAAGAACTATATATGTATGATGTATTAAGGGCCGATCGCTGTATCAGTACAAACTCTATGGAAGCAAGGGTTCCTTTTGGTGATTTGGATTTTGTTCAATATGTCATGTCGATCGATCCTGAACTAAAGCTGAATACCTATAATAAAGGAAAATACTTACTTCGCTATGCATTTAAAGAAGATGCGCTTTTACCTGAACATATACTGATGAGAGAAAAAGCTGCGTTTTCTGATGCTGTAGGTCATTCTTTGGTAGATGATCTTAAAGCGTATGCACAAACAAGGTATACCAATGAAGAATTTCATGAAAAAATCAAAAAATATACATTTGCACCTCCTTTTACCAAAGAATCCCTTTTATATCGAGAGATTTTTGACAAATACTATCCAAATCAAGAAAGCATGATTAAAGGATACTGGATGCCAAATAAAGAATGGGAGAACTGTGATGTCTTAGATCCATCTGCCAGGGTCTTGGCAAATTATGGAGACAGTGCAAAATAAATAGAAAGGTGAAACTATGAGCTATAAGAATGAACATGATGCTTGTGGAATTGGTGCCGTTGTTCAAATTGACGGTAGGGTAAGTCACGATGTAGTGGACAATGCATTATCGATCGTCGAAAAATTAGAACATAGAGCTGGTAAAGATTCCACCGGAAAAGTTGGAGATGGCGTAGGTATCTTATTGCAGATATCACATTCATTCTTTAAACATGTGTGTAAGGAAATAAATATTGAACTGCAAAAACCTAGAGACTACGCTGTAGGAATGTTTTTCTTTCCCAATCATATGTTAGAAAGAAATCAAGCTAAAAGATTATTTGAAACGATCGTTTCTAATGAAAACTGCGAAGTCTTAGGTTGGCGCAAGGTCAAAACAGATGCATCTATTTTAGGTAAAAAGGCACTTGCCTGCATGCCTTATATAGAACAAGTCTTTATCAAGAAGCCAGATTTTGTATCGTCAGATCTTGAATTTGACAAATTATTATATGTAATACGAAGACAATTTGAAAAAAGTTGTCCAGATACATATGTAGTTTCATTATCTTGTCGAACGATCGTATATAAAGGAATGTTTTTGGTCGATCAACTTAGAAAATTTTATCTAGATCTTGATGATCCAAACTATAAAAGCACGATTGCCATTGTACATTCCCGCTTTTCAACGAACACGACTCCAAGCTGGCAAAGAGCACATCCAAATCGTTTGATTGCCCATAATGGAGAAATCAATACGATTCAAGGAAATATTAACCGTATGCTTGCACGTGAAGAAAGCATGAGTTCAGATTTTCTAAATAAGAACAAAAATAAGATCTTACCAGTGATCGATCCAAAAGGTTCGGATTCGGCAATTTTAGATAATACGTTGGAGTTTTTGATGATGAATGATATTGAACTTGCTAAAGCTGTCATGATCACAATTCCTGAAGCCTGGAAGAATTCCTTACAGGATTCCTTAAAAAGAGATTTTTATCATTATTACGCTACGATGATGGAACCATGGGATGGGCCAGCAGCCATTTTATTTAGTGATGGAGATGTTTTAGGCGCAGTCCTAGATCGCAATGGGTTACGACCAGCAAGATATTATGTAACGGATGATAATATGTTGATCTTATCAAGTGAAGTTGGTGTCTTAGATGTTGATGAGAAAAAAATATTAAAGAAATCACGTTTACAGCCGGGAAAAATGTTATTGGTGGATACCAAGAATAAAGAAATTATTGACGATGAAACAATCAAAGATCGATATGCTTCAAACAATCCTTATGGTGAATGGCTGGATGGTTCTTTATTAAAGCTAAAAGATCTTAAGGCAACTGATAAAAAAACAGTAAAGCTTACAACACAAGAACGACAATCGCTATATAAATATTTTGGTTATACATATGAAGAAGTAAATGATTTGATTTTGGAAATGGCCAGGATACAAAAAGAACCAACCTTTTCCATGGGAACCGATGTTCCTTTAGCAATTTTAAGTAACCTTCACCCTTCCCTATTTCATTACTTTAAACAGCGATTTGCTCAAGTAACCAATCCTCCAATTGATTCCATTCGTGAAGAAATCATTACTGATACAACTATTTATGTAGGACCAAATGGAAACATACTTAAAGAGAATAAAAATAATTGTAAAGTTTTAGAGATCAATAATCCAATACTGGATGCAAGAGATATGGATAAGATCAAACATCTAAATAATAATACGCTTGTTCCTCAAGTAATATCTCTATTGTATTATCGAGGCATGCCATTAAAAGAGGCTATGGAAGAATTGTTTGTTAAATGCGACAAAGCGTATCATGAGGGAGCCAATATATTGATCTTATCAGATCGCGGTATTGATGAAAGTCATATGGCCATCCCTAGTTTACTTGCTATTTCAGGTTTAGAACAGCATTTGATCAAGACAAAAAAAAGAACGTCTGTATCGATCATACTTGAAAGTGGCGAACCACGTACTGTACATGAGTTTGCCTGCTTATTAGGATTTGGGGCAACCGCTATTTATCCATATTTGACTCATGAATGTATTGAAGAAAATATCGAAAAAGGTAATTTGGATAAAGAAGTTTCGATTGCGATTAAGGATTATAATTTAGCTGTTCTACACGGAATTGTAAAGATTGCCGCAAAAATGGGTATTTCAACGCTTCAATCTTATCAATCCGCCCAAATATTTGAAGCAGTCGGAATCAGTCAGGAAGTTATTGATCAATATTTTACCAATACAATATCTACGGTTGGAGGTATTGGTTTAAAACAAATTGAAGAAGACTTAACATACCATCATAAAAGAGCTTTTGATGTGCTTGGTTTAAAAACAGATATGAGCTTAGACTCAATTGGATTTCACAAGCTTCGTTATGGTAGACATACCGAAGATCATTTATACGATGCTAAGACCATTACCCTGCTTCAACAAGCAGCCCAGACAAATGACTATCAGCTTTTTAAAAAATATACCCATCGTTTGCATAATAAAAAGATCATGCATAATTTGCGCGATGGCTTTGAAATTGTAGCAAATACAACTCCTATTCCTTTGGATGAAGTTGAATCTGAAGAAGAAATCGTAAAACGTTTTAAAACTGGTGCAATGTCGTATGGATCTATATCTAAAGAAGCACATACCTGTCTAGCGGTTGCGATGAACCGTCTTCATGGTAAATCCAATACGGGTGAAGGCGGCGAAGACCCTAAACGATTCCATACAGAAGAAAACAGCGCCATCAAACAAGTGGCAAGTGGTCGTTTTGGTGTAACAAGTGAATATTTGATCAATGCACAAGAAATACAAATCAAAATGGCTCAAGGTGCAAAACCAGGTGAAGGAGGTCATTTGCCTGCACAAAAGGTATATCCTTGGATTGCCAAAACAAGACATTCTACGCCAGGTGTCTCACTGATCTCACCTCCACCTCATCATGATATTTATTCAATCGAAGATTTAGCTCAGTTGATCTATGATTTAAAAAATGCTAATGAAAAAGCGCGAATTTCTGTAAAACTAGTTAGTGAAGCTGGTGTAGGAACCATCGCATGTGGTGTTGCCAAAGCTGGTGCCACTGTTGTTTTGATCTCCGGATATGATGGTGGTACAGGAGCTGCAGGACAAAGCAGTATTCATCATGCAGGCTTGCCTTGGGAATTAGGCTTGGCTCAAGCCCATAAAGATCTTATTGATAACGATTTAAGATCACGCGTTATTTTGGAAACAGACGGTAAATTGATGAGTGGAAGAGATGTTGCGATTGCCGCATTGTTAGGTGCAGAAGAATATGGTTTTGCGACTGCCCCTTTGGTTGTTATGGGATGTCGTATGATGCGAGTATGTAATCTGGATACTTGTCCTTTTGGAGTGGCTACACAAAACCAAGAATTACGAAAACGTTTTAAAGGTAAACCAGAATACGTTATAAACTTTATGCATTTTATTGCTAGAGAACTAAGAGAAATCATGGCAAAACTTGGAATGCATACTCTTGATGAAATGATCGGACGACAGGATTTATTAAAGATCAAAAAAGAATTGAAACCAAGGCAGGAACTGTTGGAGCTTGAAAAAATCTTAACAAGCAATATGAATATCCATCATGAAGAGATGAAATCGTATGATTTTAAACTAGAAGAAACCCTGGATAAACGTATGATCATTCCTCATTTTACGCAAAATAACTCTCAATTAGAAGTAGCAGTCAATTGTACGAATCGTTCAATAGGTACTCTATTTGGTTCTTATATTACACAAAGCCAGGGAAATGATGTAAAAGAAGATACATATCAAATCAAATGTGTTGGTGGTGCCGGACAGTCTTTTGGAGCCTTTGTTCCTTCAGGAATAACTTTACATTTAATTGGGGATGCTAATGATTATTTTGGAAAAGGTTTATCTGGAGGAAAGCTTATTGCCTCTTTGCATAAAGATTCTAAATTAAAATCGAACGAAAATATTATCATAGGCAATGTAGCTCTCTATGGAGCAACCAGCGGAAAAGCTTTCATTCAGGGTGTTGCTGGAGAAAGATTTGGAGTTCGCAATTCAGGGGCTACGATCGTTTGTGAAGGTTGTGGAGATCATGGCCTGGAATACATGACAGGTGGTATTGCCTTGCTCCTAGGAAAGACCGGTAGAAACTTTGCGGCTGGTATGAGTGGTGGAATCGCCTATGTATACGACAAAGATCATGATTTGTATAAACGATTGAATAAAGAAATGGTCATCTTGAATGAAGTGGAAAAAAAGACGGATATCGAAACGATTCATGCGCTGATGAAGGAACACTTCCAAAATACAGGTTCACAAATTGCTAAAAAATTATTAGATAACTTTGAAGAGAGTTTAAAAGATTTCAAGGTCATTATTCCTTATGATTATCTAAAAATCAAAGAGAAGATAAAGTCGCTATGTGACAAGGGCTTTAGTCAAAATGAAGCCGAGTTACAGGCATTCCAGGAAATCTTTGAACAAAAGGAGGTGTAATACATGGCAGATATACATGGATTTATGAAATATGATCGCAAAGAGAATCAAAAGATATCTCCTATAAAAAGAGTCGTTGATTTTAGTGAATTTACACTTTATCTAGAACCAGAACAAAGAAAGATGCAAGCTGCACGATGTATGAATTGCGGCGTTCCATATTGTTCATCCTCTATGGAATTAAAAGGTATGGTCACAGGGTGTCCATTGAATAATTTAATCAGTGAATTTAATGATGAATTATACAAAGGTCACGAATATGAAGCTCTTGAACGTCTTTTGAAACAAAATCCATTCCCAGAATTTACCGGACGTGTTTGCCCTGCTCTATGCGAGAAAGCTTGTTTAAATGGATATGATGGACAACCTGTTACGATCCATGATAATGAGTTATATATTATAGAAAACGGATTTGAAAAAGGTTGGGTTCAAGCCAACCCGCCAAAAGTTCGCACAGATAAAAAAATTGCGGTCATTGGAAGTGGTCCGGCTGGGTTAAGCGTTGCCTATATGTTGAATCAAAGAGGTCACCAGGTTTCAGTTTATGAAAGAGACAAAGAGCCAGGTGGTTTATTGATGTATGGAATTCCTAATATGAAACTAGATAAATCCATCATTCGAAGAAGAATTGAGTTGATGAAACAGGAAGGTATCCAATTTTATACCAATTGTGATATTGGAAATAACATTGAATTTAAGAATCTTTATAAAGATCATGATGCGATCATTGTTTGTTGTGGCGCAAAACAGGCTCGAAAACTAAATTTAGAAAATGAGGATATAGAGGGGATATATCCTGCCGTCGATTTTCTAAGCGAAATCACTGATATGATCGAAACCAACAAACGGCCAATATCGCTTGAAGGAAAAAACGTTGTGATCGTAGGTGGTGGAGATACTGGAAATGATTGTGTAGCAACCAGCATTCGTCTACATTGTAAAACGGTGACACAACTAGAAATGATGCCTAAGCCTGCCATGACTAGAAGACTTGATAATCCATGGCCTGAATGGCCCAAGGTCTTAAAAACGGATTATGGTCAACAAGAAAGCATAGAATTATTTCATAAAGATCCAAGGATCTACCAAACTACAATCAAAGAAATCAAAAAAAAAGGAAATCATATCACTCATGTCGTAACGACAAAACTTCAATTTGATGGTAAAAAAATGGTCCAAATTCCAGGAAGTGAAACAGAATTAAAATGCGATCTATTATTGATTGCGGCTGGCTTTACAGGTGTAGAATCTTATGTTCAAGATGCCTTACATATCAAAATGAGCAAGCGCGATACATTTGAGGCCAATAATCATCAAACCAATGATGATAAGGTATTTGTAGCTGGTGATTGTAGACGAGGCCAATCTTTGGTAGTATGGGCCATTCATGAAGGCATTGAGTGTGCTAGAAAAGTAGATGAATATCTAATGGGATATTCGAATATAGAATAACGAGGCAGTTTACACTACCTCGTTTTTTCTACATTTAATCGTTTAAATAAAACATCTCTTGCCGCTTCATCAAAAGGATTTTCCAATGGTTTTAGATCTTCGAATTTAAATTCAGGATCATCTTTTTGAAGAGCCTTCATAATCACAAAATCCGCAACAACAGGATTTTTTGGAAGCAATGGTCCATGAAGATATGTTCCTAAGATCTTTCCATCATAGAATCCTTCATATCCGCTATCAAATGTATTCCCATAACCGGATAAAACTTTTCCTAGTGGTTTTGATACATTTTTTGTTTGTCCACCATGATTTTCAAATCCTACGATCTGAGTTTTTATTCCATCCAGATTGGCTTCAATGATGATGTTTCCAACACAGCGAGTACGATCTGCTCCCGTGTCCGTATAATAATCATAAAATTTCAAACCATCGATTTTCTGATTATCGCTTGCGGTATAATACTGACCAAATAATTGATATCCGCCACAAATCAATAGAACAAAGGTGTTTTCATCCATGGCCTGTTTGATATTTTCTTTTCGTGAGAGTAAATCAGGAATCAAAGAAAACTGTGTCTTGTCATCCCCGCCTCCTAAGAAGATCAAGTTATAATCACATAGATTTTTTTTCTCACCAATACCACATGTATCTAAGACAAAATCTATATCACGATCTTCACATCGTTTTTTTAGGACCATCATGTTTCCCTTGTCTCCATAAAGATCCATGATGTCATGATATAGCCAACAAACTCTAAGACTATGTTTCATATTATTTCATTCCCTTCAAGATCGCATTTCGAGTTGGCAATAAAGCCGTATATGTAGCGATACAGTATGTTACGATATTCTTTCCCATACATGACTTAACGGCTGCATCCAGGTCTGTTTCAATCAAGATCTTTCCTTTGAAACCGCCATAGTAAAGACGTAAAGCCATATCGTTGGCACGAAGGCCGCTGCAAACGATTTTTTTGGTACTCTCTTTCATCAATTTTTCAAAGAATGTATCATAGATCCAGCTTACATCCGTTCCATCTTGATCATTATCGTTTAAAACAATGCAGATGTTTTTATCTGAGGGATCCATTTCGATGACTTTCATAACTTCGTTAGCACCTGTAGGATTTTTGATCAAGTTAAGAACACATGTCTGATTGTTTAGGTTAAATTTTTCATTTCTTCCCTTTGGTTGAGGTGCACTTTCAAATACCTTTTGAACATATGAATAATCGATATGATTGTATTTTGCCAACGCCATTACGGCAGCTGCATTGTACATGGAATACATACCTTCATAAGGATTTTTATACTTGACTTTTTCATTGGTGAAAGTTTGATTGATTAAATCTATATTTTCCAAAGAAACATCGGCTTTTGGCGATGCAAATCCACAGTTTGGACAATGGAATTTTCCAATATGAGAATATTGATAATAATCATAGACAAGCCGCTCATTACATTTAGGACAGAATTTTCCTTCACTTGCTTCTTTTGTGCTTGTACGCGAGTAATCGTTTTCTTCGATTCCGTAATATGTAACATGTGCTTTAGGTGCTTTTAAAGAAAGGCGTACAACGTTAGGATCATTGGCATTTAAGATCAATTCCCCATCATAGTTTGGCAATACTGATTCAATGGTTGAAATCAAACGTTCCATTTCCATTGCTCTATCCAATTGATCTCTAAAGAAGTTGGTAACGACTAAAGCACTGACTGGAATATTAGGCAAGATGTGACGAATGTTTAATTCATCGACTTCCAAAACAAGTGCATTAGCTTTTACCTTTCCTAATATCGTTGAGTTTGTCACAATCGTAGTCACGATACCAGGGCGAAGATTGTCCCCTTTTCGATTTGAAATTACTTTATATCCTGAATATGACATCAGGTCTGTGATCATATTTGCTGTACTGGTTTTACCATTGGTTCCAGTTACAAGAATGATTGGTCCTTCAAAACGTAAACCTTTTAATATATCTGAATCTATCTTTAAACCAATTGTTCCTGGAAGCGAGCCACCACGATGGAACAAATGCAGTATATGTGCGGATAACTTGGTTGCTAGTATGGCTAAAGTTCGCATAATCATAACTCCTTTTACCCGATTATTATACACTAGTTGGCATTGAATTGTAAGATTATGACTAGTATAATATAAACGTTAAAAATGGAGGAAAGAAAATGAAGCAATTGGACATGATTTACGAAGGTAAAGCTAAAAAAGTTTACGCAACAGACGATCCTAATGCAGTAATCGTTGACTATAAAGACGATGCAACTGCATTTAATGGACAGAAGAAAGGTACGATAGTTGGTAAAGGTGCGATCAACAATCGTATGACTAACTTCTTGATGAAAAAATTGGAAGAAAAAGGTATTCCAACACACTACATCGAAGAGTTAGATGAACGTCGTACTGTTGTAAAAAGAGTTACGATCATTCCTTTGGAAGTGATCATTCGTAACAAAGCTGCCGGAAGTTTTTCAAAACGCCTGGGTATCAAAGAAGGAACAGAATTAAAATGTTCAACTCTTGAGTTCAGCTACAAAGATGATGATCTTGGAGATCCATTGATCAATTCTTATATGGCAAAAGCTATTGGAGCTGCAACACAGGAAGATATTGATACGATTACAAAATATGCTTTTGAAATAAATGATTTCTTAAAAGAATTCTTTGCGGGAATTGGAATTGAATTGATCGATTTCAAACTTGAATTTGGTAAGACGGCTGATGGAACGATTGTTCTTGCTGATGAAATTAGTCCTGATACTTGCCGTTACTGGGATATCAAGACAGGTGAACATTTAGATAAAGACCGTTTCCGTCGTGATTTGGGAGATCCAGAAGGAGCTTATAAAGAAGTATTTAAAAGATTAGGATTTGGTGAATAAGATATGAGTAATCAATATTATCAATCCCCTCTTTCTTTACGTTATGCATCAAAAGAGATGCAGGAAATTTTCTCAAATGACAAAAAATTTAAGACTTGGAGAAGATTGTGGATTGCTTTGGCACAGGCAGAACAAGAACTTGGACTGGATATTACAGATGAACAAATCGAAGAATTGATTGCTCATAAAGACGATATCAATTACGATGTTGCCAAAGAAAGAGAAGCTTTGGTACGACATGATGTAATGAGCCATGTCTATGCATATGGTGTGCAATGTCCAAAGGCAAAAGGAATTATTCATTTAGGTGCAACAAGTTGTTATGTTGGTGATAATACGGATTTGATTATCATGCATGAAGCATTAGAACTTGTTCAAAAGAAGATCGTAAATGTATTGTATCGCTTAGAAAAATTTGCTCTAGAGTACAAAGAGCTTCCTTGTTTGGCATTTACGCATTTTCAGCCGGCTCAGCCAACTACAGTTGGAAAACGAGCTTCCTTATGGGCACAGGATCTGTATTTTGACTATTTAGAGATCCAGCATTTACTCGACAATAAAAAGTTATTAGGCTGTAAAGGTACAACTGGTACACAGGCTAGTTTCATGGAATTATTTGAAAACGATACAGATAAAGTAAAAGCTTTAGATAAGAAAATCTGTGAAAAGCTAGGTTATGATAACTACTTTGCGGTAAGCGGTCAGACTTATACTCGTAAATATGATACACAAGTTTTACAGGTACTTGTTGGGGTTGCTCAAAGTGCACACAAATTCAGTAATGATATTCGTTTATTACAACACTTAAAAGAAATTGAAGAACCATTTGAAAAAAATCAGATTGGTTCAAGTGCTATGGCATACAAGCGCAATCCAATGCGTTCTGAAAGAATTGCTGCTTTGGCAAATTATGTAATCAGTGATTCAATTAACCCAGCGATCACAGCTAGTACCCAATGGTTTGAAAGAACATTGGATGATTCTGCAAACAAACGTATTAGTATTGCAGAAGCTTTCCTTGCCATTGATGGTGTATTGGATCTATATCTAAATGTAACGGAAGGATTGGTCGTATACCCTAAAGTTATCGAAGCTAACTTAAGAAGAGAGCTTCCATTTATGGCTACAGAAAATATCATGATGGATGCTGTTAAAAATGGTGGCGATCGTCAGGAACTTCACGAATTGATTCGTACACATTCTATGGCGGCTGGAAGAGTTGTTAAAGAAGAAGGTAAACCAAATGATTTGATCGATCGTATTGCTGCTGATCCTAAATTTGGTTTGACAAAAGAACAAATCGAATCAATCATGCAGCCAATTAACTTTGTTGGTCGTTCTGTTCAACAGACAGAAGAGTTCTTCAAAGACTATATCGATCCAATTTTAGAAAAAGAAAAACAGGCTCTAGGTTTACATGCCGATATTAATGTATAAAAAAAAGGACATTAGTCCTTTTTTTCTATGGCATCAATGGCTGATATTACACTGCCGCGAAAGCCTGTTTTTTCTAATTCGCTAACACCTTTGATCGTAGTACCTCCAGGTGAACAAACCGCATCTTTCATGATTCCCGGATGTTCTTTATTTTCTAAGTATAAAGCACCAACACCTTCGATCATCTTAGCGGCTAGACGATAGCTGGATTCACGGGTAAGTCCATATTTTACCCCGGCATCGGAAAGAGCTTCTAAATACATAGCTGTAAAAGCTGGTGTACATCCAGATAATGTTCCCGCAATTGAAAAATGGTCTGTATCCACAAATTCCAACAGAGCTATTTTTCCAAAGATTTCTTTGAACAAGTTCAATTGTTCTTCATTGAGGGAGTGTTTTTCTTCACAGATCATAATTCCCTTTCCTGTAGAAATCGGTGTATTTGGTACCGTAGATAAATGAGGTGTATTTTCATTTAATAGTTTTTCGTAGTCTTCGAAATATACACCGGCCGCAATAGAAATTACAATTTTATT
>ERZ857882.3141-NODE-3141-length-15991-cov-7.969503_pt1 | contig 15991 bp, 16 predicted proteins | sample MGYA00519697_ERZ857882 | MGnify/ENA primary metagenome ERZ857882 (study PRJEB31778, sample SAMEA3449373) | human gut metagenome | biome: human gut; feature: human-associated habitat; material: faeces | place: United Kingdom | collected 2010/2012 ...
TTTTTATTAAAATTATTTTTTTATATTTTACTTGACTATTATTAGCTGGTCTAAAATTTTACGTTTCACTAGTATGATACATTATATAATATAGTATTGAATATCATTTGTAAAGATATTTTTTACTTTTTATATTAATTTACAATATTATATTAACCTCCCAAGGAAAATATTGGATAATTTACCCAATATATAATTTAATAGGGCATATATGAGAAAAGCAGAATTAAAATATAAAGCAAAAGAACAACTAAAAGGTGGCTTAAAAACAAAGTAACCCGACATAATTGTCGAGTTACTTTTATAATTCTATAAGTTTTGAAGAATTAATTTACCACTATTTTCCCCATTGATTATTGGTAGCAGTTTTTTCAGCACCATGGCAGCTGCAACCAGAATCATATTTTTTTTCTTCTTTCTTTTTACTTTTATTTTCGCATCCACATTTACTCATTATAAACACCTCCTATAACCTTACACTATTATTGTTTACTTTTATAGAGTTTTAATGTTATAAAAAATGTTGAAGATATGGATTAATAATAAATGTAATGTTTTTATTTCCAAACTAATTTCTAAAAATTATATATACTATATATATTAAAACTAAGATGGCCCCTTCTATTCTTCCTAAATATAATTTTTCTTTTTTCCCTTTAAACATAAAAATACCAAGTAGTATTGATACCCCTATTAAAAATATTATATCTATAAATAGAGCTGAAGAAATTACAATTGGACTAATACTTGAAGAAACTCCTAATATCAATAATATATTGAATATATTAGACCCAAGAACATTCCCTATTGCTATATCATTTTCTCCTTTCGTTGCAGCTATCATAGAAGTTACTAATTCTGGAAGAGATGTACCTATAGCTACTATAGTTAATCCTACTAATTTTTCACTTAAGCCAAAAGAATAAGCTATATTTGAAGCTGAATTTACTACTAAATTCCCACCTAAAATTATTCCTATAATTCCAATTAGTATTCTAATACATGAATTCAAAATTTTTATTTCTTCATGTTTCTCACTGTCTTCACTTTCATCTTTAGCACTTTTAATTAAGTAAATTGTATAGGCTATGCATCCCATTAATAAAATTATTCCTGATAACCTACTTAATCCTGGTTCTTTATTAAATAATGTTCTGCCAAAAGTTAAAATTAACAGAGATATTGTTATTAATATGTTTACTACATAGTCCTTAATAACTGTACTTTTTTTAATTAATATTGGCATAATTATTGATGTTAAGCCAAGTACCATCAAAGTATTAAATATATTGGAGCCTAATACATTTCCAATAGTTATTCCGTTACTACCTTCCAATGAAGAAATCAAACTTACTGCAAGTTCTGGTGCACTAGTTCCAAGTGAAACAATAGTTAAGCCTACAACTATTGATGGGATACCAAATTTTTTTGCAATATTAGAAGCTCCATCTACAAATATATCTGCTCCTTTTATAAGTAAGATAAATCCTATTATTAATAATATATAATTCATTTTGTCTCCTTTATCTTTAGTTAATTCTTAAGAATTTAATATTAAAGGAGCTGTTGTAGCAGCTCCTATTAATTAGTAAGTAGAATTTGATTTTGTACCTTCGCAAATTGCAATTGATGCTGATGCCCCGATTCTAGTAGCACCATTTTCAATCATAGCCATTGCATCTTCTAAGCTTCTTACTCCACCAGAAGCTTTAACACCAAGTTCTTTACCAACTGTTTCTCTCATTAATTTTATGTCACTTGCAGTAGCTCCACCTGTACTAAATCCTGTTGATGTCTTAACAAAATCTGCACCTGCTTCTTTAGATAATTTACAAGCTGTAATTTTTTCTTCATCAGTTAAAAGACAAGTTTCTATAATAACCTTTGTTAAAGCTTTTCCTTTTGCAGCATTAACAACAGCTTCTATATCCTTTTTCACATATTCTAAATTTCCATCTTTAAGCTTTCCCACATTAATAACCATATCAACTTCAGTTGCACCTTTTTTAATTACATCCTCTGTTTCAAAAGCCTTAACTTCAGTTGTAGTTGCACCTAAAGGAAATCCTATTACAGTACAAACCTTTACCTCACTATCTTTTAATAATCCAGCAGCCTTTTCCACCATTGATGGATTTACACATACTGATGCAAAATTATATTGTAAAGCTTCTTTGCATAACATTTCAATTTCTTTTTCTGTAGCTTCAGCTTTTAAGATAGTGTGATCAATCATTCTCGCTAAATCTTTCTTGTTCATAAAAGATATCCTCCTCTATAGATAATTCTGTTCCAAACAATCTCATTATATAGTAAAGTCAATAATAATTAAAGTAATTTTAAAATAAAGTTAATTGCTCCACAGTATTTTCTTTAAAAGATGATACAGTAACTCCTATTAATCTAATATTTTCCTTTATTTCTTCATTATTTAGTATTTCCTCACAAACCTTATATATATCCTTATAATTATTTGTATAAAAATTTAAGGTTTTACTTCTAGTATGACTTTGAAAATCTTCTGTTTTATATTTTACTGTTATAGTTTTACCTTCAAGATTTTCTCTTATTAATTGATTGCTTATTTCTTTTGAGAAATCATATAAATATTCCAATAAATCCTCTTTTTCTTTTGTATCTATTTTTAATGTTTTTTCTCTACCATAGGACTTTCTATCCCTTTGAGCTTCAACTTCTCTATTATCTATTCCTCTTATTCTATCATAGATTTCTAAACCATATTTTCCTAGATATTCTATATAAAATTCTTTTGGCATATCGTAAAGATCCTTAACTAAAAAAATGCCCATATTATTCAGTTTTTCAGCAGATTTTTTCCCTAATCCATAAATTTTAGAAACTGGAAAGGGTAAAAGAATTTCCGGAACCATATCCTTTGTTATTATCTTTATACCATTTGGCTTATTCCAGTCAGAAGCTAATTTTGCTAAAAATTTATTGTATGAAATTCCAGTTGAAATAGTTAGCCCTATTTCCTTTAAAACTCTAGTTTTTATATAATTAGCTGCTTCAATACCAGAATTAAATCTACTATTAGTAATGTCTAAATAAGCTTCATCAATGGAAAGTGGTTCTATAATATCAGTTACATCTTTTAATATATTAAATACTTCACTTGACACTTCTTTGTATCTATATATTCTAGTTCTCAAATATATACCATGTGGACATAATTTTCTTGCAATGAATATTGGCATTGCAGAATGTATTCCATATTTTCTCGCTTCATATGAACATGTTGATACAACACCTCTTTCACTAACTCCACCAACTATTACTGGTTTTCCTCTAAGATTCTTGTTATCAAGTTGTTCTACTGATGCAAAAAAGGCATCCATATCTACATGTAATATCAACCTCTCCATTATAACTCCTTTAGGCTAAGGCTGCTTCAAACATTCCTTTATTCTTAGACTTTATAAGGCAATATACCCCTTGTGCTAATAATTCATCTATATAATTTCTTTCTTCATGAATTGTAGTAAAAGATATTATTGTAATAGCAATAATAGTTCTAAAGCCTTTATCCATATAATATTCATATTCACTTTCTTCTTCACATAGGATGTTTATTACTCCATCTATTAAATTAATAGTATTTCTAACGTCTCTAGTAGACAATACTCCTAAAAGAGGTAAAAATTGTTGTGCTATCTTTATATCTTTCTTTTCCATTTGTAATATAAACTCAAGAGTTTTATACATATGTCCTGAAGATCCATTAAGCATTATTGCATTTGTTAAGCTTTGTATTCCATTTTTAGATTTTATATTTAAATTTGTCATGTAATTATAAATGGTTTCTATAAATTCATCTATTGTATTTATGTCAATATCATTTAAAGCCCATAATGCACATACTAAATAATCATCTTCCCCAGTTATATTATAGTATTTCTCTTTTAGTAATATAAATACTTCTTTCATCTTTTTTGCTACAATATGTTTATTTTTATTTTTTCCATACTTAGCTAAAACAAAGGAAGTTAAAACTAAATGATCACACTCATTAAACCCTTCATCTTTTAATATTTCTTCTACTTCATATATATCACTAATCAATTCTTTTTCGTTTTTATCTTCTAATGCTATTAATAAAGATAATATATATAGCATATCTCCTCTAAATGATGATACCCTAGAAGATGATGCCTTTATATATTTTCTAATTTCCCTTACCCTATAGTAAGGTATTTCTTTTTCATAGTGTGTAAAAATTAAAGCTGCAAAATGATTTATTAAATCTCCATCATTTCTTAAATTCATCTTAGCATTTCTATAGTTCTCAATAGTCATATAAATTCTGTCTTCAAGAAGTTTTTCCATGTTAATACTCCCTCACTTTACTTAAGCAATTTATTTCCCCATTATTATTATACTATAAATATTGTGTCATTTTCATAACAAAATATAAACATCAAATAATATAAACATTAAATAATATAAATAAATTAGCCAAGGTAAGAAAATCTTATCTTGGCAATAAAATTTATCCTTTGTAGTTTGTAGCTAACAACAGAATAATAAAGCAAGTGCAGCTAAGCCAAATAATCCACAGCCACAGCCACAGCCACCTCCACAACCACAACCGAAGCCACCGCCAAATCCACAGCCGCCTCCACAACCACAGTTGCCACCAAATCCACAATTTCCTCCAAAGTTACATCCACCTCCACAATTATTTATACATTGTGGTCCAAACACACTACCATTTTTATCAAAGATTATAATTAATTTAACAGTATTTTCGCAGTCAGTTATAAACATTTGAGGAAATTCACATAAAAATTGTGATATGCTTGGATTAAAAGATCTAACTATTATTGCATATTCTTGTGGTTCAAATCTCTTAGTTAAAGAACTTATATCCATATTGCAACTATCTTTAAAGCTTTCCATATTAAAGTCAAAGCAATCATTATCAAAGTCATTACAAAATGATTCAGATTCTTTTTTACAACATGGATTATTTCTTAAGACCTTAATAGGGCTTGAAATAGCAACTAAGTTATTACATGGTAATGCTGGAGCTTCCAAAACTCCATCACATCCAGTAACTATAATGTTTATCTTTATTCCATCACCACATATACATTTTGGTAAGTTTCTTCTTATTTGCCTTCCAATTCCTCCATCAGCACAAATAATTAAGTTATATTCATTGCATGCTGACATATTGCTAATCTTCTTTAAACATATTTTCATTTGTATTTTCTCTCCTTTTATCGTATTGTATGGATAATACATAATATGTTTATTAGGTCTATTGTTTCACTAAATAAATTTAATTTGAATAATTTTAAGTAAGTATGTTAAAAATATAAAAGGATACGATAATTAGTATCCTCTTAATATTATGAAAAGGAGCTATGCTAACTAAGCACAGCTCCAATTTTTATATTTTTTATGTGTTAATTTATTGATAAATCTATTGCTTCTCCAATGAACTATGTATATTCTATCTACTATATCTTTTAACTATCTTATAATCTATTATTTACATACTTAGATATTTTCCTAGCCATAATATTTACTCCTGCTTGATTTGGATGTAATCCATCCGGAATTAATGCAGTTTTTTGCCCTTCAATTTTAGGAGTAAATCCAGCTTCTAGTGCTAATTCAAAAACTGGTATGCAGTAATATTTAGCTACTTCTCTAACAGCTTCTCTAAATTCTTCCAATTTATTTCCATTAGCATTAGGGATATCCCCATTAATCCAATCTAACTGCGTCATAACCATTATAGAAGAAGTAGGATATTTAACTAATAATCCTTTGAATATTACATTTAAGGCACCATAATAATTAGTTGTATCCGTACTATTAGGGTCAAATGTTCCTAAAGGTACGTCAAGTGAAAAATCATTTACTCCACCTTTGAATATTATTACATCTGCTTGCTCCATATCTACATATCTTTTGGACATTGAATTCTTTCCTTCGAATTTCGCAACAGTATCACCACTTATCCCATAGTTATTTACTTTAGAAAATCCGCATAACTTTTCTAATTGACTTGGCCATGGATTATCTAATCTTCCACTTGGATCATCAGGATCATACCCATATGTAATTGAATCTCCTAAGCAATTACAAACTTTTCCTTCCCAAGGTAATGCCTCTTTAGCTTCAGGTATTATCTTTAAACTTTCCATATTTTTATTCCCCCAATCTTTACATAAAAAAATAGACTAGAATTTCTTCTAATCTATATAATATCATAATTATTTATTAATGGTATATATTTCATACACAATAATCACATTTTAATTATAAGTTTTAAAAAGTTTTATAAACTTCTTACATAAAAGCCATTATTATAGACCTCTTTATTATATTTTATTTCAATTCCATCACAGATTTTTTTATCTTTCTTTGCAATTACAAAATTAACTTCATTTATTGTAATTACAATATCATCTTCTGAAACATAATCAGCATAAAGATCATATGCAGGTTTCCCACATCCTATGGAAGCAACTTTTATTCTTATATTATTATTTGTACTTTTTTCTAATAGTTCTAATAAAGCTGATTTTGTTATTTCGTTAAATATTATTTCCAATTTTATCTTCCTTTCTTAAATAATATGATGTTACAAATTATATCACACTACAATATTCTTTCATATAATATAATACTTATTATTTAATGGAGATGATATATTGAAAAGAGATTATATAGATTTTAAAGAAGACTGTTCTATAATGCTGCCTTATCCTGAAATTGATATTAAAGAAAAAAATTTATATTATGCAAAACTAATTAAAAATTGTTATTGTGGCATATATTCAGAATTAACTTTAGTTAATCAATATAACTATCAACACTTTTTAGTGAAATCCTACTTAAAGGAAGTTTTCAATAAAATTTCCTTAGTTGAAAAAAAGCATTTAGATATTCTAGGAGATATAATTATTTCTTTAGGAGGAAATCCTTCCTTTATTATTGAAAAAAGAAATAAATACTTTTATTGGAATTCTAAATATATAAATACAGATACAACACTTAAAAATATACTTATAAATAATATAAATAATGAAAAGGAACTAATTAATGAATACAGAAAAATTGCTACTATTATTGAAAACGAAAGCATTATTGCTATTCTTAATAGAATTATCTTAGATGAAGAACTTCATATTAAAATATTTAATAAAATCTATAAAAATGAAATTATATAATAAAATAATAATATATTTTTTTGTTTTATTAATTTACTAATTATGTTATAATGTGCTTGATATTATAATTGTTTATATAACAATATTTTATATATAGAAGGAGTTTTAATTATGGGTTTCAAAGATAAAATGAGTAAATATTTCACAGATGCATACATGGAAAAATACGGTGATAGAATGACTAGCACAGCTGGAACCGTGCTATCTGTAAAAATCGAAGAAAAAAACATATTAGGAATTATAAGAAAGTTAACTGCTCATATTTTAATTAAGCCAGATATGGGAAAAGGTGTAGTTAAAACTCAATACAAGGTTAGAAAATGGTTTAAAAAGCCTACTTTTATTGATGTTAAACAAGGCCATAAGGTAATAATTATGGGAATCGAAGGTGAAAAAGGTAAAGCTGATTCAGAAGTTATTACTATTTCAAATATAGCTAATTTAACTACTAAAAAAGATTTACAACCATTTGATCATAGTCAATTAAAGAAAGCTAGACAACAAGCAACAAGAATGAGAGCAAGATAGTATAAGCTTCTCATTTAAAATAAAGATTAAAAATAACTGCCTCATTATTATGAGACAGTTATTTTTTTAGTTAAATACTACAAGTTCTGTTTCATCAATTGCCTTTTTAACTAATTCTTCTATATTTAAAGTTTCTTCTGATTTTCTTATTAAATCTAATCTTGGCTTAGTCTTAGGATGCTTTGGAACGAATATTGTACAACAATCTTCATATGGTAATATTGATGTTTCATATGTATCTATTTCCCTAGCTATATCCATAATATCAGTTTTATCCATTGCTATTAATGGTCTAAATACTGGTCTATCAGCACAATCATTACTTACTATTAAGCCTTCCATAGTTTGACTAGCTACTTGACCTATACTTTCTCCTGTAGCTACAGATTGAATTCCATACTTTTCAGCTAATGAGCATGCCACTCTCATCATAAATCTTCTCATTATTATAGTTAATTCATCTTCTCTACAACCATTTATAATAGCCATTTGAATTTCTGTAAAAGGTACAATGTGTAAATTAACTCTTTCAGTATAATTTGATAATATCTTAGCTAAGTCTTTAACCTTATCCTTTGCCCTTTCAGAAGTATATGGATGACTATGATAATATACACAGTGTAATTCAACGCCTCTTCTAGCCATTAAATATCCTGCCACTGGTGAATCAATTCCACCTGATAACATAAGCATAGTACTTCCATTTATTCCATATGGAAGACCTCCAACACCTTTAATTTTATCTTTAGTTGTATAAATATATGCATTTTCTCTTATTTCAATATTTACTAGGCAATCTGGATTTTTAACTTTAACTTCTAATCCATTCATATTATAGACTACAAAAGCACCTACTTCTTTAGATGTCTCTAAAGAATTCTTAGGAAAGGCTTTATTAGCTCTATTGGTTTCTATTTTAAAATTCTTAGGATTAGCTTCTTTAACCTTTCTTAATGCTTCCTCTTTTATAGCTTGCATATCTCTAGGAACTTCTGTTACAATACATACTTCAGCTACTCCAAATACTTTTCTCACTCTTTCAGTAGCTTCTTCAATATTATCTGCCTTAATGAAATATCTACCTTGATCAGAAATTAAAGAATATTCAAGACCTTTTAATTTTCTTTTTATATTATCTCTTAATTTCTTCTCAAATTTATTTCTATTTAATCCCTTTAGAAATATTTCTGATGCATATTTTACTAATATTAATTTATTCATCTTTTTACTCTCCTCAAAAATGTTAGTGAACTTTTTAGCACTTCTATTGCTTTATCAACTTCTTCTTTTGTATTATTTTTAGAAAATGAAAATCTAATGGCACTTTCAACTTCAGCTTTACTTAATCCTAACTCTTTAATAACATAGCTTCCTTGAACTGCACTTGTTTTTGAAGTACAAGCTGAACCTGTAGCAACATAAATATCATTTTCTTCTAATAAGTGTAGTAGTACCTCTGCCTTAACTCCAATGAAAGATACATTTAAAATATAAGGTGTAAAGTCTTCTTTTAAAGGACTATTTATTCTTATATTATTTATTTCTCCTAATCTATCTATCATATATTCTTTAAGATTTTTTACATATTCAAAACTGGAATTTATATTTTCCATAGTTATTTCTGCTGCTTTATATAGACCAATTATTCCAGGTACATTATGTGTTCCGCCTCTTATTCCACCTTCTTGGCTTCCACCATTTATTAAAGGATTTAATACTATTCCTTTTTTTAGATAAATAAATCCAACTCCCTTAGGTCCATGTATCTTATGTCCTGCTGCTGTTAACATATCAATATTCATTTTTTTTACATCTATGTTTAACTTTCCATAGGATTGAACTGCATCTACATGAAATCTTGCTCTAGAACTTTTTTCCTTTATTAACTTTCCTATGTTTTCAATATCTTGAATTGCTCCCATTTCATTATTTACATGCATAATTGAAACTAAAACAGTATCCTTTGAAATAGAGTTTTTTAATTCTTCTAATGATATTTTACCTTCTTTATTAACATTTAAATATGTAACTCTTACACCGTTCTTTTCTAGTTCTTTATATGTCATTAATACTGAATGATGCTCGAAGACAGTAGTAATAACATGATGGCCAGGCTTTACCAATCCCTTTATTATTAAATTATTACCTTCACTTCCACCTGATGTAAATATTATTTCATCCTTAGAAGCATTTAAGCTCTTACCTATAAATTCTCTTGCTTCAGTTATTTTCTTTTCAGCTTTTATTCCTATTTTATGGAGAGATGATGGATTGCCGAAATATTCCTCCATGGCTTTTGCTGTTTCTTCTATAACTTCTCTATAAGGTTTTGTAGTTGCACTATTGTCAAAATAAATTTCCAAAGTTTATCCCTCCCTTTAGCATTTTACAATAGATTTACACTTAATATAACAAATTTCTAAAAATAAATAAAGGTCAAGAGCAAAAAAAAGGAGATAAATATCATATTCATTGGGACCTTGAATGTTTCAAGTCGCCTTCATATAATAATTATCTCTTTTTAAGTATGTTCGTTTTTTTAGATATTTACTCCATGGCTATAAAATCAACTTTTTCAACATCTTTAATTTTTGATAATCCATCCATTAAAGTGGTTAAATCCCCATTAATAGTGGATATATTTATAGTTAGGCTTACATTAGCTTTTTTGTTCATTGGTATACCCTGATTAATAGTAATTATACTGCCACCTTCTTCAGAAATAAAATTTAATATTCCTGATAACACACCCTTATTATCATTAATTATTAAATTTATTGTTACCTTCTGTCCTTGATCAGTTTCTGCTAAATCAAAAACTGTTTCTTTATACTTGTAGTATACACTTCTACTAATATTAACTGTTTTTGCAGCCTCAGTAACATCCTTTACCTTGCCCTCTTTTAACAGACTTTTAGCATCTACTACTTTTTCATACACATCTGGTAACGCTCTTTTATCAACAATTAAAAAATTACCCTTCATTAATATCACCTTTATATGCTATAGCCCCCAATTTATCTATAGTAAGCTCTTTAACCTGCCACAAAATACCTTCATCTTTTAAAAAGTCTTTAATTTTATCAATTATTTCTTTTTCATCATTTTTTATAAGAACCATAATAGTTGGTCCTGCCCCACTTAAAAAACAACTTAAGGCTCCTAAGGATATACATTTATTATAAACTAAATCATAATTCTTTATTAATGGACTTCTATATTTTTCATGTAAGGTATCTTTACACCCATATTTTAATAAATCAAACTTACCACTTACAAGGGCAGAAATCATTAAAGAAACCCTACTTATATTATATATTGCATCATTAAAATTAACTTCCTTAGGTAATACCTTTCTTGCAGTTGATGTAGATAATTCAAAATCTGGTATTATAGCTATAAAACTAATACCATCTTTAACATTTATCTTATTATATACTGCTTCTCCATTTTCTAATACTGATACCACCATTCCCCCAAAAAAAGCTGGAGCTATATTATCTGGATGTCCTTCTATTTCAACTCCAATTTTAAATAGTTCATCAATACTTAATGGATTGCCCATAATATTATTGGCTCCTAAAAGTCCAGCTACTATACATGTAGAGCTTGATCCTAGCCCCCTAGATATAGGAATATCTTCTTTTAGTAAACTTATTTTTAATCCTTTAGGATTATAATTGCATTTTTCAAAACAAGTTATCATAGCCTTATACACAATATTTTCTTCATTAGAAAATTCCTTTTTAAATCCATAGAATTTATTTGTTGTACCTTCTTCTGAAAATTCAAATTCATTATATAGATTAAAAGCTATTCCTAAAGAATCAAAGCCTGGTCCCATATTGGCAGATGTAGCTGGTACTCTAACTCTAATCATTATTATCTCCTAAAAATTCTAATAAGGAATTTTTTAATTCATATTTTTCTGAAGTAAAATTGTGAATTATATTTTTATTATCTAATCCTATTAAATTATTTGGAATAGGAACTTTTGAGTAATCATGTATCTTTTCTATTACTTTAAAATCATCTATTTTTTCAAGCTCTAATCCTAGTGCATTTGCTATGCTTCTAGGAAACTTATATGGACTTGCTGTAGAAGCAATTAAATATGGTGTCTCATCTTTAGTTTCACTTATATATTTATTTAAAACTACATAAGCTACTGCAGTATGAGTATCAATTAAATAGCCCTCTTTATTATATAACTCTTTTATTGCATTATAGACTTCCTTAGTATTAGCATAATTGCCATAAAAATCTTTTAGGTTGTTTTTAATTTGTTCATTAACAGTATATACGCCCTTAGAACTTAAATCTTTCATTAAATTCTTTATTTCATTACAATCCCTACCACTTGCTTCAAACAAAAGTCTTTCTAAATTTGATGAAACTAATATATCCATAGAAGGAGATTCTGTTAAAATAAGCTCTCTCCTTTTATCATATACTCCTTTATTGAAGAAATCAGAAAGCACATTATTTTCGTTAGATGCACATATAAACTTTGCAACAGGAAGCCCCATTTCCCTTGCATAATATGCAGCAAGTATATTTCCAAAATTTCCAGTAGGAACTACTATATTTATTTTTTGCCCCTTTTCTATTTGTTGCTTATTGACTAATTGGAAGTATCCATAAAAATAATATATAATTTGTGGTATTAGTCTTCCAATGTTAATTGAATTAGCTGAAGATAGTATAAAATTCTTTTTCCCTAGTTCTTCTTTAAACTCGTTATCTCCAAATAATTCTTTTACTCCCTTTTGAGCATCATCAAAATTACCGTTAATTCCAACTACTCTAACATTGTTTCCCTCTTGTGTAACCATCTGCATTTCTTGTACAGGACTTACACCATCCTTAGGATAATATACCATAACCTTAAATCCATCTACATTTTTAAATCCTTCTAATGCTGCTTTCCCCGTATCACCAGAAGTTGCTGCTAAAATTACTATTTCATCATCTATATTGAGTTTCTTTTTTGCCAAACTCATAATTTGTGGAAGAAATAATAAGGCTGCATCTTTAAAAGCAGAAGTTGGTCCATGATATAATTCTAAAAATCCATCTTTTTCTATTACCTTAAAACGATTTGTATATGCCTTGCTTATAGCAACCTTAAGTTCATTATCATTAAAATCTGTAAAATATTCTTTTAAGACTTCTAAAGCAAGTTCCTCGTAAGTTATACTTGTGCTGTCTTTAAGTTTTTCAAATAAATTTGGAAAAGTTTCAGGAACATATAATCCCCCATCTTTCGAAATTCCATTAATAATTGCTTGTGAAGAAGATATATCTTTTTCTCCTCCTCTGGTACTAATAAACCTCATAAAATCACCCCAATTCCTGGCTTATCTCCCTTTATTTATATTATCATGTTTTTTATTCATATACAAGTGTTTTTATTTGAAGTACAAAAAAATAGAAGCTGTTATCACAGCTCCTATTATAAAATCTCTTTATAATATTTATTATCTAGATCTAATAAATAGATAAATACTATTTATTAAGAATATTACGCCTGAATAAAATAACACTATTGCCCATTGACCTATTGTTAATGCTATTGTATTAAATACATTTGATAAGAAAGGAATATAAAGTATTGCAAGTACCATTGATATTGAAACTAATACTGCTCCAACTAAGTAAGGATTACTAAAGACCTTAATTTCAAAAATTGAATGTCTTTCAGATCTACATTCAAATACATGTAAAAGTTGAGACATAACTAATGTAATTAAAGCAATAGTTCTACATGTAGCCAAATCCATTCCATATAGTCTTCCTGTCATAAATGACAATAATGTACAGATTCCAATTAAGCACCCTCTAATTACTATCTTTGACCACAAACCTCTTGCAAATATACTTTCTCCTTTTTCTCTTGGCTGTTGCATCATTATATCTTTATCTGGAGGGTCAACTCCAAGAGCTATGGCTGGAAGACCATCTGTTGCTAAATTTACAAATAATATTTGAATTGGAGTTAATGGATTAGGTAAATAGAAAATAGAAGCTAAAAACATTGTAAGTACTTCTCCTAAATTACAAGATAATAAGTATCTAATAAATTTTCTTATATTATCATATATTATTCTACCTTCTTCTACAGCTGAAACTATAGTTGCAAAATTATCGTCCATTAGTACCATGGAAGCTGCTTCTTTTGTTACATCTGTACCTGATATTCCCATAGCAATTCCTATATCTGCTTCTTTAATAGCAGGTGCATCATTAACACCATCCCCAGTCATTGCTACTATATTATTTTCTTTTTTAAAGGCCTTTACAATTCTAAGTTTATGATGTGGAGATACTCTTGCAAAAACTCTAATATTTTTTATCTTTTTTCTAAGCTCCTCATCACTAATTTTTTCTATCTCTTCTCCAGTAATAGCTTGATCATCTGTATTACAAATATTTATGGACTTAGCAATAGCTAATGCTGTATTTTTATGATCTCCTGTAATCATCACTGGTTGTATTCCTGCAAGCTTACATTTTAATACTGCATCTCTAACTTCAACTCTTGGTGGATCAATACTACCTGCAACCCCTATAAAAATTAGGTCCTTTTCCAAATCTTCTCCTCTTGTTAGTCCAGTTTCCTTATAAGCAGATGCAATACATCTAAGAGCTCTATTTGACATAGCTTCTATATATGAGGCTACTTGTCTCTTCTTTTGAGATGTTAAGGGCTTAACAACTCCATTTTCTAATATATTTGTGCATTTTTCTATTACTCTTTCTGGTGCTCCTTTCACATAGCAAGTTTCTCTACCACCTTCTCTTACTATAACACTCATCATCTTTCTATTTGAGTCAAAAGGAATATCATAGATTCTGCTAGACTTTGACATAAATTCTTTTAAAATATTTACTTCATTAAAAAAAGCTTTTACTAAAGCAGTTTCAGTAGGATCTCCTAAAAGAGCCTTATCTATATTTTTACTATTTAAATCATAATTGAAATCATTGCAGTAAACAAAAGCCTTTACTATAGTTAAATGGTTTTTTAACTCCTCTTTGTCTAAGTCATAAATCCTTCCATTAATATATAATTCTTTTACTGTCATTTTATTTTGTGTTAATGTACCAGTTTTATCAGAACATATGACAGATGTACAACCTAATGTTTCTACAGCTGGTAATTTTCTAACTAATGCATTTTTCTTAAGCATTCTAGAAACACCTAATGCAAGAGCAACTGTTACTATAGCTGCTAATCCCTCAGGTATAGCTGCTACAGCTAGTGAAACTCCTAATAAAAACATTTCTGCAATTTCATTTCCTCTAATTATTCCCAGAATAGTTACAACTGCACATATTACTAAACAAAGTGCAACAAGAATTTTCCCTAGCGAATCTAGTCTCTCTCTAAGAGGTGACTTTTCTTCTTCAATATTATCTAAAAGATTTGCAATTTTACCCATTTCAGTATTCATTCCAATACTATCAACAAGTAATACTCCTCTTCCTTTTAATATAGTAGTTCCCATAAATCCTTGGTTTTTTCCTTTTTTTGAGTCTTTTGAAACACCAACTGACTCTCCTGTTAAAAGTGATTCATCTACCATTATTGATGATGATTCAATAAAACTTCCATCAGCAGGTATTCTATCTCCAGCTTCTAAAATTATTAAATCTCCTAAAGTAACTTCTATAGAATTTATTACTTTTAAAATTCCATCTCTAATAACTTTACAAGTAGGTGCTGCAAGTTCCTTCAAAGCTTCTAGAGATTTTTCTGTCCTATACTCTTGTACAAAGCCCATAATTGCATTTACAACTACTATAATAAGTATTGTAATAGCATCAGCCATATCTCCCATTAACCCAGATATAATCGTTGCTGCTATTAATACCCAAACTATAAAATCATTAAATTGAGATAAGAATATCACTATAGGTGATGACTTTTTCTTATGGGATATTTCATTTAACCCATAGTTTTTTTGTCTTTTTTCTGCTTCCTTTGTAGATAGTCCCATTGACATTTCTCGTTCCTGTATCACCGGTTGTCCTCCTTATAATAGTTTCTATATATTATATTTAGTAAATCTATAGATATGATTTTTTTATATATTTTAACTAATATTTTATTTATACTTTTAAATATTTAGTTTATATATTTAAATTTCTGCATATACTTATATTAGGTATCTTTACAAAATTAAAATATAACTATAGAATATGTATAGACGAATTATAAACTAAGACCAGCTAATAATAGTCAAGTAAAA
>ERZ857882.3145-NODE-3145-length-15986-cov-83.139916_pt1 | contig 15986 bp, 15 predicted proteins | sample MGYA00519697_ERZ857882 | MGnify/ENA primary metagenome ERZ857882 (study PRJEB31778, sample SAMEA3449373) | human gut metagenome | biome: human gut; feature: human-associated habitat; material: faeces | place: United Kingdom | collected 2010/2012 ...
TCATGTACGGTTCTTAGGGGGGAAGGCTCCCGTAAGGGAGCTGACCTACCCGGCTTTCCGGTAACATCAGCCAGACCATACAGATAGACAGCGTTTCTTGCAATTTCGATGTGTACCCGTATGCGGTGGCTACCTATGCCCGCCAAATGATTATCCGTGAAAGCAGCGTGACGGAAAGAAGCCTTGTCACCCGTTGCCGGTTATTGAACGCCGTGCGCTCGGATAATAACCCGCACGGCTTTATGATGGAAAGTTTCGAGATAACGGAAAACAAGGACTTGAACACCATAAAGCGGTAAGCCATGATACGGAAAATTCTCTCTCCGGTTAATCAGGCGATTACCCGCATACAGGACTGGGCGGATGAAAAACTCCGCCACCTGTGCGGGCGAATGACACCGGAAATAAGGCTGGCGGTAATCCTGCTTATGCTCCTGTTCTTCGGCGGACTATCCATCTACTTTACGGTATCATCCATTTACCGGATAGGCAAAGAGGATGGCGAAACCATACGGATAGAACACATCAGGCAGTTGCAGTTACAAAGTAAAGATAGTACGAACATTTTTAATCAGTCAGACAATGGAAGAAAAAGAAGTGAAGAATGAAGTTCCCACACCGGAAACGGACAGGAAGAAAGAACCTGAAAAACAGGTAAAGGAAAAAAAGGAACTGACCCCGCAGCAGATACAGCAGCGAAAGAAGATGCTGGTTTACCCGCTTATGGGACTGGTATTTTTGGGGTCTATGTACCTGATTTTTGCACCGTCCGATAAGGACGAAGCAAAGGTGGAAAACGTGGGTGGATTTAACGCCGATATTCCACAGCCCAAAGGGGACGGGATAATCAGCGATAAAAAGACCGCCTACGAACAGGAACAAATGGAGAACAAACAGGCGGACAAGATGCGCTCCTTGCAGGATTTTGCCTTTTCGCTCGGAGAGGAAAACGGGGAAGATTTGACCCTAATAGATGATGCTCCGGCGGAAAAGCCGAAAAACGCCGTGATTGACTTCGGGGCGGGTGCGCCGAACAATAGCCGTTCCTCTATCCAATCTTCGGCGGCGGCTTACCGGGACATGAACCGTCAATTAGGCAGTTTCTACGAAACACCGAAAGAGGACAAGGAGAAAGAGGAACTTAAACGGCAGGTGGAAGAACTGACTGCCCGGCTCGATGCGAAAGAAAACGGTGCGGGCAGCATGGATGAACAGGTGGCTCTTATGGAAAAGTCCTACGAACTGGCGGCAAAATACATGAACGGACAGAACGGGCAAAGTTCACAGCCGGGACAGATTGCACAGGTTTCGCCATCCGCACCCGTTCAGGGAAGTGGAAACGCCACACCTGTAAAATCAGTATCGGACAGGACGGTTTCAGGATTGCAGCAGCCTATGAGCAATGTCGAATTTATCGCCGAATACAGCAAGCCACGCAATTACGGGTTTAATACGGCGGTCGGCAGTAGCTATTCGATGGGAAAGAACACTATCCGAGCGTGCGTTCATAGCGACCAAACACTTATGGACGGACAGACCGTCAAGCTCCGGCTGTTAGAACCCCTGCAAGCGGGAAACGTCATTGTCCCGAAAAACAGTCTTGTATCGGGAAGTGCCAAAGTGCAGGGGGAACGGCTCGACATACTGGTGTCCTCGCTTGAATATGCGGGTAACATTATTCCGGTGGAACTTGCCGTTTACGACAGTGACGGGCAGAAAGGGCTTTCCGTGCCCTCGTCACTGGAACAGGAAGCGGCAAAAGAAGCGATGGCGAATATCGGTGCGGGACTGGGTACGAGTATTTCCTTTGCGCAAAGTGCCGGGCAGCAGGTCGCAATGGATATTACAAGAGGCTTGATGCAGGGCGGGTCGCAATACCTTGCCAAGAAATTCAGAACGGTAAAAGTACACCTGAAAGCGAACTATCAGGTGATGCTTTACGCCAAACAACAGTAATTTATTTATCAACCATAAAAATTTCAATCCAAATGAAAAAGTTAATGATTTTATTCGCTCTTGTTTTGAGCGTGGTTTCAGTGAAAGCACAAAGTAACGATTTGTATCAGGGCATCACTAAAAAGCTACCTTACCGCCAAATGGTGACACCTTACGGCGTACAGGTGACATTCGCCAAAACGGTACACATCATTTTCCCGTCTGCCGTTAAGTACGTGGACTTAGGCAGTAACTACATTATTGCCGGAAAAGCGGATGGGGCGGAAAATGTTGTTCGCGTGAAAGCTACGACAGAGGGTTTTCCCGGTGAAACGAACTTTTCCGTTATCTGTGAGGATGGCAGTTTTTACAGTTTCAATGCGAAATACGCACACGAACCGGAAATGCTGAACATCGAAATGAAAGATTTCTTGGAGAATGAGGACACGACAGATTTCAGCCATACCCGGATGAACATCTATTTCCGTGAACTGGGTAACGAAAGTCCGCTTTTGGTAAAGCTGATTATGCAGTCCATCTACAAGAACAATGACCGGGAAATAAAGCACTTGGGATGCAAGCGTTTCGGGGTGCAGTTCTTGGTAAAGGGCATTTATTCGCATAACGGACTGTTCTACTTCCACACACAAACAAGGAACAGTTCAAACGTGCCGTTTGATACCGATTTTATCCGATTCAAGATTGTGGATAAGAAAGTAGCCAAAAGGACGGCTATTCAGGAAACGGTCATTGACCCGGTACGGAGTTATAACGAGATACTGGTTATCGGTGGAAAGAGTACCGTCCGCACCGTGTACACCGTTCCACAATTTACTATCCCTGACGATAAGATATTAGTCATTGAACTGGTGGAAAAGAACGGGGGCAGACACCAAACTATCCGGGTGGAAAATTCGGATATAGTGGCAGCCAAAGTGATTAACGAACTTAAAATCAAATGAACATGAAAAGGATATGCTGTATGATGTTCCTTTTTGTGCTGTGCCTGACTTTTAACCAGGCACACGCACAAAGATGTCTGCCGGGAATGAAAGGCTTGCAGGTTACGGGCGGCATGGCGGACGGTGTTCACTGGAACAGTAAAAGTGATTTCGCTTATTACTTCGGGGTTGCCATGAGTACCCATACCAAAAACGGGAACAGGTGGGTTATCGGCGGGGAATACCTCGAAAAGCGTTATCTCTACAAGGATTTGCAGATACCAGTCAGCCAGTTTACAGGTGAGGGCGGTTATTACCTGAACTTCCTTTCCGACCGGAAGAAAACCTTTTTCTTCTCGCTGGGTTTGTCTGCCCTTGCCGGATACGAAACAAGTAACTGGGGTGACAAGCTGCTGCCCGATGGCTCGATGCTGACGGATAAGGACGGTTTTGTCTATGGCGGTGCGCTGACGCTGGAACTGGAAAGTTATATCACCGACCGGGTGGTGTTGCTGATTAACGCACGGGAAAGATGCCTGTTCGGTTCTTCAGTCGGAAAGTTCCACACACAGTTCGGTATCGGTCTAAAGATAATAATGTGATAAACTAACCCATTATATATAATGTATATGAGAAAGATTTTAAGCCGTATTTTGATAGGCTGCTATGTAATGGCCGCCTTGTTATTGGTAGGTGCGTGTAATGACGATGTGGATATACAGCAGTCTTACCCGTTCAGTATCGAAACGATGCCTGTTCCGAAAAAATTAAAGGTAGGTGAAACCGCCGAAATCAGGTGTCAGCTTCACCGGGACGGGCGGTATGAGGAAACAAAGTATTTCATCCGCTATTTCCAGCCGGACGGGGTGGGAACGCTGAAAATGTCCGATGGGACGGTTCTACTGCCGAATGACCTGTACCCTCTTCCGGGTGAAACATTCCGGCTTTACTATACCTCTGCATCAACCGACCAACAGACGGTAGATGTGTATTTTCAGGATAGCTTCGGGACGTTACAGCAGCTTACATTTTCGTTCAATAATGATAGCAGTAAAGAGGAGGAATAATCTTTTTGTGTAAATGTGTTAAGAAACATTCAGCAATATATTGTTTAGTGTTTCTTTTTGTCTACTTTTGTATAAAAGTTTAAGTATTAAAAATGAATTATATATGGCTTCTTTTGATTTCAACCCAATAGCTGATTATGTAGTACTAAAATTCAAGTGTCCTGAATGTGGTACTGAAAATGAAACAGATGCACTTTCTGTTCCTACGCCTGATTTTGCAGCAGAAAATCATCGAGATAGTTGCAATTATGATGAGTATGAACATGAATGTTCAAATTGTGGACATATATTTGACATAACAATAAATAATGGAATATATGGAGGCGATGGGGAGATATCAGACGTAGATGATGTTTCAGTAGAAGAAGAGTTTCCAGAGGATGATTACTATGAAGAATTTAAATCATCGTTCTTTGATGAACATGTTGTAGAAACAATTGATGTTTTAGATAAAATAGATGTCTTAGACGAGGTTTCACGTAAATTATTGTACCGCACATTATATGCCAATGTTATCAGTAGTATGGAAGCATATTTGAGTGATAGACTTATTCAAAAAATATTGTCTTCAGAAGATAATAAACGGCTATTTGTAGAAAACTTTAAGGACTTCAACGACTCTAAAATATCTATTTCAGATATTTTTAAGCAAATGGAAAATTTGGATTCCTATATAAAAAAGACATTGCGTGATATTATATATCATAATCTTCCTCGTGTTAAGAACATCTATAAAACAACTTTAAGCGTTGATTTAGGTGATGTGTCTGAATTAATGAAATGCATTAGTATTCGCCATGATATAGTTCATCGAAATGGCAAGGATAAAAATGGAAATCTTCGTAATATTAGCAAGGATGATGTTTCAATATTGGCTCAGAAAGTTTCTGATTTTATTCAAAATATAGAGAACCAATTTCTTATGCAGTCAATAGACAATTCAGAAATAGATTCACTTTTTAACTTGTAAACAATAAAACAAGGCTGACATAATCAGTCTTGTTTTATATGATGCCTCCAGTGTGAAACTCAAAAATCCAGTTATGCCAAACATTGACAATGTATTTAGTATATATTCAGGTCAATTGGAGTTATTACGCCAAAATGGACTCATTGAAAGAACAGGTGAATACATTTGCCCTATTTGCCTAAATAGTTTTAATAAAGAACAATTAAAAGAACTATCGATGGAAGATGCACCTCAAGCATCTTTAGGTGGAAAGAAAATTGCTATAACGTGTAAAAAATGTAATAATACTTGTGGACACGAAACAGATATTCATCTTGTGAATTTTATTACCTATTTAGAAGAGCAAGAGTTTCTTCCGGGTTCTAATAGACGAGTTAAAATCTTCGATGATGAAACTATTATAAATGCAAATTTAGAAGTTGGAAATACTAAAGAATTAAAGATGATTATTCCTATTAAGATAAACAACCCTACAGCTTTAACAAATCATCTTTCTAAATTAACAGTAGGAGGTGTTATAGATATACAGAACCATCCTCTAAAGATTGACATGAAAAAAGTATCTACGGCAATTTTAAAGAATGCGTATATTATGCTTTTTGCTCGTTTTGGATATTCTTTTCTTTTAAATAGTTTCTATGATAGGATAAGAGAACAAATATTAAATCCAGCAAAGCATATTATTCCTGAAAGCCTGTGGACAAAACAATCTTCTATTAGCGTAAAAGATGGTATCTACTTTTCAAATAGCAATATGTACAGAGGTTTTTTTATAATTTATTCATTGACTAAACTTATAACACATCATTTTTGTATTTGTATTCCTACACCACAAGTGTATTTTGAAGCCATAGCGTATTACTTTAGAGAATACAAGGTAGGTATGCCTATATATATGATGGGATCTGATGGTATAGATTATTTTCAAAATATAGATAATATAAAGGCATTAAATAAATGGATGGTTAATTGGAGTTTAGGTTCTCCTGTTTAATATTACTTACTGAATAAGGCTTCTTTGCTACTTTCTTTTCCGCTTCGACTCACGAAAGAAAGAAGTCCAGCTGGATTTCTCCTGCCGGATTTCCTTTTTACTTTTGAGTTTTCAATCAATCATTCTGTAGTCGATAATATTTACCAAATATTTTACCTTATATAGAAAATAGGTTACCATTGAAATGGCAGTAATCATATTGAAAATAAATTTGTCCCCTAAATGCGCCTAAACAGCATTTTAGATATTTTTCTTCTCCCGGTGTTTGGGTAATGCTTACCCCGTTTTTGTTTAAACTTTCCATATTGCTATAATTTATAATGAGTTGTCAGATAATCAGAAGTGAGGGCAGGACAATGAAAATAAAAGCCATACAAAACAGGTAAACGGCAGAGATAAACAACCGGAAAACGAACCGGAGAATAAAAAAGCCTATGATTAGGGCTATCCACATTCCGGCGGTGCTGGTGGCTGCCTGATAGATGATAAAAGCAAGTGTGAACCATCGTAAAAAAGTCGCTATCTTATTATTTACTTTCATTGTCTTGGTGTGTTGCGGGTGGATTGCTCCACCCGGTTAGTAATCAGGCGCAACGGAAAACAAAACCGTTATCCATCCAGTAATCAGTTATAAATAAATCACGGGCAAAAGCCGAATAGTCAAAGTAGGTCTTTGCGAACTCCGGCAGGTCGTAACATTGCTCTACGATTTCATAGGCGTAATCTTCCTCGTCTTTATATTCTCCCTGATATTCGTCCTCAAAGGAAGAAATAAGGTCGTCCGCATCTTCTTCGCTTATATTGCTGTTATGGTGGTCGCACCATACGAAAAACGCTTCCTGCTGGGTTTCACTTAGTTTCTCGATGGCATCCCGAAGCTCAAAGAACTTTTCAGAAAGCCAACTTTCGGAAATCAGGGCTTCCGGGATATTCTCGTAATCCTGAAACATAAATTCCGGGTCTTGGTCATCCTTGTGCAGTTCCCGGCACGCTTCCATAAATTCGTCCTTATCTGAATAGTCGGACAGGTCTAACCACTTGCCGAAAAGTGAACCACTGTTATACTTGTTGTAAGTACCTACATAAACTCTTGCTTCTGATAATGTTACTGCTTCCATAATTCTGTGTCTTTTAAAATTTATGCGGATTTGAGAGGTAAGGGAGCCAAAGTTTCATAACCTTTTTTCCTGTTTCTCGTAAATCTGACTTTTTTTTATGCGTTTCCGGTCGGGGCGGTCGTTTTCGTTTCATATAGGCTTTAAAGGGTAGTGTTTAGGCTTTGCAAGATTTTAATCTCTGGACGAAGTACAGCAGGAAGATTTTTGTTTAAACCCTTCAGGGCTTGACCTTGCAAAGACGTGAAGAACACGGAAATACCTTTGCCTATGTGATACGATAATGACTGCTTCGGCTGGGGACTGCCTAAGAGGAAGATTTACAATAGGAGAAACTGGAAAAATGGTTTTATTTTAAAAGTAGGATATTGTGTTTTTGTTGCCAGTAACAAAAAAAGGGCTTAGATAAGCCCCTCGTCTGCAAAACTATAATAGCTTTCTTCTGTCAGGATGATATGGTCTAACAGGTGTAAATCCAAGACCTTGCAGGCTTCTTTTATTTTTGAGGTAATTTGTTTGTCCGGTTCACTCGGACGTAGGCTGCCCGATGGGTGGTTATGTGAGAGGATAATCCCCGAAGCATGGACTTTCAAGGCGGTTTGCAGGATGATTTTCACGTCCATTACAGTTTCAGCCATGCCGCCTTTAGAGATAAGGGAAACACCTAAAGCCTTATTTGCCCGATTGAGAAACATTACATGGCTTTCCTCGTGGTGTTCCATACATTCGATATAGAACGGTTTCAGGTAAGAGTAGGACGTTTCGGATGAGAGTATTTTCACCCTTTCGGATGCTTTTACATTGTCCTTATAAGAGATAGTGATTTCCGACATGGTAAATTCTGTTGTTTTCATGACTACTGAATTTTAAATTAAACAATAAGAAATTTTGCCGGACACCCACAGTTTGGCGGGGACTTCAACCATATCTTTTCAAAAAATACGACCCGTAGGTGTGGAGATTTTTTAGAAAACCGGAACGGCTCGGATTTGGTATTTGTCCCCACCGGGCTGTAACTTTGCTAAAATTTGTGATTGAGATACATTACTTTAGGGAACTGAAAAAGGGGTATCACTGGTGACACCCCTTAGACAACCGAATACCTTAAACCGTTATTCGTCATAGGTTCTATATCCTATCGGTTTGCGTGGTTTTGGTTCGGGCTTGCTTAGTAATTGGGTCAGTGCTTGGTATATCTCGCTGAATTGTGCATCCGTACTTTCTTCCAGTTCTTCAATACGCTTTAGTAGTTCCTGATAGCCTGTTATCATTTGACGCAAGACTACGAATGCCCGCATGATGGAAATATTCACCTGTATGGCAATAGGGCTGCGTAGCACACCGGACAGTGCAGCTACTCCCTCTTGCGTAAAAACATAGGGCAAATATTTAGTGTGTTTACCACGTTTTGAACTGCTTTCTTCTTCCATTTCATCCGGATTATTCTTTAAGGTCACAATTTGTGACCTTAAACATTCGACTTCTTCCTTTGTCAGTTCAAACATAAAATCTTCCGGGAAACGTTCTATATTACGTTTAACAGCCTGTTTCAAGGCTTTTGTTTCCACCTGATAAAGTGCCGCAAGGTCACTATCAAGCATAACCCGGCAACCTCTGATTTCATAAATCTTGTTTTGGATGATTTGTAAGTCCATAATGTTATTATTTAATGGTGAGTAATAAAGCATAAAGGGACTTATCACAGTTTGTGATAAGTCTCCCTATATATCTATTTCATAGATACTTCTTTGTAGATTTTTTCAATGCCGACAAACTTCTTGTCAAGCCCCTGCATATCGTTACTTATCTTGTTATTCGTTATGCGGGCGTATATTTGTGTAGTTTCTATATTGGTGTGTCCCAACATCTTGCTGACAGTTTCAATGGGTACACCCTTTGCAAGCGTGGTGGTCGTGGCAAAAGTATGCCTTGCAAGGTGAAATGTCAAGTTCTTTTTAATTCCACATACATCCGCTATCTCTTTCAAATACGCATTAAGTTTTTGATTGCTGATAATAGGAAGTACCTTACCGTTCGGCAATTTACCTTTGTACTTTTCCAGTATCATTTTAGGAATGTCCAGCAAAGGGACATTCACGTCTGTATTCGTTTTCTGACGTTTGGTAATTATCCACAAATTACCGTCAAAGGATTTACGGATATTATCTTCCTTTAAGTTTGCTACATCCACATAAGCCAAACCACTGAAACAGGAAAAGATAAAAACATCACGCACCTGTTCCAACCGTTCGGAAACCATTTTCTTTTTGAGGATGATTTTTATTTCATCCTCTGTTAAATATCCCCTATCCACTTTTTCCAAACGTATTTTATAATTGGCGAACGGGTCACCTATCAGGATGCCGTTATTACGAGCTATCAGGATAATGCGTTTGAAGAACTGCATGAACTTGGCGGTCGTATTAAAGCCACATTTGCAGGTGGTACGCAAATATAACTCGAAGTCGGTAATGAACATCGGGGTTATTTCCTTTATAGAAATATCCGACAGGTTATATTTGCTTTGGATGAACTCGGCAAGATGGCGGCGGGTCACTTCATATTTACGATAAGTAGCAATCGTTTTAGATATGCCGACCAACTGTTTCACATCGTCATTATGCTTTTGGAAAAGGTTAAGGATGGTATCGTGGTTCTCGCTATGACCTAAAAATTCATTCTTCACCTTTTCGGCGGTAACATAATTGTCACGCCGTTGTAGTTCGTGGTAGATGGTATTAAGGGATGCGTTTATATCATCCAGCAATCGGTTGATGCGGGTAGCTTCCGCAGAACGTCCGGCGGCTTTGCCTGCCTTACCGTCCCAAAGTTTGGGTTGAACGTCCAGCTTGGAATTAAAACGGCTTGCCACACCATCAATCGTGATGCGGACAAAAATAGGGTAACTGCCATTGATTTTTTGCTTGTCCTTTTTCACAAAGAAAAGAACGGAAAATGTACTCTTCATAAACTCACTTTTTTAGGTTACAAAACTACGGTAATTAACTCAAAGTGAAGTTTATACAGGCTCGCCAAATAGCGACAGAAGTTCGCCAATTTCGGACTAAGTGTACCCCTTTTGGACTTTCAGTTGTCGGGGGTACGAGTTAGGTTACTAACTTTGTCTTTTAAGGGCTAAATGATGTCCGGTAGGGCAGACATAAGGGGATAAAAAAAGTTCCACAAATCGTTGAATTTGTGGAACTTGACTGTTCATTGTCCGGTTTTGTCCGGTTAGTTCAGCGGAGAGACAGGGATTCGAACCCCGGGTACCTCGCAGTACAACGGTTTTCAAGACCGCCGCAATCGACCACTCTGCCACCTCTCCCAAACTTCCTTTCAGAAGTGCTTTTGTTGAAAGCGTTGCAAAGGTACGACTTTATTTTAAATATGCAAGACTTTTGAACAAGAAAAATTAAAGGTTTTATTATATTTGCACTCTCAATCGAAAAAAGCATATGAAACTAAAATGTCTTTTCTTACTGTTACTTTTGGGGATATCCTTTTGTGTACATGCACAAAAGCGCCCCGTCATCCTTGAGAAACAGTTGGAAATCATTAGGAAAGAACCTGATAACGGGGATGCCTTAAAATTTCTATGCCAATACTATTTAAATAAAGGAGATTATTCCAAAACCATCACTTACGCTGAGATTATGAAAAACGTAGCGGACAAGACTAAAAATCCTCTACTCCAACTCTATTCATATATCTACCAAGCACAAGCGCAAATGATGAGCGGACGGGAAAAAATAGCCAAAAAAAACTTGAATCTTTCTCTTGAATTAGCAACCAAACTGAATAATGACTCCACCCTTTGTTCCGTCTATGGTAGTCTCGGACTCTATTCAGCAAATATTGAAACCGATTATTACCGTGCCATACGATGGCTTTATAAAGGTATCCAATTGGCACAACAAAATAATTTCCAACAACAATACGCTTTGCTTTTAGGCAATTTAGCAAATATCTATTACCTCAAAAAAGATACAGCCGGCATCAAATACGCATTAGAATGTTATGAATTAGGACACAGTATGCGTAATCCATACATCATTTATTCCGGTGCAGTAAATTCTGCCTATATGTATTTTTTAATGAAACAGAATGAGGAAGCAATGAAATATATCCATGAAGCCGAAACATTGATGCTGGAAAATGATTTCTACGACCAAGCCCATACCTATAATCTCTTTGGCAATATATTATATGATATGGGTGAATATGCTCAGGCTTTGGAATATTACAAAAAAGCCATGAAGGATAAACAGGCGGCACAAACTTCCTCTATTGTCTATGCCCATTTGGGATATGCACGTATACTAATGCAGCAAAACAAACAACCAGAAGCTATTTTATTGTTAAAACAAGGAATAGCTATTTCTTATGCACGCGTCAACGCCATCCATCGCAATGAACTATACGAAAATCTGTCTACCTGCTATGAGCAATTGCACCAATATCATGACGCACTGAAGTATTATAAAATATTCCGTTTGGAAAACGACAGCCTTTTCAACAAGGACAAAGAAAGAGATTTAAGCGAAATGCGATTCAAATATGACTCTGAGCGGCAGGAAAATTTAATAAAACAAAGCAAACTAGATGTAATGCAGAAAGAACAGCGTATACAGCAACAAACATTTATTCTTATTATCACTGTAATTGTTTTAGGGTTGCTTTATTACCTCTACCGCCGTAAAAACAAACTTTATTTAAGTATTGTCAAGCAAAATCAAGAAGCAATCAAAAGAGAAACGGAACTGAATCGCCGTATAAAAGAATTGGAGACCAATGCCCCCTCCATGGTTTCTACTTCCGAAAAGTATGCTTCCTCCTCACTCACCGATGAGAAAAGTTTAAAACTTTTCCGTACATTAGAGCGTATTATGAGAGAAGAAAAAATTTACAAAGACAATTTTATAACAAAAGACAAAGTAGCGGAAATACTAGGAACTAACCGTACTTATTTATCACGTATCATCAATGAGCAATCCAAATTATCCTTCACTCATTATGTAAATCGTTTCCGTATTGAAGAAGCTATCCGCCTATTATCTGACCCCAATAACGAAACTCCGATGAAAGCCATTTCTGCAGAGTTGGGATTTAACTCCATTTCCACCTTTTATAACCTTTTCCAATCCTCTGTGGGAATGACCCCCTCCCAATATAGAAACAAAGTTATGGAACTCCAAAAAGAGCAATAGATTATCTTTTTGCTCTATTTTTTATTCTGAAAACAGCAATTGCCGATATTTATATAGGTATAGAGAGACATATCTAAGATATTATCCCTTACTTTGCGGTATGAACATTAATCAAAATTTAAATAATACGTAATGAAAAAGAAGTTTTTTTTAAGTTGCCTCTTAATCGTTATGGCATTGCTTCCGGCAGTTGCCCAGATTCAAGATCCGGTACAATTCAAAACCGAGTTAAAGACGATTTCCGATACGGAAGCACAAATAGTATTCACTGGTAAGATTGACGCCGGATGGCACGTTTATTCCACGGACCTTCCTTCGGGAGGTCCTATCTCCGCTACTTTCAACGTAGACAAGATAGAAGGAGTAGAATTAGTAGGGAAGCTCACTCCACAAGGTAAAGAAATTGAAAACTTCGACAAGGTGTTTGAAATGAAATTACGTTACTTTGAGAACACTGCCATTTTCATTCAGAAACTAAAAATAACTGGCGCTACCTATATGATAGAAGGTTATATGGAATTCGGTGCCTGCAACGATGAAAACTGTCTGCCTCCTACTGAAGTTTCTTTCTCTTTCTCCGGAAAAGGAGTTGCCGCTGCTACTACAAGCAAGACTACTGAACCCGCAAAAACAGAAACAGCCATAACGGAAGTTCCTGTAGCGGAAACAGCTACTGCAACTACCGCAACAGATAGTGCTACAACTGCCGCCCTGATCGGCAATGACACTGCTGTCCAAGATTACTGGACTCCGGTTATCCAAGAGTTGAACGCATTTGGCGAAACGACATCACAACAAGACCGTTCATGGATTTACATCTTCTTTGCCGGATTTATCGGTGGATTACTAGCCTTATTTACGCCCTGTGTATGGCCTATCATCCCAATGACGGTAAGTTTCTTTTTAAAACGTAGCAAAGACAAAAAGAAAGGAATCCGTGATGCATGGACATATGGTGCTTCTATTGTAGTGATCTATGTATTATTAGGTCTTGCCATAACCTTAATATTCGGTGCCAGTGCCTTGAATGCACTTTCCACAAATGCTATTTTTAACATATTCTTCTGCTTGATGCTAATTGTATTCGCAGCCTCTTTCTTTGGAGCATTCGAACTTACTCTTCCTTCAAAATGGAGCAACGCAGTAGACAGTAAAGCGGAACAGACCAGTGGTTTGTTAAGTATCTTCTTGATGGCATTCACCCTATCTTTGGTTTCATTCTCATGTACAGGCCCTATCATCGGCTTTTTGTTAGTAGAAGTTTCCACCACAGGTAGTGTGATTGCCCCTGCCATCGGTATGTTAGGTTTCGCCATTGCACTGGCATTACCGTTCACTCTGTTTGCCATGTTCCCATCCTGGTTGAAATCCATGCCTAAATCAGGTGGCTGGATGAATGTAATTAAAGTCGTATTAGGCTTCCTCGAACTTGCGTTTGCTTTGAAATTCCTGTCGGTTGCTGACTTGGCTTATGGATGGGGGATTCTAGACCGTGAGACATTCCTTGCTTTATGGATTGTGATTTTCGCTTTGCTAGGCTTCTATCTGTTGGGTAAGATCAAATTCCCTCACGATGATGATGATGATAAAGTAGGTGTTGCCCGTTTTTTTATGGCTCTTATCTCACTTGCATTTGCTGTATATATGGTACCGGGCTTATGGGGTGCTCCTTTGAAAGCTGTCAGCGCATTTGCTCCTCCCATGAATACACAAGACTTCAACTTATATACCAATGAAGTACATGCGCAGTTTGATGACTACGATGCCGGTATGGAATATGCAAAACGTACCGGAAAACCGGTAATGCTCGACTTTACAGGTTACGGATGTGTAAATTGCCGTAAAATGGAAGCCGCTGTATGGACTGATCCGAAAGTAAACAAGTTGATGACTGAGGACTATGTACTGATAACATTGTTCGTTGATAACAAAACCCCGTTGCCCGAACACATCAAAGTGATGGAAAACGGTAAGGAACGTACACTACGCACGATCGGTGATAAATGGAGTTACTTGCAACGTTCTAAATTCGGTGCCAACGCACAACCTTTCTATGTATTGATTGACAATGAAGGAAAACCGTTGAATAAATCATATTCATATGATGAGGATATAGATAAATATGTTGACTTCCTCCAGACCGGATTACAAAACTATAAAAAATAACCAAAGTGTGTCAAAAGTCGAAGGGGTGTCAAAACTAAATAAACCTATCATTCTATTCATTCAGAATATTCTTTAATGAAAAATATTCTGAAAATCAACGAAAAGGAAAAGACAAACGAAATGATAGTTTTATTCGAGTTTTGATACACTTTCAAAAAGATTTTTGCAAGACCCCTTAATAATTATCTACTATGATCGCCAAACCAGAAAGAGAGCAAATCATTGCCCTTATAAATCGCGAGGTCGTTCCGGCTATCGGGTGCACAGAACCCATAGCCGTAGCCCTTTGTGTAGCAAAAGCAACAGAAACACTAGGTAAAAGACCTGAAAGGATTAAAGCTTTACTCAGCGCCAATATTCTTAAGAACGCCATGGGAGTAGGCATCCCGGGGACAGGAATGATTGGACTACCTATCGCTATCGCCTTAGGGGCATTAATCGGGAAATCCGAATATCAATTGGAAGTCTTAAAAGACAGCACTCCTGAAGCCGTAGCAGAGGGTAAAAAACTAATTGACTCACAAGCTATCTCTATCGGGCTGAAAGAGAATATAGAAGAAAAGTTATATATCGAAATTATCTGTGAAGCTGACGGTGATAAAGCAACGGCCATTATTGCTTGCGGGCATACCAATTTTATATATGTGGCCTTTAACAACCAAGTTTTACTAAACAAACAAACTACCGCCGCCTGCAATGAGGATGCAAAAAAACCGGAGTTGAACTTGCGAAAAGTGTACGATTTTGCCACCACCACACCATTGGATGAAATTCGTTTTATTCTTGAAACCAAACGTTTGAACAAAGCGGCAGCAGAACGTTCTTTCAAAGGAAACTACGGTCACGAATTAGGCAAAATTCTGAAAAGTAGCAAAAGTGAAGAACAAATATTGGGAAGTAATACATTTACCCACATCCTTTCTTATACCTCGGCAGCTTGCGATGCACGTATGGCGGGAGCCATGATTCCTGTCATGAGCAATTCGGGAAGCGGGAACCAAGGAATTACAGCTACCTTACCGGTAGTAGTCTATGCCGAAGATAACCATAAATCAGAAGAAGAATTGATCCGCGCACTGACACTCAGTCACCTAACAGTGATTTACATCAAACAAAGCTTGGGGCGTCTGTCTGCACTATGCGGTTGTGTAGTAGCTGCAACAGGTTCTAGCTGTGGTATCACTTATTTAATGGGAGGCACTTATGAGCAAATCACTTTTGCTGTACAGAATATGATCGCCAACCTGACGGGTATGATTTGTGACGGAGCCAAACCCAGTTGTGCTCTGAAATTAAGCAGCGGTGTCTCTACCGCTGTATTTTCAGCCATATTAGCGATGGAACATAAATGCGTATCTTCTGTAGAAGGTATCATTGATAATGATGTGGACCGTAGCATCCGCAACCTTACCAGAATCGGTTCACAAGGTATGAATGAAACCGATAAACTAGTATTGGATATTATGACACACAAACAATGTGATTAAAGGTATATATAAAGATAAGAGAGCTAAAAACGAATCAGACACGGTGTTTATACAATCCGTGTCTGATTTTATTTCTCACTCCACCAACATGTCTTTATATT
>ERZ857882.3149-NODE-3149-length-15965-cov-3.448712_pt1 | contig 15965 bp, 22 predicted proteins | sample MGYA00519697_ERZ857882 | MGnify/ENA primary metagenome ERZ857882 (study PRJEB31778, sample SAMEA3449373) | human gut metagenome | biome: human gut; feature: human-associated habitat; material: faeces | place: United Kingdom | collected 2010/2012 ...
CTGCTCACCCGCTGTATATCCGGTGCTGGCGCTGCGCGGCTTCTTCCCGGTTGAGGATCTTAAGATGTTCCGCCGCATCCTGGGCCTTGATCCCTGTTAAGCCAAGAACTCCATTCACAGCTTCGACCTCCGGAATTAGTTCACGTAGTTTAGACTCTGAACCGCCAGCTCTAGCCGCAATCTCCGCTAGTCCTTCCTGAAATGTGCGTGTATTGAATGCACCATCACCTAACACTTTAGATGCTCCTATTATCGAAGCCCGTATCTGTGTCATAGCTTGTGCCGTCGGAGTACCAGATTTAGTAAGCGTAGCAACAGCGGCCAACACCTGGTCCATTTCAACGCCGTAGCTGGCCGCAATTGGTGCAACCTGTGCAATAGATTGTCCCAGCTCTCCGAATGTTGTCTTACCCAGTCGAGCAGTCGTGAAAAGTTGATCCGAAACTCTCTCGGCATCCGATGCACTCAATTTGTAGGCATTAATAAGGGTAGTAATAGCATCGGCCGCCGTAGCCGTATCTGTCATACCTCCAATTGCAGATCTAGCTGCCACCTCGAGCACATTTATTCCGTCTGCCCCATCATGCCCAGCCGAAACGATCTGATATAGTGCTTTTGCTGCTTCAGGAGCCTTGACCGGTATTTCCTGAGTAATTGCCATTACCCGGTTCATAAAGTCAGTCATACTGCCTTCTACCTGCGTAGAGATCGTCGCCACTTCCAGTATGTTTTTTTGAAACTCTTTTTCGAAGTCATAAGAGCTCTTAGCAGCACTGGCGAACGCTGTTGCAGCACTAATCCCAATGCCGGAAAAGACATCGAACGATGTAATCTGTCCGGCCATCGCCTTAATTATCCCCATTGCCTCCCGGCGACCAGCGTACAAACCGGAGTTATCAACACCGGTAGCCATGTATAAAGCTCCGTCCCTGTTTACTATACCCATAGACATGTTTATAGTAAAATATAAACAGATCAATAAAAATTTCGAACAAATAAACTTCCACATTTGGGAATTATATTATATCTTTGCATCAAAGAGAAACAAACAACAGAAATATGAAAATCATTGATTCAGAAAAGCTAGAAAAGTTCATCCGCAAGCATGCTGATGCAGACAAGGCAATCCAGAAATGGATACAAATATGTGAGGCTGCTGATTGGAAAAGCCACTCTGACTTGAAAAATGATTTTCTTTCCGCCGATTATGTAGGTAACAGCCGATATGTATTTAACATCAAAGGTAATAATTATCGGATTGTAGCTGTTGTTACGTTTTTCGCTGGCCGCATGGTTATCCGCTTTATCGGTACTCATCCGGAATATGATAAAATTGATGTAAAAACTATTTAATAAGGAGGGCGTATGATTATTAAAAACGATGCTCAGTATAGAGAACATAAAGAAGCGATGGAGGTGATTATTGCGAAAGGGACTAAGCTTGGCGATATGGAACTTTTATCACAGTCGGACAAAGACGAATTTATCCGTCTTACCGATGCGATCCATGAATGGGAAGCCGCTTATCATCCACTGCCCGGTAAAGTCTCCTCACTGATAACAGACGAGATAAAAAAGCAGATGATAGATAAAAAGATCAAACAAAAAGAAGCCGCAAAAATGCTCGGTATATCAGAGTCCAGGGTAAGTGAATTATTGAACGGTAAACGTGCGCTTAACCTGAACATCGCAAAACGCTTACGTGATTGTTTCGGAATCCCAGCAGATTTCATCCTAGACAATATTTAATACAAAAGCCCGGCCAACTTCACAGTCCGCCGGGCTTTTTTGCCAAAATTCAAAATTCATCACTATGACAAAACTTATCTACTCTATTCTAATATATACTATATCGATTTCATTTTCCTGACCTTTTTCTTTTGACCGGTATCAAAGTCTGTTACTTCAACCCATTCTCCGGAATCATCATCTTCACTCTCGTCGTCTTTGTATAAAGTTTTATTTCGTTCATTGACTATGTATCCATGTTCGCGAAGCATTGCCAGGATAAGAACCATGCTACTATCAAGTGTTTGATCATGTGTATAGCCAAATGCCTCATTGCAGGAAACTAGGAGCATGAAGCTGCTTTGCGGTTCCGGTTCTTCCAGGTCTCGTTGTTCTTTTGAAGGGCTATTAACTCCTCTTCGTCTAGCGGGCTTACAGCTTCCAGCGCTGTGATAGTACGAGAAAAAGGGTTGCAACCGATCCGGAACAGGATCGCATTAAGAAGGATATAGATATCCTCCCAGGTGCAATTATCTTTTAAAACCTCCCGGAACCAAGCCGGCATATTTCCTCTTTTGTTGTGAATGCCGAGGCAGACGATCTCAAAGATTATCTCATCGTACTTTGTCATCAGGTCGGCGATCTCATTCTTAAAGCCTGTATCCTTATTGGCCGTCAGTATTTCCCGGTCTTGCTTATCAATATACAGTAAAAGCGGTTTTATCTGGAACCAGGTACGAATTGTAAGCGGAGTAATAACTATGCTATCCCCTAGCTTTTTCCCTTCTGGTAACAGATCTAATCGGGTGAACTCAAAGGGAATCTTAACCGGCTGATCCGTAACTACATTACTCTCTATCTGAAGTACTTGTTTTACACTCATATTTTTCCTTTAAAATATAAAAGCCCCGGACGAATCCGAGGCTTTCGATAACCTAACACTTTTCCATCAAGCTACCACCGCCTGAGTATCCGCACTTGTTACTTCTCCGGTATAGTAATCAGTTCCGGTAAACTTTACAGAGATCGTATATCCTACATCTTCTGCAGTCGGTACATAGCCGGCATAGTCCACATTCGGTATTAATTCAGGTTCTGCATCTTTTTTTCTGTACCATTGATAAGTACCGGTTGCAGCCTCGGGTAACACCTTTGCCGTTAAACGCGCTCCAACCTTCGGAGTCCCCTCAATAGCAATAGATTTAACCTCTGTTCTTTCAATAGGTTTCACCTGACGACTGAAGCCGGAACGCTGATTTCCATTTGAGTCAAAGACAGCCTGCTTCAACACTTTCACCAAGAGCAAGTCCGTATCTTCCTCTGATGGTCCCTGGCTCAAGCGTCCCTGAATGTCTCCATTTACTACAATATATTCAGTATATTTTCCCTGGTATGGAACAGTCTGAATTTTCAGAGATTTTGCAATGGAAGGAATCTTTATTGGTTCTTCCCATTTATCTTCTGCATCCACAGTACCGCCGCAAAAATCTTGCATTTCTGTAGCTAGTGGAGAAGGAATAGCCAATTCAATACTATCAGCTTCCCCTTTCTTTTTAAGGATAGCCCAGGGATCTTCAATACCCATTGCCTTAAATTCCTTGACAGTTTTCTCATTAAAATTGAAAACAACGGAACCCGTATGAATAATCGGATATCTTTTATAATGTTCTGCAGGAACGCCATCTCCCGGAGTCCCAAATCCGACATAAGCAACATCTACTGCTAAACTTCTTTCGTTTGCCATATTCTTAATCAATTTCTGTTTTAACTTCAAATCTTATATTTGTACAATCGAAGCCTTCTTTTGCTTCGCCAAGAGGTTCGGACCATACGATCCGAGATTTCCAATACATTCCGAAAGGAGGTATTATATTTCGCAGTGCAGACTTAACTTTTCGTAACGATCCTTTCATTAGCTGTCGATCAGGCATGCCTTTCGATTGATTCTTCACAAATATGTTGATATTGACCACCCCCTTATTCAAGACCTCTGTTTCATTCAGCGGAAGCATCCGGACTGTGATATGGTTCTTTAACTCACCATCAGCAGATCGATCCTTATACAGGATAAAGCCGGTACTGGCCGGTTCAACCGCATCATAAACAATATCAACTATATCAAACTGATCCGCCATATTAATATCCTTTTTCCGCTAATTTATCAAACAGGGTTTCACTTTGCTTCCTGATCCAGTCTTCAGTATGACTTGCAGCCAAAGATATCACGTCCTTATTTTCCATCGCTTCAACGATAACAGCATATTTCATACCTGCGACACCGATCAGGACAAAGCCTTTATTATAAAGCATGGCCAATTCACCGGTTAGGCGCTTAGCTCTCTGTTTACCGGTTACTTTATCTGTCCCTTCGTCTGACAATTCAAAGTTTTCAGAGAGAACCTTACCATTTGCTACAATCACATAGCCTACAGAAGAGCGAAGATTACCTGTATGGTCATTATACTTACCCTTTTCGCGGGCTATCTTGACAAACTCCTCACCGGCTCGTTGCATTAATATATACATCTTCTCTTCTGCCCGATCAATATGATAATTGAACCAACGTTCGACTTCTTTATCAGACCATAGAGGTGTTAATCCGCCTTTCTTTGCCATTGTTATACGTAGATTACAGAATGAGACTGAAACGGCTCCCAGCAGATGATATCGACATCTAAACCGATACTATCGATCCGGATATGATTTGCATTCGGCACCGGAAAAGCCTTTGTCGAAAACTCACCATGCACAGGACGTTCTTTCCCGTCGATATTCTTCTTTTGAGTTCCGCTATTATCAGGAAAATACTGACCTTTGAGCTCTATCTCCTGAGGTTCTCCGGCCACCCATTCCCCTTTAATAAGGGAGACGGTAGAAACCGTAACTACTGCCGTATGTGAATGTCGCTTTACCATCGCCCGCCTGAACGCCCCCGAGGAACCTCTATTTTATTACCAACTAATTCTGCTTTCTCAGGTTCTCCACCTTCCCGGTACAAACGTCTCGCCATCGCATTATACCATGAACGCGGGTATGAAATAGAAAGCTTATTTTCCGAGAAGTCAGGATTGCCGCCAGCCATTGAATACATGTCAGCGGCAATCAACTTCTGTGTGTTAGTATCAATCGTAGAGCTAACCTCTTCGCCTGTTAGCTCCCGGCCAGGAAATACAACTTTATCTAAAAAGACTTCGCAGTCTTCCAGGCCAGGATAAGCAAGTATTGTCTCTCGAATTACCATGATTACTCCCCGTCTATGGTATCCGTGATCGTCGAATCTTCTTCTTCAACCGCATCACCAAGAAATGTCAGAGGAACATCATCGGTACCTTCTGTATCTTCAGCGGCATTCCAAGCCTCACCATCTGCTTTCAGGATAAACATAGCATCAGGATCGTTTACGACCGGAATGGCATTTGCTTCAGCTTTCGTCCATTCTTTAAACGGTTCCAGTTCTGACCATTTTGTAATCAGAATCCAATCCTGCTTAACCATCATAGCGATCTTCTGCAACGTAGCAGATGATTCAGCGGCAATGGGTCCATGCTGGATATCTCCAACGTTCTTATCCTCCAGGAAGCAAATACGCTTACGTTCCCATGGATTGATCGTTTTACGACGATGCGCTTTATCTTCAATACGGACAGCCGGATTTACAGTAATGATCTGTACAGGAATTTCCTGCTCTGCCAGATACTCGTTGATCAACTTCTTTGTCACCAACATTTTTGATGTTGTGTTTACCCATGACTTCAACGTGTCGAATGTCGATTTCTGCTTTTTCAGTAAGCTAAAATCAGCCACATGCATTACAACGTAACGAATTGTTACTCCGTCATTAGAAGCGGCTACAATCGTATCTTCGATATCCTGCAATCCATTTGCTGTCGCTGCATTACTCCAGTCAGCAGAGGATTTACGCTGATTCTTTTTAGGCATCCCACAGCCGACAAACTCAGCCGTTACAATACCACCATTATTCTTCACAGACAAATGGAAACCTGCACGGCTCATAACCTGCATGCACCACCATTCGAAGCGTGCACGAATAGCATTGTAAACGAAATCCTGATCTTTGAAGGCTAGATTAAGCAATTCCAACTGATCAGCATCCCCTTGGGCGTCTCGCTCTAACTGACGATACTCGTTGTAATCACTCTCATTCATACCACGCTTAACAGCCGTCTTTACAATATCGCCAGACAATTTACTGATCACTTCACGTGTCTTCTGCGGAGCGGAAGCATCGAAAGAAATCACGTCTGCCATAACCGGAGCACCTTTCTCACCTGTCAGTGTTTCCCATTTCAGGGAACTTTTTCTTTTAACGCCAAAAAAATTAGGGAACACTACCGGTTTCACATGTCGGGTTTTCAAACGCGCCGCCATGTTCTTTTTATTCACCTGTTTAATCAAACTTCTTTCCATATATCACATTTTAATGGATTACACAATACGGATGAACGGCATTAAAGCCTTCAATCCTTTATCTATCGGGAATGGCATACAGGAACCGTTAACAGTACCGCGTACCAAAAGGCCGGACTGCTGATTAGCGACAGTCAAGTCAACCTTACTCATTGTGAGAACAGCTTCTCCCCCATAGGGCAATGTCGCACTTCCAGCCGCCTGTTTGTCTTTCGCTTGTACCAAAACCATTCCTTTCGCTGCCGCCCCGATAGTCGAAGCCAAGGTTATCAGGTCATATCCTGAATTACTCTTGTCGATAGCTGTGATTTTTTCCGATGCACCGGTCAGTTCGCCTCCGAGAGTAACAAAGTCACCGACACCCAGCAAATGATTCTTGGCTACTTTGTATGCTTTTGCAGCTTCAGCAGCTGCTTCACTCACAGCTGCAGTTTTCAGCACATGATACAAACCGGTTTCCGGATCCTGCAATACAATTACAATCGGTGGTAACTCATCTAATGCACGACCATTAAACAAGGCATTTTTCAGCCCTGAACGGTCAATCGTCCCACCACCGATCACATCCTCAATGATTTTTTCAATTCCGGGAGGATACTGGAATTCTCTTTCTCTTTTTCTGTACATAATGTTACATGTTATTTGGATTATTCAATACCCAGGTTCACTACACCGGGATTACTTGTATTCGCATCTATTGTATCCTGATCCATCAGCTTGATCCAATCAGCTTCAGAACGTTCGGGGATCTGAATAGAACCTGGGGCATAGTCACCACGAGCAACAGCATCATCAATAGCTTTCTGCTGAATACCAGTATATTCGGTAGAAAGGTTTTTAACCTGATCTTCGATAGTAGTTTCAGCAGCCAAATCGACGCGACTAAGCCAGCTTTCAGGCAATCCGGCATCTTTCAACTGTTTACGTGCAATTTCTTTTTTTGCTTCATTGGCAGAGTTGGAAATCGATGTGTCGACTTTTTTAATCGAGTCTTCAAACTTCTTTTCGATCCTCTCCAGATAAGCCTTTACCTCCGGACTAAGCCCCTTAAGCAATTCATCCTCTGACTTAGTTTCCTCTTGGGACTCGACAGGTTTACCATCTTTCAATTTGAACTTAGTTTCATAAGCAGATACAGCGGCTGCTTCAGCTGCCGTTTTTGCTTCATTTTCTGCTTCTTGAATAGCAGGCAAAACGTTCTCTTTGAATAAATCGACATAAGCCTCCATGCCTTCAGCTTTTTCGATCTTGAATGTCTTCTGAATGCGCTCGGCGTACTTCTCGGGTACCCCCTTTGTTTTACACGCTGCTCTAATTAATTCTAGGATTGTCATACTTATAAATGTTTTCTGTTTAAAATATAGATGAGAACATTTTTGTACTCATTTCTATTTTATCTTAAACGAATTGAATAATTTTGCGAATATGATAAATGACGATACATATTTTACACAAGACGGTGGACCAGAGAAGGCAAACATCTATTTTTCCCAATGCATAAGTTGTAAGCATTTTGATCGGAGAAAAAAATATACATGTACAGCATTCCCTCAGGGCATCCCAAATAGTATTCTCTATGAGATGAAAAAGCACAACCATGTGTTTCCCGGTCAAACAGGAAACAGCACATACGAAAAGAAAGATTAACGAGTTTTCGACTTAGAATACTTCCAGCCGTATTTCTCACTCAGATTTTTGGATATCTTATGCCAATGTGTTATAGCTGCTTGCTCTGGGGTTATTATCTTTCGTTCAATCAAATCCATATTCTCATCCTCAATTTTATCTGATAATTCATCTATCATCTTTGATAGATCTTCATCCAATACCCCCCATCCATTATCCGGTCGTTTCAGGATAAATGTATAATTAGCTGTCACAACTCTTTCTTCCGCAACATTATGTCTTACAGCCATTATTAAATCTTCCTTGCTAAAAGAATTGCCTATACGCATAATCGATTTCTCCGGATAATTCCAGCATGCTGGATGATTATGTGTCATAATCGCATCCTTCATTTTACGGCATTCCTCGATGGTGTACAAAACACTATCTGCCTGGCCTTTCTTGCGAATAAGTACCTTTCCATCTCTGTCATAACCGATAGAGGTCTCAAAATCTCTATTCATTCGAATATCATCTTCATCCTTTGCGATAGATGTATACAATTTACGTTCTTTCTCCTTATTAATCTCTGCACGCTTAATCTCACCTTGAACAGATACAGCCATCAAATCCTTATACTTTTCATTCTTAGCTACTGTATCCTCAAAACGCCTAGTGTCGATTCCTAATTCATTGGCTTTCTTTATCAGGTCATCGAACGATACACCATTATCCTCACGCGCGATAGCTATTTCGCCTTCCGGCATTCGAGTAATAATCTTATCTTGTGGTATGGTATCATCAAGGAGATAGTCAGCAAACTCCTCATGATCCATCATGATAGGCGTAGCTATGCAAATACAGAAAGGATGGTGTCCCGTGAACTTATAATCCTTTGAGTATCTTCCGGCCAATGCGTCACAGATCGGACATGGTCCCTTATGTGAGGGCGAACGCTCTACTTCTATACCTAATACGAAATCCATATTTTTCCACCGTTCATAGTCAGCGGACCTGAAAGCCTTGTTCGTCTGTGTCGAGGAAAGACGGAGAGCATTTTTGTAAGCAGATCGATACACACCTTGCCCTGGATGGTAATCTTTCATTGGTTGTGATGGTACCAAATTTCCATACTTATCCCGGACCCGATGAAAACGTCTGTCCGGTTGCTGAAGCAATTGCCGCACATCCTGACTAATCAGAGCAGACGGGCGACTGGAGGACAGGCCGGAGGCTAGATAGTATTCCAGGTTATCTTTGGCTCCATTAGCTAGATTCCACACACGCTCCGATACAGTTAATCCGTATTCATCCTTCTTATTCAACATGACGTTTAATGCCTCCGCATTCCGGGAGAACATCTTATCGCGCAACGTGTCAGAAATAGATAAATCCTTTATGAACCCAGAAACGAGATCATCAGCCTTTTTGTTTCCACGATTCCAGGACTGAACCATATTATCCGTTATGTTAGCCAATAACCCACTATGCAAGTCAGACAGCAATCTTTCGATAGAGTTCTCTACAGTCTGGTTACCCACCCATACATTCGCTTTGTTATGATCCGACCAGCGAGCTAGCAGCGGTCCTGCCTGACGAACAAAATCATCAAAGATATACTTTACACTCCCCTGCTGCTGTAAGAGCTTCTGAAGGTGCTGTTGCTCGTAAAACGTTAAACTTTTCATTCTCCATATCCCATTGTTAAGCCAACCATATTATTGCGTTGTGCCGAGGCTGATTCTTCCTCTTCAATCAATGTCATTTCCTCGTCCAAATCTTCGGTAAATGGAGACTGAGCTGTAACAGTACGTTGGGCGTTGATTGGCTTACCGCCATTTGCGATAGAAAGGTTCTGTAATGTCTCGGCCAGATCCTCCGGAAGAATAGAACCGAATTCTACATCGATCAGGTTATCCACTAATTGAGTACGATATTTGATATTAGTAATATTGCAGATACCGGCTGTAACAACCGACACGCAACGTTGCACTGCCGGACCGAATACTTCCATGTTATCGCTCGCTTTAATCGTCGCATCCATTAGCATGAACTTGCGGGATACGCCAGAAAGATTACCCAGGCTTTTTAAATTATCAAAAGAAAGATCCGGTGTAGATGTACCACCGTATTGTTCACTCTTGGTTTCTTCCAACTCTTTGTCGACGGATGGCTGAGAGCCGGTCCATGTCAAATAATCTGCGTCACCGTGATACGGCTTTCCTGTTTCTTCATCAATTTTGACAGGGAAATTCATATCCTTACCAGTCGTTTCTTTGCTTGGTAAGTCTGAATCGCCATATGTCACCAAGATTGGTTCTGCGAAATAATCGTTAGTGTCTGCCATACGAGAAAGGCGCATTTCCCGTGCATCCATGATACCGGCCACTTCGTCCCATTCGGGCTGGAATACATCAGCATACACAACCGGTATCTTTCCAAACAGATTCGGAACTTCCTTTCTTACCCAGCCACCTAACTCGTCTATTGCGGTAATAATCTTATCGGCCATCCAAATGGTACAGCTATTCCGGATCATACCGTTTGAGTTTACCTGATAACGATGAATAAAAGCATCCAGATCGTCATTGTCATCAAAATGGGGATAGAATTCGGAGAATGTATTTTCATTGCGTGGTACGGAAAGTGTTTTCACCTTTAATTCTGTTTTCGGCTTTCCATCTAACCCTTTTGATGTATATGGATAGAATACAAGGGCTGCCTTACTTTCAGACAGGACTTTTCGGGCAAAAGATTTAAGAACAGATTGCATCTTCAGCTTACGCTCCCACACACGTTTAAATTCCTGGAAGCCGTCGTTCTGATCAGTCGCCGTTATTGTCATTTTGCCGCCGAACATAAAAGCAGTGGACGTGCGGACTTCTTTCTTTGGGAAGTTTGTTACAATCCTGGCAACATCTACGATTTTATCTTCCAATCGTAAAGGGCGCCCGAATTTATCCTTCAATGTGTCAGAATAAACGGCCAGCCTCTTAGGTTCACGCCAGCCGACAGAAGTTTTACGCCGATGGCGTTCTCCGTGATATTCGTTATAATACTCTCTAACCTCCCGGTTCTCTATTGTATCAACGCATAAAGAACTAACCACGTGGCCGAAGTCTTCATTCGCTAAAATTTCGCTTATACTTGGCATAATCGTTTATGCTAAAATATAAGCATCGATAGGTATTACCTTGCTCGGGCAACTTGTCTTGTTCTATTACTCTGACACAGACCGATAAATTCAACATTTTCAGCAAGAATTGTCATACCGTCCGGAGCATCATCATGTTTGTTGCCTCCTTCCTTTTTATACCCGGTAAGCGCTTTCATAAATCGATCATAGTCGGATCCTTTCTTATACTCTCCTTCGGCCAGGAAATAGCAATGCTTTTTGATCCAGCCTGATTTCAGCAAGATACGTGTTTCTTTATTGCTCGTTGTCGGTTTTGCCTGTACGATGCATTTTTCGTTCTTAGCCTTTACAGCCTTACGAACATTCAAGGCAAATAGTCGGCCACCATTGTTGCTTTCGATACGTATGTTGTCGCAGCGGGTATCAAGGATCAAAGAAACCAGCTTTGGCTCGGTTATCTCGACGTTTTCCTTTGTAAACAGAACATCGGTAATGAAATACTTTGTACCGAACACTTTGGCAAATGGCGCACAGAAATCGTCGTCTCCCTCGTCTGCCACATCGGTAGCACCGATAACGCCATCCGGTTGCTTACCTTCGATATCCGCTAACTTGAACCGGTTGAGCTCTGATTTTGGGAATAACAAACCTATCGCTTCGATCGGATCCTGCATATACTCAGCACACCAGATCATATCTTCTGTCTCTTCCCGCAGCTCCAGGTAGTATTCCGTCGTATGTACGTCCTCGCAGAATGATTCGTCGTTTTCATCCAGGGCAGAGATACGAATAATCTCGTCATACTTCCCCATCTCCTCCATACGACCGAGTACGTCCGTGGCCGACCAACGTGTACCGATATCGATCGAGCAGCAGTTACCTTCAATACGGGAGTCGTGTGTTCCCTGCTTCCAAGACCAGACCTTCTCGTTATTGGTGTCGGATAGTGCATCTTCCAGACTCTTATACAAGTCGTCGGTCATAGCCAGCATGGAAGCACCAAAGCCGATCACCGTACCGCCTACACCGGCACCGAAGTAACTAACCTGCCGAGCAGCGTCCAAGCTCCAACCGTGAACATTTTGCTTATCACCTCGTAGCTTTACATCAGGAAAAACTTCTTTAAAGCGGGACGACCGGACAATATCGCGCGTATCATAGGATAGCTTATTATACAGGGTATCGGAACAACAGTTACGCATAACCGACTCCTCCTGGAAGTGCCCCAGCATCCATGCGATGAACAAAGAAGAAATATAAGACTTACCGGCTCGCGGCGGCATAGATACAGCAAGCCGGCGGATGATACCAGCCATATATGACTCGTACACCCGCGTAAAAGCGTCAGCGACCTTCTTTAAGAATAGTCGCTTAGCAAAGAACTTAGGATCATGGTAAAGACAATATGACCAAAAGTCATTATTCGCTTCCCGTCTCCTCAGTAATATTGCCGCTTTCGCCTGTTGTATTAATATTTCCCGATTGTTCTTTTTCGCCACGGATAATAGCTCTTAACTCTTCATCTGTCATACTCTCTAGGTCATCGCCCAGCTTATTACCAATCTGCAACTCTTTCCGGTCGCGCCACTTCTCCGGCTGCCGGTTCTTCAACCAAAATATCGCTGCTGTTGTATCTGCCGGTTGATGTTTCTTGATATGCTTCTCTCCTACAACCAGGCCATTCTTACGGACAGTATGCGTTTCCTCGAAATCGTAACCGATCGCACGGTTGTACAACTTCGAAGCAACATTAGAGTCTGCAATATCCTTTCCCTTTTTTAAGGACTCGCAAAACTCTGGATACTTCTTCTTCCAACGGTTGATTGTAGACACATCAACACCGAAGAAATCAGCGAGTTCTTCATCTTTCGCCCCGAGCAGGGCAAGCTTCAAAGCCTGGTTTGCAAATGCATCTTGATAAGAAGATTTTCGTCCGGTTTTCTGTTTATCTTCATTCTTTTTTCTCGCTGTCATTATTATTGAACTTAAACATTGAATCGGCCATATCAAGACAGTTCTCCAGTTCGTTTACTATGGCCTTTAATTCTATATATTTTCGCTTGTCGACCGCTGTAGCTAATCCACCACCATCAATAACTCCCTCCAATTGCTTTAATTGTTCCTTCTTACGCTCCAATCTTTTGGCAAGTACCTCACGATATATCATACACTGTTTTATTTTCATGGCGATTCTCCTTTTATAGTTTACCGCCAAAGTTATTACTCTTCTTTGAACAAATCATCATCCGAGAAATCAAGTTCAGGAAAATTTTCCTTTATTTTGCTCAGATCCCCTTTATAGAATACTAGCACATTTTGATGCTGCTTACCAATCTTACGGCTATTACTAAACTGCTTCCCGGCTCTCATTGCCAAGCTGCCTATGTTATTAACCAGTATCATCTCATTGTAGTAATGCAACCCCGCTTCCTGAAACGCGGCGATCGTATTAGGAACAAAGCTCCGATAAACGCCACTCTTATCGCGAACCTCTCCTACTACAAACACGGCAAATCGATCAGGCTTCAACAGCGAACAACTCTTCCGGATAATTTCTTTATACGCTTGCAAGAAATCAGGATAATCCATCGTCGATAGGTCTGCCGGATCGTTACTGTACACTTCCAGGTCTGAATACGGAGGACAGCTAAAAACTAAGTCTGCGTCGTAACCTTCTGCTAGGGTATCTATCTCTACACTATCTCCACAAAGCCACAGAGGTGCGAACTTATGACCGCCTTTCCCGCCGAACTCTTCCCCTAATACTTCAGCCGCGTTTTTACAGTTGGCTTCGACCTGCTCCGGCCTTAGATCAATACCAAAATAAGTCATATCCAACATGGACGCAACAATACCACGAACGGAGCCACCGGCAAACGGATCCATAATATTACCATTCCGCACATTAAACCACCGGTAGGCCAACTCACACAGTACCGGGTCAAAGATCGACGTTCCGTCCATAAACGGGATACCATGATCCCGGCAATACTTCTGCAATTCGTCCCACGATGGATCGGCACCTGTTTTTTCACGAATTACGTTACGGGCTTCGTATACTCGGGGTGGTTGTGCTGATCGGTTAAATGTGATTTCCTTCTCCCGGCCATCGTCACTCTTTATACCGAGATCAAGCCAGGCACGTTTCCGATCTTGCCAGTTACCGAGTTTAGAGTCAAGTACAGAGAAAGGCGGAATAATGAAACGTTCTTTCAGGCTGCCGACACGCCCCTTGTCCGGCTTCACATCATCGACGGAGATATCATCAATATTCAGATCATCGACTTTAAATTCCCAGGCGTCTAGTTCTTCAGCTCCGAAATCTTCAACGATCGCGTCAAAGTCAAAAACAGACGTGTCAGAGGTGTAGTTATCGGCCAGGGCAAGCGCCTTACGCCGAGAATCCTCAGTTGAGAGGTCTGTACGCTTGATAGCTATCAATTCCGTACCATCTGATTCCACAATTCGAACCGGCAAGCCCAATTCTCGCGCTTGCTCATACACACCATTCCCAGCTATAATGCAATCATTCTTATCGAAAAGGATAGAACGGCCGGTACCACAATCCTCTAGACTCTTCTTTATAAGCCGTTTATTTTTATCGGTATGAATACGATAATTCCGGGGGTCATACTTCAATTCTGCCATAACTTTTATTCTAAAATATAACAGGGAAAATCTATTAACCCAAATACTGCTGCAGTTCCCGAATAGCCTGTTCTACGCTACGAACAATCACATATTTACTTCCTGCCATCTCAACCTGGCGCTGATACTCCTTTTGCTCTGCCGACTGTCTACCTGTTGGAGTTTTGAACTCAATGCAGAGGGATGCGTATCCTTTTTTGGGAATTAGCAAAATAACATCAGACACACCACGCTTCACACCTTGGCGCTTCATATTAGCCGCTTCTATTTTATGCCGGCTACCACCATTCGGAACTGCAAAAAGAAGCCGGTCTGGAAGAGAGGGAAAGAACAAAGGGACTTTATTGAAGAACTCAGTCTGAATCCGGGCTTCCTCATTGTCATGGTGCCGTTTTTGCTTAGGAGGGTTCTTTTTATTGGAGTAGCAGTTATAACAAACCGGTCCTTCTTCTGTATTGATTACTGATACAGTCTTTTTATTACAGGCAATACAACAACATTCCTTCATATCTCAGTTTTAACTAAGATATAAAAACAGACAAACAATTTCTCCTATTCTAAGAAAAACAGCTTGTATTAATTCGTTAAATAAATTACTTAAGTTCAGTTAAACACTCATTATATTTTATCTATCTTACACATTTATAACTAACTTGCCTATATAAACGAATAAATTCTTGATGATACACTTTTTTATTTGACTTAATAATTGAATGAAGCCTATCAAACCCAATATAAACAGTAAACGACTGAACTATAACACTATCCACATCTCCTATACTTACACTAAAGCAAACATATACAAAATAAAAAGAAAAAATAACGAATCTATTAATATCAATGCACGTCTGCTTTACTAAAGACTTATCTTTTTTGCTATCCAAAGGATGTCGCATGAACAGATTGGGAACTAATGGATAAATTGTTAATAAAATGGACATCATTGTAAATATGAAAAAGTATGATATATTCTTATTCTCCCAATTTAATGGATTTCCTCTTGCAAATAAATATCCTGACCAATAAAGACAAAGCAACATCCATAGGATAAATAAAGCATTAGCCATTACCCTAAAATAGGAAATGACTACTATAGAGACTCTTTTGTGGTTAAATTTCAAACACACTGTATTTAAAATGGCATTTAACACTATCGGAAAAATAACAGAAGTAGCGATTAATACAGAAATGAAATTATCAATATTGTCTCTAAAAAATGATTTTACATAAAACAGATAAAATCCGTATGCAATAAATACTATAATACTCAACACTCCTATTTTAGCAATCCTCAGTATATATTGAGGATTGCTGTTAGCTCTTATTGTAAACTTATAATCAATTTTCATAACACTTTTCATTATATACAAACTTACATAAAAATTGAGATTTATAAGCGCGTCTAATAAAAATAAAGACC
>ERZ857882.3151-NODE-3151-length-15959-cov-3.362299_pt1 | contig 15959 bp, 12 predicted proteins | sample MGYA00519697_ERZ857882 | MGnify/ENA primary metagenome ERZ857882 (study PRJEB31778, sample SAMEA3449373) | human gut metagenome | biome: human gut; feature: human-associated habitat; material: faeces | place: United Kingdom | collected 2010/2012 ...
TAATTAAAAAATTACTTACACACTTTTCTTGACAAACCCTTCTAATCTATAAAAAAGTAGTGCCAGGCAGCTCTAAGTTAGAGTTACCTGGCATTTTTTAATGGCTTAATTTAGCTTGTTTCAGCAGTTGTTTTGTCACACTTTAAAAACCTAGGATCATTTCATCCGTATATCCTTTTTCTAACATTTCCTGGATAAATTGAAGAATTTGTTTTCTTTCGCCTTTTAACCTTCCTTCATTCCTTGCCTGTTTGCTGATTTCTTCTTCCCATTCTTCAATGGCCTTGCACATATCTATTTCATCTCCTTCTTCTTTACTTATGATCAATTTCAGTCGTTTGGATCCTGTCAGGGCACATATCATCATCACAACTTCCTTGTCGATCTTTTGTCTGTATCTCTTCTTGATCGTTTCCAGATCCTTTTGAAACATCAGCTGAGCAATGCCGATGCACATCTGGATATCCCTGTTTCTATATCGTCTTGGATCATCTTTGCAGATCTGGACCAGGTTCATTCTGCTTTCCAGCATATTCGCATCGTTTATTTGTTTGTATCCGAACATATCCTTCAGGCTTTTATGATGCTTCTATTCTTTCTGCCCGTAATAGATCACAAATGTGATGCAGGGGATCAGCCTATCTTCTTTCTTGATCCTGGATATGGTTTCAAGAGGATCTTCAAGATCCCTGGTTTCCCTGTGGTTTCTTTTTAGTCTCCTTATCTGGGATTCATAGCTTTTCATATCATACATTGTATTTCAATACGGCATGGTCAGATCCTCGACCAGCTGGTTTTCAATGGCAAGATACATTTCCTGTTTGTCTGTTGTCCGTTTCATGATGACATCACGGGTACAGTGATCATATCTGCGATCGACAGAAACAAGATCACAGGGCTGTATGATATCTTTGCCTGCATATAGATTGGCGTTCATGAAAGAGGCAAAGCGAGCAGGATCATACCAGAAGCGGTTGGAAACGGTATCGAATCGATTCATAGGCAGGATCCATCCTTATCCTCAAGTGTACGATAGCACAGAATGAAACGGTTGTCATTGAACTGCTTATTTAAGAATACTGTATTCATCTTATATGTCCTCCTAATTATCTATCACACCTCAAATGGTAAAAAGGAAAAAAATTTTAAAAAATAGTAATAATACCGTTATGGATGTTAGCTAAGCTATTTCCTGTCTTGTTTTTTTTTAGAGGCTTTGATATAAATATCGTATGAAAAAATTTGTGCGAGGAATTAGAAAATTTATTCAATTGTTACGTTCTTTTGGTCGAGCATTACATAATCCAAGAACTTGTATCTTATTTGTGATCGTGATTGCCTTAAGCTGCGTTTCTGTATTTTTGTATGTCACAAGACCAACACAATTAGATAAACTGGGTATATCATATTTAGAACTTTTAGATAGAAGTGTTGTTCAAGAAAATGTTTCAGAGAAATTCAAGAATGCATATGAAGCCAATGATTATTTGATTTATGGTGAGAATATGATGTTCTATGCCAATGAATACGATGGCAATGTAGATCCAATGCAGGGGATGAATGTACTTCTTAGAAATGTAGAGACAGAAGAAGAAATCAGCTATACTTTTTCTGGTGGTGTAGATTCTGGGATTGGTTTAGCTTCTCTTTCACAAGGCTTGTATGAAGTCTATGTATATGATAACTATGTCAAAAAAAGATTATATTTCCAGGATGAAGAAGAATCTTTAAATTTTTCTACTATGCGCCGTAATGAAATGGTTAAAAATATTCAGGTTCATGCTTCTAAAGATTATTTAAAAGACTTTGGAGTCAATATGGATAAAAACTATGTTTTTATTTCTGTAGTGGATAATATACCGATGGTCAGGACCATTGACGTTTTGATCGATCCAGGTGGAAATGTATACAATGAAGCGGATAACTCCATTGATTATGGCGTTGGCAACGACTTGATCAATGAGGCATCGGCAAGTTTGGAATTAGCTGAGATGTTAAAAGAAAAATTAGAGGCCAAGGGTTTACGTGTGGAATTAACACGAGATGCAGAGTCAACACCTAGCTATTATGGAAAGAGTGGCAGAGCAGGTATTGGTTATGAGAAACAGGCTAAAGTATTTATTTCTTTAGGCATGTTTGTGGATGAAACACAAACTCGACCAATTATGATGATATCACCATATACAAGTGGCTTGTTGGCGAATGAAGTTTCATATACTTTGTTGCAGAATGGAATAGAATTGCCAGATATCAGTGCACAGGAGAATTTAAATCTAGGTATCTTATATGATTCATTTCGTGTGGATGAAGAAGGAAATAGTACGAAATTTGAATTATATCCTCAGTTAAGAGAAACAGGAGGAAAAGCTACGTTTGCTGGACAAGCAGAAAGCTCTAAGTCGAATCAAGCATATGCGGATTATTATGGAATGAATTCGATATATTTTCAGTTTGCCAATTTAGCCAGTACCGACAGCATTAATTATTATTTAGAAAACAAAGAAACGATCGCAACAAGTATTGCGGATGCGATCACAAATTATTATGAGATAGAAGGGGAAACGGATGAAACTACAACTGAATGATGTTGTGAAATCCTATGGAGCAGATGTCGTGCTCGATAGGGTGAACATTCAGATCAAAGATAATGAAAAAATTGCGCTTGTAGGGCGTAATGGGTGTGGAAAGACGACTCTATTAAAGATCATATGCGAAAAAGAGCCTATGGATTCAGGCTCAAGGTTTGTTGCCAATGGAACAAAGATTGGTTATCTTTCTCAAATTACCTTCTTAGATGAGACAAAAACGGTATATGAAGAACTGTTGGATGCCTTTAAAGAAGTTCGTTCTTTAGAAAAACAATTATTAGAACAGGCAAATCGCTTAGAATTTGATGCCAATGAGAAAGAATTAGAAAGGTATGATAAGCTTCAACAGCGTTTCGAAGCTTTAAATGGATATCAGTATGAAGTAGAACTTCAAAGTGTATTCTTTCATTTTCAATTTACAAAAGAAGATCTAGATAAACCATTAAACCAGTTCAGCTCAGGGCAAAAAACACGAATTGCTCTAGTAAAACTTCTTTTAAGCAAGCCAGATATTTTACTGTTGGATGAGCCGACAAACCATTTGGATATGGATTCGATCGAATGGTTGGAAAACTATATCAAACATTATCCATTTGCGGTTATTCTGGTAAGCCATGACCGTATGTTCTTAGATAATGTTGTCGATGAGATCGTAGAAATTGAGTTTGGCAAGAGCATGCGCTATGTGGGAAATTATACGCACTATATCAAAGCCAAAGAAGAATATTTAAAGAAAAATCATGAAGCTTATATTCGTCAGCAGCAGGAAATTCAACGATTGGAAACACTGATCGATAAATTTCGCTATAAGAAAAACAAGGCTGCTTTTGCCAAGAGCAAACAAAAATATTTGGATCGTATGGAACGTATCGAAGATTCTAAACAAGATTCTTCCAGGATCAAGGCCAATTTTTCATCGTATCGAAAAGGCGGAAAACGTGTTTTGAGCGTTGAAGATTTAAAGATTGGTTATGGTGATAACGTGTTATCAACTGTCTCTTTTGAATTGCTTCAGAAGCAGCGAATGGGTATCATTGGTCCAAATGGAATTGGAAAATCTACTTTGATCAAAACCTTGGTGGGACAGATCGAAAAAATATCTGGTGAATTTAAATTTGGTCATCAGATTGACGTTGGGTATTTCAATCAGGGAAGTGCTCAGATGGTCTCAAACAAGAACGTTTTGGATGAACTATGGGATGAAGATCCAAATGCGACACAAACGGATATTCGTAATATTCTGGCAAGCTTTCTTTTTACGCAGGAAGAAGTTTTTAAGGATGTTTCTTCACTTTCAGGTGGAGAAAGAGTGCGTCTGGCTTTGGCAAAGTTAATGTTGGATCATGATAATTTATTATTGTTGGATGAGCCGACAAATCACTTGGATATTCCGGCTAAGGAAGCACTGGAAGAAGCTTTGATGAAATACGATGGTACGATCCTTTTTGTAAGTCACGATCGTATGTTCTTGAAAAAGATGGCTAATCGCATCTTGAAAATGGAAGCGGATAAAAGTTCTGTATATAATCTGACTTATGAAGAATATCTTGAAAAGGCCAAAAATGATGAATTGGTAGAAAGCGTACAGGAAGTTAAAGAACAACCGGCAACAAAAGTTTCTTTCCAAGATTCTAAAGCTCTAAAAAATCGTGTGGCTAAGTTAGAAAAAATGTTGGAAGAAGCTGAACTTGATTTAGAGTCATTGCGAGAACTGCGTTATGAACCTGAGTATTATCAAAATTATCAGAAAATGGAAGAATTAGATCAACAAATTGATGATAAACATAATGAAATCAATGCCCTAATGAATGAATGGGAAGAAAAAATGGCATTAATAGAAAAGGCAACCGCATAATGGTTGCCTTTTAGCTTAGATAGCTGATTTCACTAAGTGGCCATAATACAAGAAAATCCTTTGCGAGGATCTGTTCTCTTTTGACAGGACCAAAATCACGTGAATCTTGTGATAAGGGACGATTATCACCCATGAGGAAGTATTCATCTTCACCGAGTTTTACTTCACTGAAATTTTTTGTGAAGTAATAATTCTTAGAGACCCAATCATCTTTATACGAAGTGTTCAAATAAGGTTCGTCCAAGGGTTCGCCGTTAATGTAAATAACTTCATCTTTACAGGAAATTGTATCATTGGGCATTCCAATTACACGTTTGATGACTTCGGATGTTTCATTGTTTTCAATGATCTTTGCGACTACGATATCATAACGTTGAATGCCATTGATATTGGCATTTAACACATTTGTGACACCTTTTTGGTGATTCTGCAATGTTGGATGCATGCTTCGCCCAGAAACTTGTTTTGGTGAAAATAAAAAAGTATTGATAAAGATCACGAGCAAAGAACAGATTAGAAACGTTTTTATAAAATCTAATATATCTTCAATGAGAAGACGGTCATCTTCATCATTATATCTATATGTATTTGTTTTTTTCATGCCCCTAGTCTAGCACCAAAAGGATCAAATGTCTATTTGACAGAGTTTTATTTATTTACAATTGCAATTTACATTCTCTTACATTTTCTTTCTTGACAAATGAATTTTGTTTCATTATGATTAAAACATAAATTTATGAAAGCGTTGATAAGGAAAAAATAAACATGAGCGTTCTATAGCGAGCTGTTGGTTGGTGGAAAACAGTGAACCTGTGTTTATGAACTCACCTTTGAGCTGATAGAGTGAAATCAAAGTAAGTCTATCCGGTTGCCTTCCGTTAACAAGGCAACGATTCGCAATATTGCCGATCGTACTGAGGGGTCGTGTTACGACAATAAGAGTGGTACCGCGGGTTTATTCTCGTCTCTTAAGGAATTTTTTACCTTGAGAGACGTTTTTTTATCTCTTGAGGTTCTTGGCAAAAAGGAGGAAATAGAAATGATGGATGCCAGTAAATATTCAATCGGTTATTATGCACCGCCAGTCAATGAATACCGTTGGGTCAAAAAAGATCATATAGAAAAAGCGCCCATATGGTGTTCGGTCGATCTAAGAGATGGTAATCAGTCTCTTGTGATTCCAATGAGTTTGTCAGAAAAACTTAAGTTTTATCAACTGTTGTTGGAAATTGGTTTTAAAGAAATTGAAGTTGGGTTTCCAGCTGCCAGTGAAACCGAATATGAATTTTTACGAACAATCATTGAAAATGACATGATTCCTAGTGATGTGACTGTTCAAGTTTTGACCCAGTGTCGAGATCATATAATTCGTAAAACGTTTGAAGCTGTAAAAGGGGCTCCTAGAGCTATCATTCATTTTTATAACTCTACATCGGTTGCCCAAAGAGAGCAGGTCTTTAAAAAATCAAAAGAAGAAATAAAACGGATAGCAGTGGAAGGTGCTAAGTTAGTCAAGAAACTATCCGAGGAGTATGAAGGCAATTTCTTATTCGAATATTCACCTGAATCCTTTACCGGTACGGAACCGGAATATGCATTGGAAGTATGTAATGCGGTTCTTGATGTCATGCAGCCAACGATTGATAGACCAATGATCATCAATTTACCGGTAACTGTTGAAATGAGCATGCCACATATTTATGCCAATCAGATCGAATACTGCAGCGATCGACTTCATTATCGTGATGCGGTGATCTTGACGACACACCCACATAATGATCGTGGAACTGGTGTGGCCGATACAGAACTTGCCTTATTGGCAGGAGCACAGCGCGTGGAATGTTGTTTATTTGGAAATGGAGAAAGAACAGGAAATGTGGATGCGATCACTTTGGCTATGAACATGTATTCACATGGAGTGGACCCAAAACTTGATTTTTCAAATATGCCACATATTTGTGAAGTATATGAAGAAGTGACACGTATGAATGTGTCTTGTCGTCAGCCATATGCTGGATCTTTGGTCTTTGCCGCTTTCTTTGGTTCGCATCAGGATGCCATTGCCAAAGGTATGAATTATCGAGAAGAAAATCATTTGCATAAATGGAATGTTCCGTATTTGCCTATTGATCCTCATGATGTATCACGTGAATATGATGCCGATGTCATTCGTATCAATTCACAATCTGGAAAAGGCGGTATTGGTTATATTTTAGAAAAGAGTTATGGCTATGTCATGCCAGCCAAGATGCGAGAGGATTTTGGTTATCGCGTAAAAGATGTATCCGATAAATCACATGCAGAATTAAAACCGGATGAAATCTACTCGATCTTTAAAGAGGAATATTTAAATGTAAGTCGTCCAGTCGAAGTCCTGGAAGCTCACTTTGTGCAGGGCGATGAAATTGAAGCCCATGTGATAGCTCGTTTTGGCAATCAGGTGCATCAAATATATGATAAAGGGAATGGGCGCTTGGATGCAGTATCCAATGCCTTAAAACAAATGCTTCCAAACAGTTTCAGTCTAGAGACATATTCAGAACACTCTTTGGATGATGGTTCACATTCTAGAGCCGCAAGTTATGTAGGAATTGTTTGTGAAGATGGGCATAGAGCCTGGGGAGCAGGAGAAGATACTGACATTATTCGTGCTGGTATCAAAGCGCTGGTCTCGGCAATTAATAATCAGTAGGGAGGAAATGTATATGGCAATGACAATGACCCAAAAGATCCTGGCAGCTCATGCCGGATTGGAAAGTGTTAAACCAGGCCAGTTGATCATGGCTGATTTGGATGAAGTCTTAGGAAATGATATCACGACTCCAGTTGCGATCAATGAATTTGAAAAAGCTGGATTTAATTCAGTGTATGATAATGAAAAGATCAATATCGTGCTAGATCACTTTGTTCCTAATAAAGATATAAAGGCTGCGATGCAGTCAAAGGCGTGTCGTGATTTCTCGAAAAAACATGATATCAAAAATTTCTTTGATGTTGGGAAAATGGGGATCGAACATGCATTACTACCTGAACAGGGAATCGTTACAGCAGGTGATTGTATTATTGGTGCAGATTCTCATACTTGTACTTATGGTGCTTTGGGTGCATTTTCAACAGGTGTTGGTAGTACGGATATGGCAGCAGGAATGGCAACAGGAAAAGCATGGTTTAAAGTTCCAAGTGCCATAAAAGTTAATTTGATTGGAAAGCTTCAGCCATATGTTAGTGGTAAAGATGTTATCTTACATCTAATTGGAATGATTGGTGTCGATGGAGCTTTATATAAATCTCTTGAATTTAGTGGAGAGGGTGTTTCTTCTTTAAGCATGGATGATCGTTTATGTATATGTAATATGGCGATCGAAGCGGGAGCCAAGAATGGAATCTTTGAAGTGGATGATATTACGATTGATTATTTAAAAAATCGCTCACAAAGAGAATATACCATTTATAAAGCAGATGAAGATGCTGAGTATGAAAAGGAAATTACAATTGATCTAAGTCGTTTAGTTCCAACTGTATCGTATCCGCATCTTCCTGAAAATACACATCCGGCAAGTGAAAATAAGATCAAGGTCGATCAAGTTGTCATAGGAAGCTGTACAAATGGACGTATGGAAGATATGAAAGCAGCTTACCAAATCTTAAAAGGAAGACAGATTGCTTCAGATGTTCGTGTGATCATCATTCCAGCCACGATGCAGATTTATAAAGAGTGTATTCAAAAAGGATATACGGAAGCCTTTATTGATGCCGGTTGTGTTGTTTCAACACCAACTTGTGGACCTTGTTTAGGCGGTTACATGGGGATCTTGGCAGAAAATGAAGTATGTGTTTCAACGACAAATCGTAACTTTGTTGGACGTATGGGACATATTAGCTCTAGCATTTATTTGGCAAGTCCATATACAGCGGCAGCCAGTGCCCTTACAGGTTATATAACAGATCCAAGAAGTATAGGAGAATGAATATGAAAAACGTACAAGGAAAAGTATTTAAATATGGAGACAATGTGGATACGGATGTGATCATTCCGGCCCGTTATCTAAATACCCCGGATGCCAATGCACTGGCAGCACATTGTATGGAAGATATTGACAAGGATTTTGTCAAGCAGGTCAAACCAGAAGATATTATCGTAGCTGGTTATAACTTTGGATGTGGATCAAGTCGTGAACATGCACCACTTGCGATCAAGACTTGTCAAGTTGGCTGTGTGATTGCGAAAAGCTTTGCCCGAATCTTTTATCGTAATGCGATCAATATCGGTATGCCAATCTTAGAATGTGAAGAAGCTTGTGACAAGATCCAGGCTGGAGATGAAGTTCATGTCGATTTTAAAACAGGTGTCATCCATGATATTACACAAGATCTGCAGTGGCAGGCAGAACCATTTCCTGAGTTTATCCAGGATATCATCGATAAAGGTGGCTTAATGGCCTCATTACGTTCAAGGAGCAAATAAGATGAAAAAGAACATAGGTGTTATTTGGGGAGACTGTTCCAGTCCAGAAATAGTAAGAGAAGCATTGCGCATCTTAAATAAAATTGCCTTAAAGTATGATCACGAATTTGTGTATACAGATATTGCGATGGGAGGTGAAGCCATTGATAAGTATGGCGAACCACTTCCTGAACATGAACTTGAAAAATGTTTAAACAGTGACAGCGTGCTATTAGGTGCCATAGGAGGGCCTAAATGGGAAGGAATGCCAGGACATTTACGTCCTGAAAAAGGATTGTTAAAGCTGCGCAGCAAAATGAAATTGTATTCCAATCTTCGACCTGCCAAGATCTGGCCACAATTACAAGATGCATCTCCTTTAAAGAAATCCATTGTGGAAAAAGGAATTGATTTTGTGATCGTTCGTGAATTAATTGGTGGTCTGTATTTTGGAAACCATGAAACTAATGAAGTAAATGGTCAGCTTGTTGCCAAAGATACAATGTCTTATAGCAAGGAAGAGATTTATAGGATTGGCCGTATCGGCTTTGAAACGGCAATGAAGCGAAACAAAAAACTTTGTATGGTAGATAAAGCAAATGTATTGGATACTTCAAGATTATGGCGAAAAGTCATGGATGAATTGAAAAAAGAATATCCAGAAGTGATGTATTCAACAATGTTTGTCGATAATGCTGCAATGCAGATATGTAAAGATCCTTCACAGTTCGATGTCATTGTAACGGAAAACATGTTTGGCGATATCTTAAGTGATGAAGCGAGTGAAATCACCGGCAGCATTGGTATGATTGCCAGTTCAAGTCTTGGCAAGGGCAGTTGTGGTTTATATGAACCAATTCATGGTTCTGCTCCAGATATTGCCGGTAAGAATATCGTGAATCCAATTGCCTGTATCTTAAGTGCGGCTATGATGTTACGCTATAGTTTTGATATGGCTGATGAAGCAGATGATATAGAAAATGCAGTTTCTATGGCATTAGATCAAGGATATCGAACAGCAGACATCATGACAGAGGGCATGAAATTAGTATCTACCAGTGAGATGGGGGATGCGATATTAAAAAATATTTAATAATGTAAATTCTTTTCAAATAATGAAAATACTTTCAAAAATTACGATGAAAGTCTTGATTTTATATTGAACAAGTGCTATAAAAATCTTATACACTATTGCGATAAAGAAGAAAAGGGTGAGAATATGTTACTGACGGGTGCACAGATCACGATTGAAACGCTGATCGAGCAGGGATGTAAAGTTCTTTTTGGATATCCGGGAGGGCAGGTCATCGATTTGTATGATGCTTTGTATGAGCGTGAAGACAGGATCAAGCATGTTTTGACAGCTCATGAGCAGGGGGCATGTCATGCCGCTGATGGTTATGCTCGAGCAAGTGGTCAAGTCGGTGTTGTTATGGCAACCAGTGGACCAGGTGCTACCAATCTTGTTACGGGGATTGCGACAGCTTACTTGGACTCTATTCCTTTGGTTGCGATCACAGGAAACGTTCCGAATTCATTAATTGGGCGAGACAGTTTTCAGGAAGTGGACATCACCGGAATTACTTTACCAATCACAAAACATAATTTTATCGTGAAGAACATTGAAGATCTTGCGGATACGATTCGTGAAGCTTTCAAAATTGCAAAATCAGGAAGGCCGGGCCCAGTACTCGTCGATATTCCAAAAGATGTTCAACAAAGCAGATTTGAATATACACCACATGATGTGGTCGAAAAAATTGAACAAAGACCGGCCAAGGAATATAAAATTGAAAAAGCAGCCAAGATGCTTATGGAAGCAAACCGACCATATATTTATGTGGGAGGTGGAGCCATTACAGCCGATGCGACTGAAGAAATCATTCAGCTTGCCAATACGATCGATGCGGTTATAGGATCGACCCTTATGGGGCTTTCGGTCATTCCTGGAAACAATGAGAGATTTCTAGGAATGGAAGGAATGCATGGGGATTATGCATCCAGCATCGCTCAGGATGAAGCTGATTTGATCCTAACGATAGGAGCTCGATTTAGTGATCGTGCTACTGGCAATGTCAGCAAATATGCAACGAAAGCTAAGATCATTCATATTGATATAGATCGTGCTGAAGTTGATAAAAATGTATCGGTCGATCTAGGTGTTGGCGGTGATCTTAAACAGGCTTTAAATGAAATATTGAAACTTGTCAAACCGAAAGAGAATATTGAATGGCAAAATAGGATCAAAGAATTAAAAGAGTTTAGTAAAAAATCCATTGATCAAAATATGCCAAAAGACGAATTGAACCCATATACTTTGATCAAGGAAGTATCTAAGCATACAAGTGATGATACAAAGATCGTAACCGATGTTGGTCAACATCAAATGTGGGTTGCCCAATATTATGAATTCAAAAAACCACGTACATTTATTACAAGTGGTGGTTTAGGTACGATGGGCTTTGGCCTTGGGGCAGCCATCGGTTCTGCTATGTATACCAACGAGCGAACCGTATTGTTTACTGGAGATGGAAGTTTTGGAATGAACTTAAATGAGCTTGCTACAGTGGCGACGCAAAATCTTCCAATTGTGATCATCTTAATGAACAATGGTGTTCTTGGTATGGTAAGACAATGGCAGAATTTATTCTTTGATAAACATTATTCGCAGACCGTTCTTGAACGTAAAACGGATTTTGTAAAATTGGCAGAAGCCTTTGGTATCAAAGGGTATCGAATCAGCAATGTGTCTCAAATGAAAGATGTCATAGATCAGGCGTTTAAGGAAAAGGGTCCAGTATTGGTTGATTGTTACATAGATAAAGATGAATTTGTTCTTCCAATGCTTCCGCCGGGAGGATCCTTTGAAGATATTATTACGATCAAGGAGGACGCATGATGGAAAAATTTGTAATAGCGATCTTAGTTGACAACCAGCCGGGTGTCTTAACACGTATTTCCAGCATGTTTACTCGACGTGGTTTTAACATCGATAGCTTGACCGTTGGAGAAACCGAAGATCCTAATCTTTCAAGGATCACGATCGTTACACATGGAGATGATTCGGTTCGCAAACAGATCATTAAACAATGTAAAAAGCTATACAATGTTATGGAAGTAAAAGTAATGGACGAAGAACAAAGCGTTAAACGCGAACTGGCGTTGATCAAATTAAGAAATCGTCCAGAAACAAGACAGGATATCTTATCAGCGGTCGATATATTCCGCTCTAAGATCATTGACTATTCTCCAAACACTCTATGTGTTGAAATAACCGGTGAAACATCAAAAATCAATGCATTTATTGCCGCGGTACAACCGATAGGGATTTTGGAGATGTGTCGAACGGGTATCGTTTCTTTAGATAGAGGATGTACGTATCTAAATCGAAATACCCGTACTACAGAAGATCAAAAGGTAGAATAGAAAAGAGGAGTATTATGTCAAAAATTTATTACCAGCAAGATTGTGATATTCAGAAATTGGATGGAAAAAAAGTAGCGATTATTGGATATGGTTCTCAAGGACATGCACATGCCTTGAACTTGAAAGATTCAGGTGTGGACGTTGTTGTTGGACTTTATGAAGGAAGTAAATCCGCTGCCAAGGCAAAAGCACAGGGACTTGAAGTATACAGCGTTGCCGAAGCTACTAAGATGAGCGATATCATCATGATCTTGATTCCGGATGAAAAACAAAAAGCTGTATATGAAAGTGAAATTGCACCAAATCTAAGCGAAGGAAAGACATTGGCTTTTGCCCATGGTTTCAATATCCACTTTGGATGCATCGTTCCACCAAAAAATGTCAATGTTATTATGATCGCACCAAAAGGACCGGGACATACTGTTCGTAGCGAATACGAAGCCCAAAAAGGTGTACCTTGTCTAATTGCGGTTGAACAGGATGCGACAGGAGATGCATGGGATATTGGTTTAGCTTATGCAGCTGGTATTGGAGGAAGCCGTGCTGGTGTACTTGAAACAACATTCCGTACCGAAACAGAAACCGATTTATTTGGTGAACAGGCAGTTCTTTGCGGTGGTGTTGTAGCCTTGATGCAGGCAGGATATGAAACTTTGACAGAAGCCGGATATGATCCAGTAAATGCATATTTTGAATGTATTCATGAAATGAAGTTGATCGTCGACTTGATTTATCAATCTGGATTTGCAGGAATGCGTTATTCAATTTCCAATACAGCTGAATATGGAGATTACATTTCTGGACCAAAAATCATCACAGAAGATACGAAAAAGGCAATGCGTAAGATCTTGAGCGATATTCAGGATGGAACATTTGCCAAAGACTTCCTATTGGATATGTCACAAGCTGGTAACCAAGTTCACTTTAAGGCAATGCGCAAGTTGGCTGCCGAACATCCATGTGAAAAAGTTGGTGAAGATGTACGTAAGCTATATAGCTGGTCTGATGAAGATAAACTGATCAATAACTAAAAAAATAAGGCAATCCTTTGGGATTGTCTTAATGTTTAGAAGTGAGAGGAATAATTATGGATAGCAAAGTAATGAAATCAGGGTTTGATAAAGCACCGCAGCGCTCTTTATTACATGCGCTTGGTTTAACAGAAGAAGAAATTGAGCGACCTTTGGTTGGAATCGTAAGTTCCTATAATGAAATCGTTCCAGGGCATATGAATCTGGATAAGATTTGTGAAGCTGTTAAGATGGGTGTCTCTATGGCTGGAGGAACGCCTATAGTATTCCCGGCTATTGCGGTATGTGATGGAATTGCTATGGGACATATTGGAATGAAGTATTCGTTAGTAACTAGAGATTTAATTGCTGATAGTACTGAAGCAATGGCTTTAGCTCATCAATTTGATGCTTTAGTTATGGTACCCAACTGCGATAAAAATGTACCAGGATTATTGATGGCGGCTGCAAGGATCAATATACCAACTATCTTTGTTTCTGGGGGACCAATGTTAGCTGGACGCGTACATGGTAAAAAAACTAGTTTATCATCAATGTTTGAAGCGGTAGGAAGCTATAGTGCAGGTAAAATTGATGAGGAAGAAGTTCGTTATTATGAAAATCATGCTTGTCCAACATGTGGTTCATGTTCTGGGATGTATACGGCTAATTCAATGAACTGTCTGACTGAAGTGTTAGGAATGGGGCTTCGTGGGAATGGGACTATTCCTGCTGTCTATTCTGAAAGAATTAAATTAGCTAAACATGCGGGAATGCAAATTATGGAATTGTTAAAGAAAGACATTCGTCCTCGTGATATTATCACTAAAGAATCAATGATGAATGCTTTAACGATGGATATGGCGTTGGGATGTTCAACTAATTCAATGTTACATTTGCCAGCTATTGCTCATGAAATTGGTTTTGATTTCAATATAAAGTTTGCTAATGAAATAAGTGAAAAAACACCTAATCTTTGCCATTTGGCGCCAGCTGGACCTACTTATATGGAAGACTTGAACGAAGCAGGCGGTATTTATGCAGTAATGAAAGAAATCAGTAAATTAAATTTATTGAATCTTGATTGTATGACTGTTACTGGTAAAACAGTAGGTGAAAATATTAAAGATGCAGTTAACTTTGATCCTGAAGTAATTCGAACAATTGAAAATCCATATAGTAAAACAGGCGGATTAGCTGTTTTATCGGGAAATTTAGCGCCTGATGGTAGTGTAGTAAAACGCTCAGCAGTTGTGCCGGAAATGATGGAACATAGTGGTCCTGCAAGGGTCTTTGATTGTGAAGAAGATGCGATTGAAGCAATTAAAGGTGGTAAGATCGTAGAGGGAGACGTTGTTGTGATTCGTTACGAAGGACCTAAGGGTGGGCCTGGAATGCGCGAAATGTTGAATCCAACCTCTGCAATTGCCGGAATGGGCTTAGGATCAACAGTAGCCTTAATTACTGATGGTCGATTCTCAGGGGCATCTCGTGGAGCTTCGATTGGACATGTTTCACCTGAAGCGGCAGTAGGTGGACCGATTGCTTTAGTTGAAGAAGGCGATATTATAGAAATTAATATTCCTGAATATAAAATCAATTTAAAAATTTCTGATGAAGAAATGGCAAAACGTAAAGCTAAATGGCAGCCAAGAGAACCAAAAGTAACGACTGGTTACCTAGCGAGATATGCGGCAATGGTAACTTCAGGTGATCGTGGTGCTATTTTAGAAGTACAAAAAAATAAGTAGAGGGAGGTATTTAAATGTTATTAACAGGTTCCCAAATTGTTGCTGAAGGTTTAATTGAACAAGGTGTTAATACAGTGTTTGGTTATCCAGGTGGAACAATTCTAAATATTTATGATGCTTTATACCAATATCAAGATAAGATTCATCATATCTTAACATCTCACGAACAAGGTGCGGCCCATGCTGCTGACGGTTATGCGCGCTCAACAGGAAAGGTTGGAGTGTGTATGGCGACTTCTGGGCCAGGAGCTACGAACCTGGTTACAGGGATTGCTACGGCTTACATGGATTCAACGCCATTAGTTGCAATTACTGCTAATGTTGCAGTATCGCTGCTTGGGCGTGACAGCTTCCAAGAAATTGATATCGCTGGAGTTACTATGCCAATTACTAAACATAATTTTATTGTTAAAGATGTGAATAAGCTGGCGGATACTATCCGCCGTGCCTTTTCCATTGCCCAGACAGGTCGTCCGGGCCCTGTCCTTGTGGATATCCCGAAGGATGTGACCGGTGCAGAGGCTGAATATGAATATAAGAAGACGACACCGATCAAACGGAAGGCAGATCAGATCAATGAGGAAACTGTACAGGAAGTCATCGGTCTGATAGAACATTCTTTAAGACCTTTTATTCTCGTGGGCGGCGGTGTGATCCGTGCGGATGCGGCAGATGAACTCAGGGAATTTGCAGCTAAAGTGCAGGCGCCGGTAGCAGATACATTGATGGGCAAAGGTGCATTTGACGGCAGAGAAGATGCTTACACAGGTATGGTTGGTATGCATGGTACCAAAACATCCAATTATGGTATTACAGAATCCGATCTGCTGATTGCCATCGGTACACGTTTTTCTGACCTTGTTCTGGGCAATGTCAAGGCATTTG
>ERZ857882.3159-NODE-3159-length-15912-cov-3.049190_pt1 | contig 15912 bp, 10 predicted proteins | sample MGYA00519697_ERZ857882 | MGnify/ENA primary metagenome ERZ857882 (study PRJEB31778, sample SAMEA3449373) | human gut metagenome | biome: human gut; feature: human-associated habitat; material: faeces | place: United Kingdom | collected 2010/2012 ...
TTTTCAAGACCGCCGCGATCGACCACTCTGCCATCTCTCCGGGGACAAAAATATAACGGAAATTTTACTTTTCCAACTTGTAGTGCGCTTTCTCCCGTTTGTTTTCCGGCGGCGGGACGTTTGTTTTGCGTTTCGGACGGTTGGCGAATTTTCCATTTTAAGTTTTTCGTTTTTACGAGATAAATGACTATATTTGTAAACGTGCTGAAATTCAGCGTGTTTACCTAAACTTAAGAGTCATGAATAAATCTCAACTCGTTGACGCCATTGCGCGAAATGCAAAAATTACGAAAGTCGATGCCAAAAAAGCGCTCGACGCGTTCATTGAAGTGACCGGCGAAACGTTGCGGTCGGGCGACAAGATCGTACTGGTCGGTTTCGGATCGTTCTCGGTGGCTAAAAAGCCGGAACGTACGGGACGCAATCCCCGAACGGGGGCGGCTATCCGGATCGCCCCGCGGAATGTGGTCAAATTCAGAGCCGGTGCAGAATTGAGCGATATGCTGAAATAACGGGGAGGTCGGAACGAAAGCGGGCGGTTTGCGGAAACGGGCTGTCTGCTTTTTGTTTGCGGGTTTGTCTTTTCCAAAAAAATAGACAATCTTTGCAGATCTTAAATGAGCCCCTTCACGATGAGTAAAAAGAAGATTATCCTGTTGATCGTCGCTTTGCTGGTATTCGACCAGATCGTTAAGATTTGGATCAAGACGCATTTCATGTTGGATCAGAGTGTGACGGTTTTTCCGAATTGGTTTTTCATCCGGTTTATCGAAAATCCGGGAGCCGCGTTCGGATTCGAGTTGGGGGGTAATTACGGGAAGTTGATACTCAGTGTTTTCCGTCTGCTGGCGATCGGTGCTTTGGGGTATTATATTTTTTATTTATACCGGAAAAAGGCGCCGGCCGGCGTTCTGGCGGGTTTCTCGCTAATCTTTGCCGGAGCGCTCGGCAACGTGCTCGACAGCGCGTTCTACGGGCTGTTGTTTTCCGAATCGACCTTTACGAGCGTCGCCACTTTCCTGCCCGAAGGCGGCGGTTATGCCGGATTTCTGCACGGCAAAGTCGTGGATATGCTGTTTTTCCCGATCGTGGAGGGCGTTTTCCCGTCGTGGATTCCCGGGGTGGGAGGGGAGCCGTTCCTGTTTTTCAGCCCGATCTTCAACTTCGCCGACAGTTACATCACCGTCGGCGTCATCTACTTGTTGCTGTTCCAGCGTAAATATTTCAAATAATTCGCGGCGGAGTGTCTTTTTGTGTCGCAAAGCGGTTTTTTCGGCGTATTTTGCTATATTTGTGATACGTCGGCATGTGCCGGTGCCCGAACCTAAAACTGCTCTGTCATGAAAAAGAATCTGCTGGCAGGTCTCCTGCTGCTGTGGGCTTGTAGCGTTTACGGACAGAAACGGATCGTCGATCCCGTCCGGAGCGATTTCTCCTATGTGGCGAAATTCGACCGCGTCGAAATCACCGGTAAACGGACGGTGGCCGAAGTGACGCTGCGCTATCTCCCGAATTACTGGATCCGGTACGATTCGCTGACGACGTATCTGCAAGATTGCGGCAGCGACCGGCGGTACCGGTTGTTGGCCGCGGAAGGCTTCGAACTCAATAAGGAAGTGTACATGCCCGAATCGGGCGAGATGAAAGCCCGTTTCATTTTCGATCCGGTCGATGCCGATGTGCGTTGCGTCGATTTCATCGATCCGAGCTGGAAAAAATCGCATAATACGTACGGAATTTTTCTGGAGAGATCGGAGAAACCTTCGGTACTGCCGGATTGGGCGTCGGGAAACTGGTTGACGACGGACGGTTCGAACCGGTGGGTCTGCGGTTTTCTGCCGCAGACGGCGGTGTGGCGGAACGATTTCTGGGGTTACGGAACGGTGACCCGCAAAGGGAAAACGCTGTGGGTGCAGCTTAAGAATGGCGATCGCGATACGACGCTCTGCTTGAAGGAAGGGCGCGACGGTACGCTGCTGCTCGGCTCCGACGGCCGTCCGTTCGCGACGCTGGGCCGCGACTTGGTGCGCCGCACTACGCCGGCGGCGGAGTGGAAATACGACCCGGAAAAATACAGGGATGTCCTGTACGGTAAAAAGAAAGCGGTGATCCGCGGCGTGATCGACGGCTATACCCCGAAGCTGGGTTATACGACCGGTTCGTTGGGCGTGACCGACCACGTCCTGCGCCGGGATTCTTATTCTCTGATCGAAATCCGGCCCGACGGACGGTTCGACGTGGAAGTGGAGGTGGAAGCTCCGCAGGCATTGTATATGCAGATCGGAGAAGGCGTCTCCGGTTATGTATTCGTGGCGCCGGGCGATACGCTGATGTGTTATTACAGTATAACCGATTTGCAGAATCCCCGGCGGCATGGGTATGAACAGGTGTGGGATTGTTCCCGGTTCATGGGAGGTTCGGCGCCGCATAACCAGTTTTATTTAATCGCCCAACGGATGATGCCCAATCCGTGGGGCGTTTACGACCGGATGAGCGAATGCATCGAGAAGGACGCCTCGGACGAATTCAGGGCGTGGATCGACAGGCGGCTCCGTCAGGTGGACGATTCGCTGGCGGCGCTGTCCGCCCGCTATGAACTTTCCGACCGGACGCGGGATCTGCTGTATGCGAATTTCCGGACGGCCGAGTACCGGAACCTGCTCAATTACCAGATGCGGCATTCCGATCGCCGGTATACCTACTCGCAACGGCCCGACGGAACCTATAAGGCGACGCCGAATCCCGATTACCGGCCGCTGCCGAAGTCGTTCTGCGATTTTATGACGATGGATTTCGTCGACGATCCGCTGATGATCGCGACAACCTGCTTTGCCGAGGTGATCAACCGGCTCGAATACGGCCCGGCCATGTTCGTAGGCGCCGCATACAACGGGTTTAATAAACGATACGACTCCCTCGGGATGAAAGCGGTCGCCGATGTCGGCAAGCGGATGAAAGCGTCGATGCCGGAGCCGACCCCGCATCAGATGGCTACGCTGGATTCGTTGATCGCCGGGAAAAGGGATTCCGCCGGATTGGCCGGGCTCGATACTATCGTCATCCGTCGTTTCCGGGCTTTGGAGCAGGATTTTTTGAAACGGGAGATCGCCCGGATCAGGTCGGAACAAGAACGGTCGCTTTACCGGGCCGCTTTCGACACTTTGCGCAGTTACGGATTGGATCGCTGCGTGGCTTACGATTATACGCTCGCACGCTGGTATGCCGGTCAAGGTGACAGACTGGAGAATGACAGCGCCCGACTGGAGGAGGTAGCCCGGCTGCTGCCCTATGTCAAAACCCCGTACGTGACCGGTAAGATCGTGCAGTCGTATGCTTCGGGTTGCGAAACCCGCCGGACGCAGGAGCGGCAGAAGCCGCGGACGAAGGCCGACAAATATTTCGACGAACTGATCGCGCCCTACAAGGAAAACGTACTATTCCTCGATTTCTGGTCGACGGGTTGCGGGCCGTGTCGCAGCGGCATGATCGCGGCGAAACCGGTCGTCGAAGAGTTGAAAGATTTGAAAATCAAGTTCCTTTATATTACCGACGAATCGCAGTCGCCGGTCGAGGTTTACGACCGTTTTTTGACGGAGAACGGGATCGGGGGAGAGCATATCCGGGTTACCCGCGATCAGTGGAACCTGCTGAAAGCGAAATTCGACATCGGCGGAATCCCGCATTACGCCGTAGTCGATAAACAGGGGCGCATCGTCGATAATAACGGGTGGTGCAGGATAGGGCCGAAACACTGTAAAAGTAAATTGCTGAAGCTGGAGAAAGAGCCTTGACGACGATCCGGATCGGGTGGCGGGGGAGCGGCGTAGCAGTAGAAACCGACGTTCCGCGGCATCGATAGCGGCCCGGTTATTCGCTGTATTTGTTGCGCAGAAAGAGAAATGTTTTAAAAGACAATCCGAAAGGGTTGTCTTTTTGTGTTATGAAATAGCTTTTTCAGGATATTTTTATTAAATTTGTTTAGCGTCCGGATTCCGGACGGAAACCTGCAAATCTAAAACGATGCGATATGAAAAAGAGTTTGTTGTCGGGATTGTTTTTGTTGCTGTGCTGTGCGGCTTGGGGACAGAAACGTACGGTCGATCCGGTGCGGAACGATTATGTTTACGTCGTGCGGTTCGACCGGATCGAAACCACAAAAGAGCGGACGGTGGCCGAGGTGACGTTACGCAACGATCCCGCTTCGTGGATCCGTTACGATACGGGATGTTATCTGCGGGAACGCGGCGGCGACCGGCGGTACAGGCTGCTGGCGGCCGAAGGGTTCGAACTGGGCAAGGAGGTTTTTCTACCCGCTCCCGGCGTGTCGAAAGCGCGGTTCGTTTTCGAACCGCTGGATGCGGATGTGCGTTGCGTCGATTTTCTCGGCAGACAGAAACCGCTCGAAAATACGTACGGCATTTGGCTGAAAGATGCGCCGTCGCCGCTTCCGGCGTGGGCTGCGGGCCATTGGATGACTTCCGACGGTTCGAACCGGTGGGTCTGCGGTTTTCTGCCGCAGACGGCGGTGTGGCGGAACGATTTCTGGGGTTACGGAACGGTGACCCGCAAAGGGAAAACGCTGTGGGTGCAGCTTAAGAATGGCGATCGCGATACGACGCTCTGCTTGAAGGAAGGGCGCGACGGTACGCTGCTGCTCGGCTCCGACGGCCGTACGTTCGCGACGCTGGGCCGCGACCTGGTGCGCCGCACTACGCCGGCGGCGGAGTGGAAATACGATCCGGAGAAGTACCGGAACGAGCTGTATCGTCCGGGCACGGCCGTGATCCGGGGTATTCTGGAAGGGTATACGCCGCAGTTCGGCTTTACGTCGGGAACCCTGATGTCGTACGATCCGATAACGGGCCGGGATTGCGCGGCGCTGATCGAGGTGCTTCCGGACGGCCGTTTTTCCGCCGAAATCGAAACGGAACATCCGAAGACTTTGGTGATGAGCCTGGGGCCCGGAACGATCAGGAATTTGTACGTCGAGCCGGGCGATACGCTGATGTGCCGTTTCGTGATGTCGGATCTGCAGAATCCTCAGTGCAGATCGGGAATGAAGGACTGGAGCCGGTCGCGGTTTATGGGCCGCGCGGCCGAATACAATATGTACCGGATGATCGCCGACCGAATCGTGCCGGCGCAAGACAGCGTTTACGGCCGGACTCAGGAGTGCGTCGGGAGAGGGGCTGCCGACGAATACAAGGCGTGGATCGCCGAACGTTTTCGCCGGACGGAAGATTCGTTGTCGGCTCTGGCGGCCCGTTACGAAATAAGCGGTCGGACGCGGGATCTGCTCTACGCGGAGCATAGTCAGCGGGCATTTTGTAATTTGTTGGACTATGCGTCGGCGAATCAAAATTCGAAAATCATAAACGGTCGGTTGCGCGACGACGGCGTTTACGAGGCCGAGAGGAATCCCGATTACCGGCCGCTTCCGGCGTCCTTTTACGATTTCGTTACGATGGAGCAGGTCGACGATCCGCTGATGATTACTACGTCCGATGCGAATTCGGTAATCAGCCGGCTTGTCGTCAGCAGTCCGGTGATGAATATAGGCCGTATCGCAGACGCATTTTCCGCATTCAGCGGTCTGTTCGGGCCGGGGCTGATCGCGTATATCGCCGGAAAGGTGCGGGAAGGATGTCCCGACCTGACTCCCGGGCAGCGGGCCGAGTTGGACAGCCTGCCGTTCAAGAGCCGGGGAGAGTCCGTCTCGATCCGGGATACGATGATCAGTCGTCGCTTCGGGACTTGTCTCAAAGAGTTCAACGCGCAGCGGGCGAAAGAGCAGGCGCGGCTGGATACGCTGCGCGAAAAATACATGTATGCGAATGCGTTCGATACGCTGCGCCGTTACGGATTGGACCGTTGCCTGGCTTACGATTACGCATTGACCGGTTATTTTTACAGCCTCGTGTCGCAGCAACAGCAAAACGAGAATTTTCGGTTGGATCTTTTCGCGGAAATGACCCGGTTGCTGCCGTATGTCGGGACGCCGTACCTGACCGGCCGGATCGTGCGGGCGTACGAAGAAGCCTCGTCGGTCGTAATCCGGCCGGTCGAAAAAGACGAGCCGCGAACCAAAGCCGACGACTATTTCGACGAGCTGATCGCTCCGTACAGGGGATACGTGCTATACATCGATTTCTGGGGCACCGGATGCGCTCCGTGCAGGCAGGGGATGGTTGAGGCCCGCCAAACGGTCGAAGAGCTGAAAGATTCGAAAATCAAGTTCCTATATATCACGTCCGAAGGAATATCCCCGCTTGCGGCTTACGATCGGTTCCTTTCCGAACGCCGGATTCAGGGCGAGCGCCTGAGGCTGTCCGACGATCAGTGGAACTTGCTTTGTACTAAATTCGACATTTACGGGATTCCGCACTGCGTTGTGGTCGATAAGCAGGGACGGGTGGTCGATAACAATCGATGGAGCCGTTCCGGTACCGCGCTTTGTAAAAGCAAGTTGCTGGAACTCGAAAAGCAGTGATCGTTTCGGGCGGGATTACCGTTTTCCGGCGAAAGTAATAAAGAAGTCCCCGGTTTAAATTAGAAACCGGGGACTTTGCCGTTTTTACCGTTTTTCTTCTTCCGTCCGGCATGCTTGTTTCGTCCGGCGTTTCGGGTTGGCCGGGAACCAGCCTTTGCGGACGCGCTCTTGCTGTTCGAACAGTTCCTTGATCGTCCAGAACGACGAGAACGCGAACACGCCGGCCAGCGCGGCGATCAGTACGTTGTCGGTCAGCAGCGACCAGGCGATCCCGCCGATTCCGAACACGAGGAAAATCCACCAGCATCCGGTTCCCCAGTAATATTCGGCTTTGACGACTACCGGGTGAAACAGTCCGATAATCAAAAAGGTGGCGATCCCGATGACCAGTCCCAGCAAATGATATTCCGTTAAAAATTCCATATTGTTTTGTTTTACAAGTATTTTTGTTCTACGTAAGTTTCGATCGCCTGTTCCGTTTTTTGTTCCAGGGCGTCGAGTTCTTCGCGTAGCAGCATGATTTTTGCGTCCGCGTTGATGTCGAGGTACCGGGCAAGCTGGGTGACTTCCCCTTCCGGCAACAGTTTCCGCTGCCGCCGGAAGTCGGTCGCTATCGTTTTCAGCAGCCGGAGCTGGAATTCGAACGATCCGATCTGTTCCGGAACCATTTTTCCCTTCCTGCAAAGCTGCGCCCGATAGCGGGCTACGGGGATGGAACCGCATCTTTCGAGCGACTCCATCGGGAAGGGCCGCCCGGTACGGATTACCTCGCGGATAATCAAATCGTATACCCTTTTGTTGATCTGCAGTTTTTTGCGCTCCGTCGCGCGGCAGAGCGAATCGACCGATCGGAGCCGTATCCGTGCGAGCAGCGAATCGTTCGCCGTCGGGATCGGTTGCACGTAGCGACTCCATTGCGGAGTCCAGAGCGCGGCCGCTGCAATCTGTTTTTTATCCAGCAGCCGACACAGGGCGCCCAGTTCCAGCGCGAGTCTCCGACGTTCGTGGCTTTTTTCCACGACCCGGTTCGTGTTCTCCGGCCCCAGGATGTATTCCGTGTTTATCGGCCGCCCGTGCGCCCGAAAATCTGCATACAACGTCCGGAGCACGGCTTTTTTGAATACGAGTTCCAGCGAGTCCGTTTCGTCCGGAACGGCCCGGTAACGGCAGGAGAGGGAAAGGAGACTGTCCCTGCGTCGCTGGGCGGCCGGATAATAGCTCCGGTCGAACGTCTGCAACGAATCGACGGCCCGGACGTAATCGTCCAGATTGTCGTATCCGAGGCACGGGAACGGAAGCCGGATGTAAGGCTGGTCGGCAACCGTGAGCTCCGCGATCCCCTCGGTGAACAGGATCGCGTTGATCCGCAGCCTTTTGCTGTCTATGTCTTTTTGGAGTGAGTCCCTGACCGATCTCAGGTGCAGAATGCATGTCTTGCGTTCCGGCGAAAAATCGTCCGGATTTTCGGCCCGGGCGTGCGGGAACAGCAATACGAACGGGAAGATCAGGCAAATCGGGATTTTCATGGCTGCGGCGGATTATTATTTTCGCTCGTCCTGCAGACGGTACAGATCCTGCCGGGTCAGCCACAGGGCTTCGCGAGCTTCTTCCAGCGAGGCGATGGCCTGCCGCAGTTCGTCGCTGTATTTCATTTCCATCTCTTTGTCGGGAGACAGGTATGTGGCGAGATCCGATCCGATGGCTTCCGCGTCTTTCTGTATTTTGTTCTGTAAGTGAGGAACCGGAAACGGCGGAACCTCCCGGTTTTGCCTGCGGCAGACCGCAGCGACGGTGCGCAGCAGCGCGGTGTTCGATTCGAGCAGCCTGCGTTCGCGGATCTCCCGCTTCCAGCGGTATTCTTTGGAGGTGTGCGACAGGCGGGTGAATATCAGTTCCTGCCCGGCCTTCAGGCGTTCGTAGTCCGGTTTCCCGTCCTTTTCCGGAAGGTGCCGCATCAGCGACAGGTAAGCCGAGTCCTGCATCAGCACCTGGCGCAGTTGTTCCTCCGCATCGTCGAAAGCCCGGCGATAGGCCTTGCAGGAGTCGATTTTCAGGTTGTAGGATGCGATGTCGAAACGATAGTCGGCCAGCGAATAGACCGGGGCGATGATTCCCTTGCGGTAAGCGATTTCGGTGGCTTCTTCGAACACGGCCCAGCCCAGTTCTTTTTCCATCTGACGCACCGTGTCTTCGAAACGGCGGACTTCCCTTTGCAGAGAATCCGTTTTTGCGGAAACGGATGAAGATGCCGTCTTTTCGGCTGCGGGAGAATCCGTGATTCGCGGGCTGAACGACAAGCACAGGCAACCCAGAGCGATCAATCCGGCAACGGCTGCATTTGTTTTCATGCTTTGCAGGGGTTAGGTTATCTTCCTGCAAGGTAACGAGTTTTTGCCGCATCGCCAAACGGCCGGGGCGTTTTTTTACAGATTTTCTTTTACGAATTCGATGCACCGTTCCAACAGGTGGTGCCGCGCATTGCCCATGCTGTGGTTTTTGTCCGGATAGATCCGCATTTCGAACGGTTTGCCGTGCGCGGTCAGTTGGGCGGCCATTTCGTAGGTGTTTTGAATGTGCACGTTGTCGTCGGCCGTGCCGTGCGCGATCAACAGTTTTCCTTCGAGCCGGTCGGCGAAACGGATCGGCGAATTGTCGTCGTAGCCCGACGGATTGTCCTGCGGCATGCCGTTATAAATTTCGGTGTAAACCGTGTCGTAGAAACGCCATGAGGTGACCGGCGCTACGGCGATCGCTATGCGGAACACGTCGTTGCCTTTCAGAATGCAGTTCAACGCCATGAACCCGCCGTAACTCCAGCCGTAAATGCCGATCCGCGACCCGTCCACGTAAGGCAGCGACCCCAGGTAGCGGGCCGCTTCGATCTGGTCTTCGGTTTCGTAGCGTCCCAGTTGCCGGTACGTGCATTTGCGGAACGATTCGCCGCGGAACCCGGTTCCCCGGCCGTCGACGCAGGCGACGATATAGCCTTGCTGCGCCAGCACGTCCGTCCATTCCATCGTCCAGCGGTCGGCGACCTGCTGCGATCCGGGACCGCTGTACTGGGTCATCAGCACCGGGTATTTTTTCGCCGGGTCGAAATCGCCGGGCCGCAGCAGATAGCCGTTCAGTTCGATGCCTTCCGAATTCCGGAACGTGAAAAATTCTTTGACCGGTACGTCCCGCTCCACCAGCGTATCCCGTAGCGCGGCGTTGTCTTCGAGCGTGCGGATCAGCCGGCCGTCGGCGGCGTGCAGCGTGATCCGCTCCGGCGTCTCGACGTTCGAAAAGTAACTGATGTAGTAGCGAAACCCTTCGGACGGCAGGATGTTGTAAGTGCCGTCGCCCCCGGTCAGCCGTTTCTTATCCTTGCCGTCCAGTCGGACCGCATACAGGTCGCGTCTGAGCGGCGAGGTTTCGGTGGACAAGTAGTAAACCCGGTCGTCGGAGACGCCCAGCATCGCCGTGACTTCCCACTGTCCGTCGGTCAGTTGTTTCAGAAAGCCTTTGCGGATGCTGTGCAAGTACAGGTGCATGTAGCCGTTCCGTTCGCTGCGGACGACGAAACGGTCGCCGTCGGGCAGGAACGTGACGGTCGACCGGTCGGCATGTTCGACGTAGCGTTCGTCGCGTTCGTCGTAAACGACGCGCGTCGCGCCGTTGCGGTCGCTCAATAACACTTCGAAGTGATTTTGCAGCCTGTTCAGCCGGTAGAAAGCCAGCTCTCCGGACGGCGTCCACAGCAGGCGCGGAATGTATCGGTCGGTTTCGCCGCCGGTATCGATCCGGACGGTTTCGCCGGTTTCCAGATCGTGGCAGTAGAGTTCGACGATCGAGTTTTCCTCGCCGGCCTTCGGGTACTTGAACGTGTAGTTTTCCGGATACAGCTTCCCGTCGAAACGGTTCATATTGTACTCCCTGACGCGGCTTTCGTCGAACCGCAGCCAGGCGATCCGCCGTCCGTCGGGCGACCATTCGAACGCCCGCGCGAAGGCGAATTCCTCTTCGTATACCCAGTCGGGGATACCGTTGATGATGTGGTTCTTCCGTCCGTCGGAGGTAATGCGGCGTTCGGCGCCGTCCGCGAGGTCGGCCACGAAAAGGTCGTTGTCGCGAACGAAGGCCACGCGGTGGCCGTCCGGCGAGAAGGCGGCCTGTTGCTGCGGCCCGCCCGTCGAAAGCCGCCTGAGCGATCCGTCTTTCGTATCGAATATCCAGTATTCGGCCGTGAACGAACGGCGGTACACCGGTTTTACGTCGGTCGACAGCAAGATGCGGGTTTCGTCAGCGCTGAACCGGTAATCCGTAAAGTCTATCGACGGGGTGGCTGTCGCGCGGTCGAAAATCACGGCCAGCCGTTCGCCCGTCCGGTAGCTGTCGACCGCCGTATAATGTTCGCCGTCGCGCATACTGCGGACGCCGCCGACGGTTTTCGGCGTGAACAAACCGCCGCGCAGGTCGGCGTAGTCGAAGCGGCCCTGGGCCGCCGCACCGGGATTCAGGATAAGCGCAGCCATCGTAATCAGGAAAAGTAAACGTCCGGCGTATCGTCCGCGCCGGGACAGGTCATACCGCGTTTCGAAATTCATCGGCAAAAGAGATTATTCGCCGGCCTTACACGCTTTCAGGCTCAGGTCGAGGCTCTTGATTTGGTGCGTCAGCGCGCCGACCGAGATGAAGTCTACGCCGCATTCGGCATATTCGCGCAGGTTTTTCAGCGTGATGCCGCCCGACGATTCGGTTTCGTACCGTCCGCCGATCAACGCGACCGCCTCGCGGGTCGTCTCCGGCGAGAAGTTGTCGAGCATGATCCGGTCGACACCGCCTACCGAGAGCACTTCGCGGATGTCGTCCAGCGATCGCACCTCGACTTCGATCGGGATATTTTTGCCTTTCTCTTTCAGGTAGGCCTGCGTCTTGCGGATCGCCGGCGTGATGCCGCCGGCGAAGTCGATGTGGTTGTCCTTGAGGATCACCATGTCGAACAGTCCGATGCGGTGGTTGCCGCCGCCGCCGATGCGGACGGCCATCTTGTCCAGCACGCGCATGCCCGGCGTGGTTTTGCGCGTGTCGATCACCTGTGTTTTGAGCCCGTCCAGTTCCTGGACGTAAACGGCCGTCTGCGTCGCTACGCCGCTCATCCGCTGCATGATGTTCAGCAGGATGCGTTCGGCCTGCAACAATGAGATCAGCCGTCCTTCGACGTAAAAGGCGATGTCGCCCGGTTGGACGCGCGCGCCGTCGTCGAGCCGTTTTTCGAATTTCGCTTCCGGATCGAGCCGGCGCAGCACGGTTTCGGCGACTTCGACGCCGGCCAGGACGCCTTCCTGCTTGACGAGCAGCTTCATCCGGCCGCGTTCGTCGTGCGGGATGCACGCGAGCGACGAATGGTCGCCGTCGCCGATGTCCTCGCGGATGGCCAGTTCGATCAGGTCGTTGACGAACGGGATATATTCTTCCTTCATGTTCTTTTCGATTATAAGTTTATAACGCAGCAAAGGTAAAAAAAAATACGTATGCAGCTGTTTTTATCGGCCGCCGTCCGTCCGGTTCGCTTTGTATGGGCCGATCCGCCGTATTTTCCGGATTCCGTGAATTTTCGAGGCCGAAGGAATCGGGACTCGCCCGTAAAAAAGCGGTTAATAATTTTTATTGTTTTTTAAAAAGTTCTACCTTTGCTCGATCAACGGACGCCTAGGCATTTCGTAACCGGTTTGTTATAGTGCCCGGATGTCTGTTAACCGGTTGGATGATAACGATATGATCGGCGTTATGCCGGTTTGAGCATCATAGGCGGCGCGCGGAACGAAGACCGGAAACAGGATTCTTTCGCTTATTTTGCCGCAGTACATTAGGGAAGAAACAAGAAAACGAAAGTTATGAAAAATCTCAGAAGCAGTGTCTGTACCACGGGACGGAAAATGGCGGGAGCCAGAAGTCTCTGGAGAGCAAACGGAATGAAGGAAGAACAGTTCGGACAGCCGGTGATCGCCGTCGTCAACTCGTTCACTCAGTTCGTCCCCGGGCACGTGCATCTGCATGAAATCGGACAGCAAATCAAAGAGTGGATCGCCGAAGAGGGCTGTTTCGCCGCCGAGTTCAATACGATCGCCATCGACGACGGGATTGCGATGGGACACGACGGGATGCTCTATTCGCTGCCGTCGCGCGACCTGATCGCCGATAGCGTCGAATATATGTGCAACGCGCACAAGGTGGACGCGATGATCTGCATTTCGAACTGCGACAAGATCACCCCGGGGATGCTGATGGCCGCGATGCGGCTGAACATTCCGGCCGTTTTCGTGTCGGGGGGGCCGATGGAGGCCGGACGGCTCGGCGACCGCGCTTACGACCTGATCGACGTGATGGTCAAGGGAGCCGACGCGAGCTATCCGGACAAGGAGCTCGACGCGCTGGAGCATGCGGCCTGCCCTACCTGCGGGTCGTGCTCGGGTATGTTCACGGCCAACTCGATGAACTGCCTGACCGAAGCGCTCGGGCTGTCGCTGCCGGGCAACGGCACGGTCTTGGCGACGCACGAGGCGCGCACGGAGCTGTTCCGCAAGGCGGCCAAGCTGATCGTGAAAAACGCGCGGGAATACTATTTCGACGACAACGACGCGGTGCTGCCGCGCTCGATCGCCACGCGGGCGGCCTTTCTGAACGCCATGTCGATGGACATCGCCATGGGCGGCTCGTCGAACACGGTGCTGCACCTGCTGGCCGTCGCTCAGGAGGCGGGCGTGGACTTCACGATGAGCGACATCGACCGCCTGTCGCGCCGCATCCCCGTCATCTGCAAGGTAGCGCCCAACTCGCATTACCACATACAGGACGTCAACCGGGCCGGAGGCATTCTCTCCATCTTGGGCGAACTGAACCGGGGGGGACTGATCGACACGGCGGTCGGACGAGTGGACTGCGCGACGCTCGTCGAAGCGATCCGACTGAACGACCTGCGAAGTCCCGACGTGTCCGTCGAAGCGAAAGTCCGCGCACGGGTCGCGCCGGCCGAAAAGCATAACCTGAAGCTCGGCTCGCAGAACGCCACCTATCCGTCGGCCGATCTGGACCGGGAAAAAGGCTGCATACGCGACTTGGAGCATCCTTACCTGAAGGACGGCGGTCTGGCCGTGCTGTTCGGCAATATCGCCCGCAACGGCTGCATCGTCAAGACGGCAGGCGTCGACGAGTCGATCCTCCGCTTCGAGGGGAAAGCTCGCGTGTTCGAGTCGCAGGAATCCGCCTGCGCCGGCATTCTGGGCGGAAAAGTAAACGCCGGAGACGTCGTCATCATCCGCTACGAGGGTCCCAAGGGCGGTCCCGGCATGCAGGAAATGCTCTACCCGACCTCGTATCTGAAAAGCGTCCGGCTCGACAAGGCCTGCGCGCTGGTGACCGACGGACGATTCTCGGGCGGCACGTCCGGACTGTCGATCGGACACGTATCGCCCGAAGCGGCGGCCGGAGGCGACATCGCGCTGGTACGGGACGACGACCGGATCGTCATCGACATACCGAACCGCACGATCGACGTCGTGCTGCCCGAAGGCGAACTGGACCGCCGCCGCGAGGCGATCGTCCGCTTCGAACCCGTCGGGCGCAACCGAGTCGTCAGCCGGGCCCTGAAGGCCTATGCGTCGATGGTCACGTCGGCCGACCGGGGCGGAGTGCGCGAAGACATCTGACAAAAGACCATTCCACGTTCTATCCGAGCGCCGGACATCCGAGGACGACCGCCGTCCCCGACGGCTCCGCCAGCGGGCGGACGTCCGACGCCGTCAAAACCGATTGACTTATGGCTAACAAGCAAAAAATAAAGGGAGCGGAAGCGCTGCTGCTGTCGCTCATCGCCGAGGGAACCGATACGATCTTCGGTTATCCCGGCGGACAGGTCATTCCGATCTACGATCATCTGTACCATCATACCGACCGGCTGCACCACATCCTGACGCGTCACGAACAGGGCGCCGTACACGCGGCGCAAGGCTACGCCCGTGCGACAGGCAAGGTGGGCGTCTGTTTGGCCACCTCCGGTCCCGGCGCGACGAATCTCGTCACCGGAATAGCCGATGCGATGCTCGACTCGACGCCGATCGTCTGCATCACGGGGCAGGTTCCCGCCGCACTGCTCGGCACGGACGCGTTTCAGGAGGCCGACACGATCAGCATGACGATGCCCATCTCGAAATGGAACTATCAGGTCACCAAGGCTTCCGAGATTCCGAGAGCGATCGCGCGGGCTTATTACATCGCACGGACCGGCCGGCCGGGCCCCGTCGTGATCGATATCTCGAAAAACGCTCAGGTCGAAGAGTTTGACTTCAGCTACAAACCGTGCATCTACCTGCGCAGCTATCATCCGAAACCGGAACTGGACAAGCAAGCCGTCGCCCGGGCCGTCGAAATGCTCAATGCGTCGGAAAAGCCGCTGATTCTGGTCGGACAGGGCGTCAAGCTCGCCGGAGCCGAGCGCCGGCTCGTCGAGCTGGCCGAGGCGGCCGGCGCGCCGATGGCCTCAACGCTGATGGGCATTTCGGCCGTGCCGAGCGGGCACCCGCTGTTCGTCGGCAATTTGGGCATGCACGGCAACATCGCCGCGAACGAGATGACACAGCAGAGCGACCTGATTCTGGCCGTCGGCATGCGCTTCAGCGACCGTGTGACGGGCGACGTGAAAAACTACGCCCCGCACGCGAAGATCATCCACATCGACATCGACTCGGCCGAGCTGGGCAAGAATCTGCCCGTCGAGCTGCCGATCCATGCCGACGCGGGCGAAGCGCTCGAGGCGATGAAATCGGGCATCCGGCACAAGGACCGCTCGGCGTGGATCGACGTGGCCAAAGGCTGCGACCGGCGCGAATACGAGGAAGTCGTCCGCCCGAGCAGCGACCCGCAAGGGCGGTTTATCTCGATGTACGACGCGATCAGCACGCTGGCCGAGGTCGAGAAGGGCGACGCGGTGATCGTCACGGACGTCGGCCAGAATCAGATGTTCAGCGCCCGCTACTCGAAATTCAACTCGACGCGCAGTTTCATCACCTCCGGAGGGCTCGGCACGATGGGCTTCGGCCTGCCGGCCGCGCTGGGGGCCAAGCTCGGCGTGCCCGACCGCGAGGTCGTCTGCGTGATGGGCGACGGAGGTTTCCAGATGACGATGCAGGAACTGGGCACGATCATGCAGAACCGCATCGGCGTCAAGATGATCGTGCTGAACAACTCGTATCTGGGCATGGTGCGCCAATGGCAGCAACTCTTTTTCGGGAAGCGTTACTCGTTCACGCATATCGAAAGCCCCGACCTGACGCTGATCGCCGCGGCCTACGGCATCCCGAACCGCCGGGTCACCGAGCCCGGACAGCTCAGGGAGGCCATCGAGGAACTGGCCGCCGCGCCGGGAGCCTACCTGCTCGAGGTGG
>ERZ857882.3166-NODE-3166-length-15894-cov-8.313151_pt1 | contig 15894 bp, 9 predicted proteins | sample MGYA00519697_ERZ857882 | MGnify/ENA primary metagenome ERZ857882 (study PRJEB31778, sample SAMEA3449373) | human gut metagenome | biome: human gut; feature: human-associated habitat; material: faeces | place: United Kingdom | collected 2010/2012 ...
TATTTTATCACTTTAAATTTTTAATTGCTACGCGTCGATTTTTTGACGCTTACATATATTGATAAGAAAAAATATGAAAATATTAGAGATTTATTTTTAAGTATTATTAAAAAGTGCAACTAAATTTTCAATTTATATAAATACAATAGTTAAAAATTTTTATATACTTTTACATAAGTAAACGGTTTCAAAAGTATATATAAAATAAATATATTGGAGGTGATAAAGATATTTATATTTCATAGTAATAGTTTTTAAAAGTTTGATATAAATATGAAATATAGAATATCTAAAATAAACATTTACTACTTAAAAAATTTAAATTAGAAAGGAAGGTAAGAATTTGTAGTTTTAAACAATTAAAATTTACAAGTCAGAAGTGATTTTTATGAAGAATAATAAATTTAAAAAGTTTATAGCCTTTACAATGGTATTAACTGTGGCTTTTACAATGATTCTTCCTACTCCATTCTCTAAGGTTTTTGCAGCAGAAGACTTTGTTGTTGTTGATGATAATGTAACAGATCAAAGCAAAGAAAATTATTTTACATATACATCTGCAACTGACACAACTGGATTAACTGGATGGGCTTCAGATAAAAAGGATTCCATTTTAGGTGATGATGCATCTAAAACTCAACATTGGGTTTGGAATACAAATTATGCTGAAGCATCAAAACACGTATATGAGTTCACTTTTAAAGGCACTGGGGTAGAGCTTATTGGTGTTAAAAATGATGATTATAATAATTTTCAATTAGATGATGGAGTAGTTGAAAAACTAGAAATTACAGGATCAGCCAATACACCTGTTACAATATATAGCAAAAAGAACTTGAATTATGGAGTACATACAGTAAAAGTAACTTTACCAGAAAACTCAACAGGACTTCAAGTTTCTTATGCTAAGGTATATGGTTCTAGAGAAGGTATAACTGAACAAACTGTTATATCACATACTAAAACTACTGGAAGTAATAACTTCTTTAAGTATTCTGAAAAAGGATGGTCTTTACCAGGTAATAGCGAACATAGATGGTCAGATGCACCTTCTAGTACATTAAGTGCTTCAGATATTTGGTATGAAGTATCCTTTGTAGGAAAGAAAATCGATGTTTATGCAGGGAAAAATTATCCAATGGGTAAAGTTAAGTATTATATTGATGATGTATTTAAAGGTGAATATAGTTTGTATAATATTAATAATATAAATTCAACTTTAATAGCTACTTTTGATGGTCTTTCAGATGGTCCTCATAAATTAAAAGCAGTTGCAAGTGGTACAAAAGATGCAAGTGCTACTAATTTTCTATTAGATTGTTCTAAAGTAGTAGTATATCACTCTCCATATTCAATTAAAGATATAACATTACCTCAATCTTCATTCACACTAACTAACGGAACAACTCAACAAATTCAATATTCAGCAAATCCAGATTATATACAATTAACAGATTTAACATTCACTTCAGCAAATACAGCAGTAGCTACTGTAGATAATAATGGGCTTATTACTGCTAAAGGAGTAGGTAGTACAGAAATTACCTTAAGATCTAATTACTATAATGTTACGAAGGTTATTAATGTAATTGTTAATAATGCTATAAGTAATATCGGAGGAAGTATTGTTGATACAGATTCTCAATATACCCAAGATCGTTATAACGAAGTTAAAGATTTGGGTACTGTAGCAAAAGAACTAGCTGCATGGAAAAATGATAAAGCAACATCTCAAATTGCAGTTATTTCTAAAGATACAGACTTAACTAATGCAAGTATTGAAACTACTGATTTAGTATCAGGAAATAATACTATTACAAAAAATAATATTAAAGCAACTTTCATTAAATCTACAAAAGCTTATAATGGAACATATTTAGGTTATGGAAGTACAACACGTACAGTACCAGCAGCTACAGATACAAATAGATCTGAAAGCTCTGATATTTTATATCAAACTACTCCAATTAATATAGCTGCAAATAAAATACAGCCAATATGGGTAGAATTTGCAATTCCTAAAGATGCAGTAGCAGGAACATACACTACAAAGATAAAAGTAACAGCACATGGAATTTCAACACCATTAGAATTTAATTATACAATAAAAGTGAAAGATGTTACTCTTCCTGATGCATCAACATTTGGAAATACTTTTGATATTGAATTGTGGCAATACCCATATTCTTCTGCCGAATATTATGGTGTAGAAGCATTCTCTGAAAGACACTTTGAATTATTAAAGTCTAATATGGAAATATATAAGAGTATTGGTGGACATGCTATAACAACAACTATTTCTGAAGATGCATGGTCAGGTCAAACTTATAGTAAAAATACAATTCACTATCCATCAATGATAAAATGGACAAAAAATTCAAATGGTAGTTTCACTTATGACTATACTAATTTTGATAAATGGGTAGAATTTAATAAAAAAATGGGTATAGGTGATAAGATTATACTTTATAGTATAGCTCCATGGCATAGTTCATTTACTTATTGGGAAAATGGAAATTTAGTAAAAGAAAGCTTTACAGCAGGAACAGATAGATATAATACTGTTTGGAGAGATTTCTTACAAAAAACAATAGAACATTTAATGGCAAAAGGCTGGTTTGATGATGCTTATATAGGAATCGATGAAAGAGGATTTAGCAAAGCTGCTTTTGACTTAATAGATTCAGTTAAGAATATTCATGGAAAATCACTTAAAACAGCTGGAGCTATGGATCATTTTGTAGATAAATATGATTTAGCTTTAAGAGTTACAGATTTAAATGTTGGAGATAGTGCAGCAGCAACAAATCCTGTAAAATTCACTCAATTAGTTGAAGCACGTGAAGCTTTAGGATATCGTACAACTTTATATTCTTGTACAGAACATCAGCCTGGAAACTTTTCACTTAGCGCTCCAGTAGAAAGCTATTGGTCAGTAATTAATGCAGGAGAAGAAACATCAGGATTCTTAAGATGGGCATATGATGCATGGGTAGCTGATCCATTAAATGATACTACACATAATGCATTTGAACCAGGAGATGCTTTCTTAATTTATCCAGATGAAAAAAATGCAACAAATCCAACTGCAAAAAGTTCAGTGCGTTTAGAAAGAATGGCTGAAGGTGTTCGTGATGTTAATAAGATAAAAATGATACTTTCAGAAATACCATCATTACAAAGTGATGTTGATGCAATTTATAATAAGATAACAACTCAAGCGGTAATAAGTAGAAATTATTTATCAGCTGATGCAAGAACAAAATTAGCCTCTGAAATGAATACTTTTAAAGCAGATATTGATAAATTAACAGATAAATATATTCAATTAAAGGCCAGTGGAACAAATACTGTTGAATCAATTGCTATAACAGAAGGTAATAGCGAAGTAGCTTTAGGTGCTACAAAGCAATTACATGCAATATTAAAACCAGATAATTTATTAAATACTGCAGTTGAGTGGAAATCTTCAAATACTTCAGTTGTTTCTGTAAATAATTCTGGTGTAATAACTGGAGTAAAACTTGGTAAAGCAACTATAACTGTAACATCTAAACAAGATAGAAGTAAGTCAAAAGCTATTGAAGTTACAGTAACAGCACCCAAAATAGAAGAAACTGCAAGAGTTGCTTATTATTCATTTGATAATGATAATGCAAATACATCTTGGGGAACACGTAATGGCACTGTAAATAATGTAACCTTTGTTGAAGGAAAATCAGGAAAGGCAGCTAATGTTACAGCTACAAATAATATAACATTATCAGGTAGCTCTGGAATAGGCGAAAATAGTTCATGGACAGTTAGTTATTGGGTAAAATCAAGTAATGCAATAACAGATAGAACATCTGTTATGATGGATAGTAATAAAGATTTTTCCTTTGACTTAAAGATGTCTACTACCAATAGTGCTGGATTTCATGTTGGTAAAACAGCTGGATCTATATTAACATTTAATTATACTTTCCAACCAAATATTTGGTACAATGTAGCATGGACTCAAAGTAAAACTAATGGATTATCAATGTATGTAAATGGTAGTTTAGTTGCAACAAATCTTTGGACAAAAACAAATAGAATCTTAGCTCCAATAGATATTATTGGAGGTACAGGATTTGCAGGATTAGTTGATGAAGTTAAAGTTTATAATAGAGAATTAACGTTATCTGAAATAAAGGGAGATATGTTAGTAAAAGGACTTAATCTTACTGAAAATAGTAAGACAATATCTACTGAAGAAAAGTATGAAATTATGACAAATCTTATTACAGATAGTGAAGATAAAACAATAACTTATGAATCAAGTGATTCAGAAGTGGCTTCTGTAGATAATCAAGGTATAGTAACTGGATTAAAGAAAGGAACAGCTACTATTACTGTTAGATCAGGTAGCTATACAGATACTGTATCAATAACGGTAAATAAAGTAATAAATATAAAAAATGTTCTTACAAAGTTAACTCTTGAAGAAAAATATTTATCAGACATCCAAAAATCTCCAAATACAAATGAACAATATCTTGGACAACCAGATATGGTGCGTACTAGTACAGGTAGATTGATTACTGCTTATCCAGCAGGTCATGGAAAAGGCCCGATAATTATGCAAATTAGTGATAATAATGGTGATACTTGGACACGATTAACAAATACACCTTCTTCATGGACAGGCTCACAAGAAACACCAACACTTTATGTGTTAAAGCTTGCAAATGGGAAAGAAAGAATAATGATGATTACTGCTTGTCCAGGATGGGGAACAGACAGTGCTGGAAATAGATACGGATGGAATACATCTTATTCAGATGATAATGGTAACACTTGGACTCAATATAAACATTGGCATTCTCAAAGAGCTGATGGAGCAAATAATGATGTTATAGTTGGTATGGCAAGTTTAGTTCAACTTAAAGATGCAAATGGTCAATACATTCAAAAATGGATGGGAGTTTATCATACTTATGGTTATGTAAACTATAAGACATATTTAACTTTCGATGAACAAGGTAATGAAGTTTGGAGTAAACCAGAAGCATATTTAAGTAAATATCGTTCAATTGAAAGCTCATATCAGATGTGTGAAATTGGGATGTTTAGATCACCAGATGGAAAACGTATAATTGGTTTAGCAAGAAGTCAATCACATAATAATCATGCTACACTAATTTACTCTGATGATGAAGGTATGACATGGAGTAAACCAATGGATTTACCAGGTTCTTTAGCTGGAGAGCGTCATAAAGCTGCATATGATCCAATAAGTGGAAGACTTTTAATTACATTTAGAGAAATTAAATATGATTTAAATAATAATGGTACTTTCGATGGTGCTAATGACTGGACATGTGGTGATTGGATGGCATGGGTTGGAACTTATGATGATCTTATAAATCAAAGAGATGGTCAGTACTGCTTTACTATTGATGAAGACTTTGCTCAAAATGCAAAATCAGGAGATACTGGATATGCAGGCTTAGTTGTTCTTGATGATGGAACATTTATCATGGATTCTTATGGTCACTGGGATAAAGAGTTCTCAGAAGCTTGGGGATTTGGAAAAGTAACAACTGACTTATGTTATATAAAACAAGCTAAGTTTAAGCTAGGTGAAATCGAAAATGATAATAATCTTGTTAGTCGAGATAAATTAAATGCATTAATTACTCAAGTAAAAGATACAAATACAGATAGCTATGCAAGCGAAAGAGTTAATGTATTTAAAGCTGCTTTAGAAAAAGCACAAAGTATTAGTACAGATGATTTTTCTCAACAAGTACAAGTAGATGCTGCTGAAAAAGCATTAAAAGATGCTTTTGAAAAACTATCTCGATAAAATGATATTTATAAATTAAGTGAGTGAGGTAAATTTTACCTCACTCATTATTATTTTAGTTAATAATCCAGTTTAATCCAAATAGGATAGATATAAGTTTTCCTTCACTTATATAATTTATTTAAATATTATACTATGATTATTACCAAAAAAGAAATATAAATACAATCGTTTTATATAATATAAAAAGTTTAGTGTATGAAATAAATTAGAATAGGTTTCAAGTGCCTTTCTTTAATTTTATAAAAGTAAATTTAAAGTAGTAGTGTAATAATTAGATAGAAAAAGAAATTATATTACTACATATTTGGATGGCTCTTTTTCATAGAAAATACATGATATTTCATCTAAAATGAATATACATTTACGAACCAGTATTTGGTATAATTTGCTTATTAAATATGGGAGGTGCATTATGGATGAAATGATTTTGCTTGGAATTAAATTAATAGCTATAATCCTTGGAGTAATAATATTATTTTGGATTATAGGCTTTAGAATAATTCCAAACGATAAGGTAGGTATTGTTGAAAAATGGTGGTCTACAAAGGGATCATTAAATGAACAGATAATTGCATTAAAAGGAGAAGCGGGATATCAACCTGCATTATTAAGAGGAGGTATTCATTTTAGGAGTCCATTCATTTATAAAGTTCATATAGTTCCTTTAGTGACAATACCTCAAGGGAAAATTGCCTACGTTTTTGCAAGAGATGGTAAACCTCTAGAAGCAACACAAACTTTAGGAAATGTAGTTAAAGAAGCAAATAATTTTCAAGATGTAAGAGGATTCTTAGAAAATGGAGGACAAAAAGGCCCACAAAGAGGAATAATAAGAGAAGGTACTTATGCTTTTAACCTTGCACAATTTGTAATTATTACAGAAAATAAAACTTATTATTTAAAGATGGGAAATAGGCAAGAACTAGATACTATCTCAACTATGTCTAGATTAATTGCTGAAAGAAGAGGATTTGAGCCAGTTATTATTGAGGGTAATAGTGACTTAGTAGGAATAGTAACGGTACATGATGGACAATCATTAGGAAGTGAAAATATAATATGTCCTATAGTTGGTGATAATCATAATGATGCAAATTACCATAATAATTTTCAAGATATTGACGCATTTTTAAGAGCTGGTGGATATAGAGGTAGACAATATCAAGTTTTAGCAGATGGTACTTATTTTATAAATAGATTATTTGCCACAGTAGAATATATTCCTAAAATTATTATTCCAGTTGGATTCGTAGGAGTTGTTGTTTCATATACAGGTTCAAAAGGAGAAGACTTCTCAGGAACTGATTATAAGCATGGAGAATTAGTTAAGAAGGGTTATAGAGGAGTATGGAATGAAGCATTAATGCCAGGTAAATATGCATTTAATACCTATGCAGGTAATATAATCAAAGTTCCAACAACTAATGTAATATTAAAGTGGATTAGTAACCAAAATGGTAGCCATAAATATGATGAAAATCTTAAAGAAGTAAATTTAATTACTAAGGATGCTTTTGAACCAACATTACCACTATCTGTAGTTTTTCATATAGATTATAGAAAAGCACCTCTTGTAATTCAAAGATTTGGAGATATAAAGATGCTAGTAGATCAAACATTAGATCCTATGGTATCTGCATATTTTAAAAATATTGGACAAACTAAAACATTAATAGAACTTATACAGCAAAGAAATGAAATTCAAGCTCAAAGTTCGTTAGAGATGAAGGGAAAATTTGATCATTATAATTTAGAGTTAGAAGAAGTATTAATAGGAACTCCTGGAAGTTCTAAAGCTGATACAAATATCGAAACAATATTAACTCAGCTTAGAAGTAGACAGATTGCAAAAGAACAGCTAGAAACTTATGAAACTCAACAAAAGGCAGCAGAAAAAGAAAAGGAACTTAGAGAAGCAGAAGCTATTGCAAAACAACAAACCACTTTAACTGAATCAGATATTAATATTAGAATTCAAGAAAATCAAGGTAAAGCAGAGCTTATGAAGGCTAAGCAAGATGCTGAAAAAATACAAAATCTTGCGGAAGCAGATGCTTATAAAGTTAAAAAGCAATCTGAAGCAGAAGCCTTTAAGATAAAAGTAACAGCAGAAGCAGATGCGGATAAAGAGGCAAGAGTAGGTATATCAAAGGCTATTGCTGCAAAAGAGCAAGTAAATGCATATGGTGGTCCACAATATAAGGTTATTACTGATGTTATGACTTCATTTACAAATGCAATAAAGGAAGGCCGCATTGATATAGTTCCAAAAACTCTTATTAATACTGGTGCAGAAGGAGAAGGTAAGGGAGCAAATGCTTTTGAATCTTTAGTTATGCTTCTACTTAGTGAAAAACTAACTGCAATTGGAGATAATAAATCTATTGAGGAATCTGCTGATATATTAAAAATAAAAGAAGAAATAATGAATAGTTTAAGAGAAAAAAATCCTACAGAATAAGGATAAGTAAATTATATTATTAGATAGGTTTTTAGATTAAATTTTTTATTAGAGAAAAATAAAAAGATAGGAATTTATTGACAACTTATATTTTAAGGGATATAATAATCAAGAAAACAAAAATAAAGTAAAAAGGAGGTAGGAAATATGTTAAACATGAAAAATTGTTTTAGATTAATAATTAAAAATAAGAAAATTCAAAAAGATAACTATTTTAATAATCCTATCTCATTGTGTGAATTTAAAGTTTAAAGAATTTATACAAGTTTTACTTTATAAAACTACTTTTAGTTCAATTTAAAAGTATAATTTTATATGTAAAGTAATTAAGGCCAGGGTTATTACCAAGGCCTTTTGTTTTATTTAATTTAATGTTAAATAGTAACAAAAGGCTATGGATATCCTTGGCCTTTTTGACTTTTTAACACATGAGGAGGTTAAAAAAGCAATATATGAAACAAAAGGGGGAGTTTAAATGACTAGAATATTTAAATATGTTTCAAGGTATAAAGGCTTATTATTCTTTGGAACATTTGCAATGATTGCAGTAATTGGCATAGACCTTTTTATGCCTTATCTTCAAAAAGTATTTATTGATGAAGGCATTATTCAAGGAAATTACAGTGTTATAAAGATAATTTTAATAGCACTTTCAGCAATTACTATAACAAAATCAATTTTGGGGTATTTAAAGGAATTCCTTTATGACTATTTAAGTGTAAAGGTACATGCAGATATTAAAAATGATATGTTTAATCATATTCAAAAATTAGAATTTAAATATTTTGATGAAATGAATACTGGTGAACTAATGTCAAGGATAGGTGAAGATGTAGAAAATATCTGGCAAACCCTAAGCTTTGGTTTTAGATTATTTATAGAAAATATAATTTATTTTGTTATCTCTACAATAATTTTGTTTTCTTTAAACTGGGAATTAGCTTTAGCTTGTTTTATTATTATGATTCCAATAGGTTTTATGGCTATTAGTTTAGAGAAAAAGTTTGGAGAAAGTTATGGTAAACTAAGTGATCAAACAGCAGAAATTACAACGACTGCTCAAGAGAATATTTCAGGTGTTAGACTTGTTAAGGCCTTTGCAAGAGAAAAATATGAAATTAAAAAGTTTTTAAAGATGAACAGAAAATTCTATGATTTAAGCATGGAACAAGGAAAAATAATTGGAGATTACTTTCCACCTATTGAATTTTTAACAAATATAGCTTTAGTTGTAATGATAGTTTATGGTGGTTTTATTGTTATGAAAGGGAATATAAGCATTGGTGTATTGGTAGCTTTTAGTGGTTATATTTGGAACTTAATATGGCCAATGAGAATGCTTGGAGAATTACTTGACTTACTTTCAAGAAATACTGCTTCAGCTAAGAAGATATTTGAAATAATGGATAAAGAACCTGAAATTCAAAATAGAGATAAAACTTATAGACCTAAAGAATTAGTTGGAGATATTACCTTTAATAATGTTAGCTTTAAATATAAGGATGAATATGTTCTAAAAAATATTAATTTAGATATTAAGGCTGGAAGTACAGTAGCTATAATGGGGACAACTGGATCTGGTAAATCTACTTTAATTAATTTAATTGGTAGATACTATGATGTAACTGATGGAAATATAAAAATAGATAATGTAGATCTTAAAAATTATGATTTAAACTTTTTAAGAGAAAAGATGTCTATTGTTCCCCAAGATACTTTTCTATTTTCAGATTCAATAATAAATAATATAAAATTTAGTAATGAGAATGCAAGCTTTGAAGAAGTTAAAAAAGCAGCAGAATTAGCTTGTGCTTTAGAATTTGTGGATAGCTTAGAAGAAGGATTCTATACAGAAATAGGAGAAAGAGGTATGGGTTTATCTGGAGGCCAAAAGCAAAGAATATCAATTACTAGAGCTTTGGTAAGACAAGCTAAAGTATTAATTTTAGATGATTCTACTTCAGCTTTAGATATGGAAACTGAATATAGGTTATTAAAGAATTTATCTAATAGAGAAAATACTAGTACAACCTTTATTATAGCTCATAGAATTTCAGCTGTTAAAAATGCAGACCTTATAATCTATCTAGAGGATGGAGAAATAAAAGAAAAAGGAACTCATGAAGAATTATTAAAGCTTAAAGGCAAATATTTTGATATTTACTGTAATCAATTTAAAGACTTTAATCTTTTAGATGAGGAGGTTATATAGATGGAAAATAACTCGATAAAAAAAGATGAAGAAGTAATGAGAAGAAATAAAAGTGAAATAATTCTAAAACTTATGGTTTATCTAAAACCTTATAAATTAAAATCATTTATTGTTATTTTATTAATGATATTAGTTATGATTTCTGGAATTGTTAATCCTCTTTTACTTGAAATAGCTATAGATGATTATATAGCAAGTCAAAATGTAAAAGCACTAATTATGATTGGTATACTTTTAGCTGTATTAAACTTAGCAGCTTGGATAGTATCAAAAATTAGATGGACAATGATAACATCAATAACCAATAATATTTTAGTTAATATAAGACACGAATTATATAGTCATATTCAATATTTATCCTTTGATTTCTTTGATGGTAGACCAGTAGGAAAAATCTTAGCTAGAGTAGTTGGAGATGTTAATGCTTTAAAGAATTTATTTTCACAAAGTATTCAATCCTTTATTCCTCAAATTTTGAATCTAATATGTGTTACTATAATTATGTTTATGCTTAATGTAAAACTTGCTTTAGCCTGTTTAGCACTTTTACCTATACTAGGGATTGCAATGTTTTGTATTGAAATTTTTTCAAGAAGAAGATGGGAAATTTATAGAAATAAAAGATCTAATTTAAATGGATTTACTCATGAAGATTTTTCGGGAATAAAAGTTGTAAAAGGCTTTGCAAGAGAAGAAGGAACAGAAAAAAACTTTAAATCTATGGTTAAGGAGCAAAGTGATACATTTATTGATGCAGTAAAAATTAATGATTTGTTTTGGCCTTTAGTTGAACTATCATGGGGGCTTGGAACAGTTATAGTATTTTTAATTGGGTATAAATTATTTTTAAATGGTGAAATTAAAATAGGTACTTTAATAGCATTCTCCATGTATGTAGGGATGTTTTGGAGACCTATAATGAATCTTTCTAGCTTTTATAACACTTTAATTACAAACTTTTCAGCAGCAGATAGAATATTCGATATATTAGATATAAAACCTATTATTAAAAACTCACATAATGCAAAGGAAATTGGAAAAATTAAAGGTATAGTTGAATTTAAAAATGTATATTTTAGCTACGATGAAAACAATGAGGTTTTAAAGGATGTTAGTTTCAAGGTTAATAAGGGAGAAAAAATAGCCTTAGTTGGTGCAACAGGAGCTGGAAAGACTACAATAGTATCTCTACTAAGTAGATTTTATGATCCAACTTCAGGTGAAGTCTTAGTTGATGGTAAAAACATTAAAAATGTGGATTTAGAATCTTTGAGAAGTCAAATGGGAATAATGCTTCAAGATACCTTCTTATTTTCATCAACTATTATGGAAAATATAAGATATGGAAGATTAGATGCAACAGATGAAGAAGTTATAGAAGCAGCAAAGGCAGTAAATGCCCATGATTTTATTATGAAGTTAGAGAAGGGATATGAAACAGAAGTAAATGAAAGAGGCTCTAGACTTTCTTTAGGGCAAAGACAGCTTGTATCCTTTGCAAGAGCTTTACTTGCAAATCCTAGAATTTTAATTTTAGATGAAGCTACTTCAAATATAGATACTGAAACAGAAAGATTAGTTCAAGAAGGAATAGAAAAGCTTCTTTATGGAAGAACTTCATTTGTTGTAGCTCATAGATTATCTACAATTAGAGATTGTGATAAAATTATGGTTATAAATGATGGACAAATTGAGGAAGTAGGAAATCATGATGAATTATTAAAAAATAAAGGTAGTTACTATGATTTATATATGGCTCAATACAAATTCTTAAGTGAAGGAGTATAGATTATAAATTTCTATTTTAAAAGTTCTGTAATAAGATTTTGTTAATGAAAAAAATTAATAAAAGAATAGATTTAATAATTTAATTATTAATAAAATTAAAGGTAATAGAAGAATATACTTTTATTACCTTTTAATTTTTGGAATAAAAAGGAACCTCAAATTTATTTAATTTTTTAATAATAATATATATATATTCAGCATAGAATTTAATAAAACATAACATAAGGATTAAAGGGTAATTTAATAGGAAGGAGGAAAGAATTTAGTGCAGGGGTTAGAAGAAATTATTAATGATGATAATATATTTTGGGTAAATGGTATTAAAGGATTTATTAAGGATTATGAAAAAGGGACTGAGAAAATATTTTTAAAAGAAAAAATTAATTTTGAAAAAGAATATGATTCAAAAAAAGCAACTATAAAATATATAAGAGATAAAAGGAAATCATATAAAGAAAAAATTTTATCTATTGAAAATAACATTATTATTTTAAACAATACTTTAAAAGATTTAGAATTTGAAAGAAATTTAAGAGCAGAAAGAATTAAAGAGAATACAAAAATTAATAATGAAGTTAAAGAAAGCTTACAAGATATTGTGGATGCAATAGAAGAAAATAAAAAAATAATACTTTTTGAAGAAGATAAAATCATTAAACTAAGAGAAGATTTTAAAAAATTTAATGATGCATCTTTAGAAGAAGAAAAAAAAGTTTATGTCTTTTTTAATTATATAAAAAGAGAATATATTAAATTTAAGAGAAATATAGTTAAAAAACTAAATTCCAATGCTTTAACTGAAGGAGAGTTAATTTTAGCTTACGAATTTCTTTTGATTATAACTAAAAAAATGATATGTATTGAGGAGGATTTATTAGGTGGATAATTATTTAAAGGAGGATTTACTAAAAGAAAATGTAAAAGAAAAAATTAAGTTACTTTATAAGGATATAGTTATAGAGGATATAAAAGAAGAAATTATTAAAAGTAAAAATGAAGTTTTAGAAAATATCAATGATAGAAGCAATAATAAAAAAATTAATAAAGAAATACTTAATAAGTTAGATCAACTACTAATTATGGTAGATATGATTGAAAATAGAGAAGAAAAAGATATAAATATTATAGCTAAAAATAATAAAATTATTCTTATTTTAAATATTATAATATTTATTTTTTTAACAATAGGATTTTTCATATAAGATTAAAGATTAGTTTATTATATATTAATAAGATTTGAAAATATATGAGCTATTAAATACACTCCCATTAACAGTGTACTCATAAAAAAATAGAAACTCCGCAAGGAGTTTCTACCATAATTCTACATTTAAACTTTACATTTTTAGTAGCCTTCTTCATCTGAAGCTTTTTTTAAGGTAAATTCGAATTTAACACCATCTTCTGTATTATATAAGGAGTAAGAGCTTTCATGTAAGCTTAAAATTCTTTTTACAATAGCAAGACCTAAGCCATTACTGTTATTTGATGAATTTCTTGCTTTATCTATCCTATAGAATTTATTATATAAGTTATCTATTTCCTCTTCAGGAATATATGCTCCTTTATTTTCAACAGAAATAGTAACTAATTCACCATTACTAGTTATTTCTACTATTACTTTATTATTAGGAGGTGTATATTTTAAAGCATTGCTTAATAGATTAGTTATGACTTGTTCTAATTGAAAAACATCACCTAAAATATAGCAATATTCTAAATCTGTCTTTAATTCTATTTTTATATTTTTTGATTGAAATTCTAATTTGAAACTTTTAATTACTTTTTGAATCAATCTTAAAATATTAAATCTTTCAATTAATAATTCTAAATTACCTGACTCCAATTTTGAAAGCTCTAACATATTAGTTACTAATTTGTTCATTTTATGAGATTCATCTATTATTGTTTCAAGATAGATTAATGCATCAGCTCCAGTAGCTATACCATCCTTTAATCCTTCGGCATATCCTTCTATTATTCCTATTGGAGTTTTTAAATCATGGGAAACACTTGCAACGAAATCCTTCCTCATTTCTTCAAGTTTACGTTCTTTTTCAATATCTTCTTCTAATTTTTTATTTTTATCTTTTAAATCTTCCAAAGCTTTTTCTAAAGTAGAAGATAGAAAATTCAATGTAATAGCAAGATTTCCAATTTCATCATCAGAAGTTGTTTCTTCACATTTAGCTGTAAAATCCATAGCTGACATTCTTTTAGCAACTTTATTTATGTTAACTAATGGTTTTGAAATTAAATTTGCATAAACAAAAGAAAGGAAGATTCCAATTAAACTAAACCCTAAAAATAAATAAAAATAAAATTCTCTTATTACATCAGTAGCTTCATTAATAGGTTGCATTGAAGATACAGTTACTATAATAGAATCGTTTTTTTGATTTAGAGACATTGGAGTTAAAATACCTATTTTTGTTGTATTACTAAAAGCATTTTCAAAAACACTAGTTTGAGGTTTTCCTGTAGCAAGCACTTTATTTATAAGAGATTTATCATCAATAAGTTCTTTGCAAAATAAAGTTAAAGTTTGAAAATCATCATTATTATCATAATTTAAAAGATATTTTAGTTTACCATCTATAGAAAAAATAGCAATTTTCGAATTGTTTGATTGCTCGAATCTATATAGGGCAGTAGTTAATCTTTTTTCATCTGAAATATCATAAGAGTACATATCACTAAATTTAAGTGCTTCTCTCGTCATATGTTTAATCTTTTTACTTAAATAAAAGTCTTCAAAAAATAACATTTGAAATAACATACTAAAAATTAGTACCATAAATATTAATCCGAAGGTTATAGAAAATAATTTTTTTGATAGACTAAAATTAATTTTTCGCTTCAAATCTATATCCACTTCCTCTAACTGTAATAATATAAGAAGCCTTTTCACCAAGCTTTTCTCTTAATCTTTTTATATTAGTATCTACAGTTCTTAAATCACCATAGTAGTCTAATCCCCAAACATTATCTAATATGGTATCTCTTGATAAGGCTATTCCTTCATTATCTGCTAAGTAACATAGAAGTTCAAATTCCTTAGGAGAAAGATTAATAATTTCATCATTTATCTTAACTTCGTGAGAAAGCTTGTTTATAGTTAAGCCATCATATTCATTTAAACTTGAATATGTATCTTCAGAAGTTCTCTTAAGTAGAGCTTTTACTTTAGCTATTAATACCTTTGGAGAAAAGGGTTTAGTCATATAGTCATCTGCACCCATTTCATAACCAAAAAGTTTATCTTCCTCTTGTCCCTTTGCAGTTAGTAAAATAACAGGCACTGATGAGACTTTTCTTATAGTCTCTAAAACAGTTATTCCATCAACTTTAGGCATCATTATATCTAATATAACCAAATCTATTTTATTATTTATAAAGTAGTTTATACCTTCATCCCCATCAGCAGCTTCTATAATTGTGAAGTTTTCTTTTAAAAAATAGTCTCTTAGTAAAAATCTTATACGAGTTTCGTCTTCAATTAATAATATAGTCTTTTTCATAAAAGCCCCTCCTTTTAATGTTGGTTAGTGTAAAGTTTTTACACTACTTTTTTTCTATTTTTCTTTATATATCAAG
>ERZ857882.3169-NODE-3169-length-15870-cov-5.593930_pt1 | contig 15870 bp, 12 predicted proteins | sample MGYA00519697_ERZ857882 | MGnify/ENA primary metagenome ERZ857882 (study PRJEB31778, sample SAMEA3449373) | human gut metagenome | biome: human gut; feature: human-associated habitat; material: faeces | place: United Kingdom | collected 2010/2012 ...
TTGCACGCCCGCCACGGGCGGCCAAAAGTGGCAAAAGAAACAAACGGAGAGCGGACTACCATTCGTAACCGCAGTTATTGCACTGGTATGTCTTTGATGGGTAAAAACTAAAGTATATCTTGGCCCGACTTAAATCCGGCGACCCGCAGGTGGGGCAGCGGGGGGTATAAGCCTGAACGGAAGCCTGACGGACAACCTGCTGAGCCGGCTGTTGGGCGCGCTTTGCGCCGGGCCAGACGGTAACGCCGCTGACGCAATCGGGAGATTCGTTGACAATTTCGCGATAGGCGGCGCGGAGTCTGCCGCCATTTTTGCGGAGCCAGGCATCATAGGCGCGCTGGTCAAAGGAAAGAACCTTTTCACAATACTTGATCCAGGTATTTGCACGCCAGGCCTCTTTTGCGGCAGGCCGCAGCCCATCGTAGACCGAGCGCTTCATCGGGGTGAAGATGACGCGCTCACAACCGCAATAACAGTGGTACCCGTAGTCGCTCGAACTGATGTGGCCGCATTCCGGACAGCATGTCATGACCGTTCTTTTCCCCAGAAATTCTTTATCAAAGAGTTGTTCCTTCGAATCATTCATGCACGTTCACCTCTTTTCTATTCTAGCAATCGCCGGCCACGATTGCAAGTATATTCGGATGGTATCCAACAAAGCGCTAGCGGCTCTGCCGGAGATGAACCAGGTGGGGACGGGAGGGGCGACATCCAAACTCATTCTCGGCACGGAACAAACGAATAAACCTGCCTTTGTCCGTGAGAACGGAGAGGTGCTGATCGTACAGCCAATGATCGAAAGCATGGCGGAAGATCTAATGCCACCTATGGAGAAGGGGGGGTCCAAGATCGGCAGCGTGCTGAAATCACTTGCGGGGGTAGCGGGCATGGCGCTGGCGTCCTACGGCGTAGATCTGCTGATTCAGGGCATCGACAAGCTGATCGTGACGACGGACGAACACCGGGAACAGCTTGCGGGCATCAAGACCGAATACGACGGTATTGCCGCTTCGCTTGAGCGCGTGGGCGCGAGGGCGAAGGAAACGAAAGAGCAGATGGCGGAAATCGAGAAGGGCGGCGTGACGCAGGAGGAGCAGCCTGTTTATCGGACGCTTGTTGAAGACAGCGTTGAAAGCATCAAGCAGCAGGGCGTGCTTAGCATGGATGCGCAGCAAAAGAACCTCGAGGCCGCGCATCAGTTTGTGAAGACCATGGAGAGCGCCTATGCCGGAACTGCTGTCATTGTAGACGAGGAAAGCACGAAAGCGCTTCGGGAAGGAAATGCCGCCTCGTACTATGCGCCAACGCAGTATAAGACCGTCAGCCAACAGGAAAAGCAGCTTGACGATATTCGGCAACTCGCACGGGCAGGATTGCGGGACGGCGGTTCAGCCCTCCCGCAGCAGATCGGGGAGCGCTGCGGCGGTAACCGGCGGGAGGCAGCGGCGGCCTTTGCAGACGTAGAAGGCCGCTTCATCGTTTTTCAGCGGGTATGCCGCCGTGGGGCCGTCCAGCGGTTGTATCACCCAGTCGGACGGCACGAGGAAGGGCAGTTCACGCAGGTCGGCGGCGGTTTTCGGTACGGCCGTGACCAGCGGCGGCGGCTCCAGATGATCGGACAGCGCGGTTAAAAACATGGCGTGTCCTGCGGGATAGGCAGCCGCTTCACCCGAGAGAAAGCGAAGCTGCGCTTCCAGAACGGCTTGTGTGCGCGCGGTGGGGCGGAGGGTCTGCAGACGCACCAGCACGGCCGCCATCAGCGCGTTTCCGCTGGGGATGGCGCCGTCATACGTCTCCTTCGGGCGAAGGATCAGCGATTCGTGCTCTCTTCCGTAGAGGTAAAAACCGCCGTGGGCGTCATCGTAAAAATCATCGATGGCCCTGTTCACCATGCGCTCCGTGCGGTCAAGATAGGAAGAATCCAGCGTCGCATCGCGGAGTGCCAGCAAAGCATAGGCGTAGCCCGCGTAATCATCGAGAAATCCGCGCTCCCCGCGCCGGCCGATCCGCTCGCTCACAAAGAGCGTATTATCCCGGCACAGTCGCGCTTCGATGAACTGCTGCGCCGCCTGTGCCGCGCCGAGGTAGTCTGCGCAGCGGCTGATGCGATAGAGCATGGCCAGCGCCGCGATCATCAGCGCATTCCAGAACGCAAGGATTTTGTCGTCGGTATGCAGACGGCTGCGTGCCAGACGATAGCGGCGCACGGCCGGTAGCAGCGCGTCCATGGGCGTTTCCAGAGACTCGGCATGCAGCAGGTTGGGAATGCTCCGCCCCTCAAAGTTGCCCTCGGGCGTGATGCCGCAATGCCGGTTGAACGATGCGCCGTCCGTCTCGCCCAAGACATGCAGAATCTCCTCCGGCCGCAGCAGGTAGAACCCGCCCTCCTCGCCATCGCTGTCCGCATCCTGCGCACTGTAGAACCCCCCGTCGGGCGACGTCATTTCTTCCATAACATAGAACGCAGTCTTTTGGGCGATATCCCGGTAGACGGGCTTTTGCGTGATCTCATAGGCGCGGCAGAGCGCGATTATCATCAGCGCGTTGTCATACAGCATTTTTTCAAAGTGCGGAACGAGAAAGCGGCGGTCCGTGGAGTAGCGGCAAAAGCCGTATCCGATATGGTCGAACAGACCGCCGCGATACATCTGCAACAGCGTGGTCTCCGCCATGTCGAGCGCCTCGCGGTCGCCGTGCTTTTGATAGCGCTGCATCAAAAACAGCAGGTTATGGGGCGTGGGAAACTTCGGCGCGCGGCCAAAGCCGCCATACCGGCCGTCGTAGCTTTGGCGGAAGAAGTCCGCCGCCCGGTCAAGAAGGCGCGCGTCCGCCGGGGCCGGGGCCGCCGATGCGCCCTCCAGTGCGGCCGAAACGCCGTTTGCCGATTGCAGCAGGGCGTCCCGGTCGTTGATCCACGCCTGATGGATGTGCAGCAGCATCTCTCTAAGCCCGATGGAACCGTACCGCGCGGCCTTTGGAAAGTAGGTTCCGGCGAAGAACGGCTTTTGATCGGCGGTCATGAAGATCGTGGTCGGCCACCCGCCGCTGCCGGTGAACGCCTGACAAACGGCCATATACACGCTGTCAATATCGGGCCGCTCCTCCCGGTCCACCTTGACGGAGACAAAATGCGCATTCAGAATCTCCGCAATTTCGGGGTCCTCAAAGCTCTCGTGCGCCATGACGTGACACCAGTGGCAGGTGCTGTAGCCGATGCTCAAAAACACGGGCTTGTCCTCCCGCCTGGCCTTGTCAAACGCCTCGCGGCACCATGGATACCAGTCGACCGGGTTTTCCGCATGCTGCAGCAGGTAGGGGCTTGTCTGCTCCTTGAGATGGTTGCTCATGCGCGCTTCCCTCCGCTTGTATTGCCGGCGTGCGGAAGCCCATCGGTCGTGCGGGCGCGGCAGCGGGGAGCGGGGGATGAAACAACCGGGAGGACTTGCGCGATCTTGTCCATAAAGCACCTTCCTTTTTCAAACCAGTCCAAGCATATTGTGTCTGAAAAAGCACGGATGATTCCGCCCGTGCGCAATTTCATGGCCGAGCGGTGCGCACAGATGGCGCAGGGGGAGGGGAGCGGGCGGCAGCCGGGAAAGCAAACATGCGTATGGAACGCTTTCCCCCGGACGTTTCAAAAGGGGGAGCGAGACGCCCGCCTCTCTATTGGCGCTCCGTCTTGCGGAGCGGAGAAGAATCTCCACAAAAGCGCCGGACGGAATCGTATGCGGCCCGGCCTGCCGGGTGGGCGCGGCCAATGAATGCCGGAGCGGCCTGGCCTGCCGGGAGGGCGCGGCCAACGAATGCCTGAACGGCTTGCTGAGCGGCATGGCCTGCCGGGAGGGCGCGGCCCACGAATGCCGGAGCGGCTTGCTAGGCGGCCTGGCCTGCCGGATGAGCGCGGCCCACGAATGCTGGAGCGGCTTGGCCTGTCGGGCTGACTTGGCCAACGAATGCCGGAGCGGCCCGGTCTGCCGGATGAGCGCGATACGAGATCGGCATCGCCCGACAGAACCCGATGGCCGCGGCTTCATACGCGCACAATCATGCCGCAGCCGATGCGCAGGCCTGCGTCGCCGGCCGGCTGTGTGGTAAAATCGTCCCGCTGGCTGTGGATAATGATGGTTCTGCCGATGATATCCCGGACGATGAACCGATCCGTATAGAACGCCTGCCATGCATAGCCGCGGCAGCCAAACAGCGGCGGAAGATCCCCCGCGTGCGCGGGATGCGGGCAATTACCCGGATTGAAATGCCCGCCCGCATCGGAAAAAGCGGGTGTGCCGGAACAGCTGCGGCCGGCGTGGATGTGCATTGCGAAGATGTTGTTTGCGCAGGGCGAGCTGTCATGCGGCAGGCCGCGCACCTCCGCGATCATCAGCGTTCCGCCGCGATGCGCATAGAAATTGACAACGCCCCGGAGCGCCGTATGGGCGGCGTCCCCCCTGAGCAGGGCGCGGGCGGCGGGCCGGGCGCCGATCGGTACGAGCAAAAAGTCGGATGTTGTGTCAGCCATGATCATCACCTCTGCTGCACAATATGCCGATTTTTTGCAACGGGTGATTGCAGCAAACGAACATGAGCCGGCGGAGCGGTTCCCATCGTCCCCTTCCGACGGGTCGATGGGGATCGGCAAAACGGTTCGCGCAAACAGGCAGCGCTGTTTTCACGGAAAGAGGGACGCTGCAATGCGCGGCGCCCCTCTCCTTTTTGGTTTCAAAAACGGCTAACGAACGCGCGTTCCGCTCACATAGACCTGCAATACGGAGAGCGCCCGGTCGAGCACGACCAGGTCGGCCTGCTTGCCCGGCTCGATGCTGCCGGCGCGGTCGAAGATATGGTAGAGCTTCGCCGTGTTCTCCGTGACCATGCGCACGGCCTCGGCGAGCGGCAGACCGGCCTTTTCGACCATCACGCGCACGAGCCGGTCGGTCGTCGCGATACTGCCGGCAAAGGCGGAGCGATCCGGCAGCTTCGCAATGCCGTCCTCGAGGATGGCGGGAACGCCGTCCTGCAAACTGCCCAGAATGGACGGTCCCTCCGGCATGCCCGCGCCGCGCATGCTGTCGGTGACCAGCGTGATTTTATCGTGCGGCTTGCACTTGAGGATGAGCCGGAGCAGCTCCGGCGGCAGGTGCATGCCGTCCGCGATCAGCTCGATGTGCAGCTCGTCCATGAGATAGCCGCACTCCACCGCGCCCAGCACGCGGAACGCGTTGACGCGCCGCATCTGCGACATGCCGGAGTAGAAATGCGTCATGTGCGTATAACCGTGCTGCACGGCCGCGACGATATCGTCGTATACCGCGTCGGTATGGCCGATGGAGGGGAGCACGCCGTGCGCGCAGAGATAGTCGCCGGTTTCGAGTGCGCCGTCAAGTTCCGGCGCAATGGACCAGCGGATCAGGCTGCCCTCGCTGCGCTGAAGCACCTCCCGCGCAAAGGCGACGGAGGGCGGCTTCAGGTACGATGGCGGCTGCGCGCCGGCCTGTGCGGGCGAAAAATGCGGGCCCTCCAAGTGTACGCCCAGAAAGTGAGGCATGCCCTCGGTCACCTGCTTTGCGGCCTGAAAGTTCTTGAGAAATGTAAACAGCGCCTCGTCCGAGCTGGACAGCGACGTTGGGGCAATGGTCGTGGTGCCGTATTGTAGATGCGCTTTGGCTGCGCCGACGATCGCCTCGACCGTACCGTCCATAAAGTCAAATCCGCCGCCCCCGTGGCAGTGCGGGTCGATAAAACCGGGACAGAGATAAGCGCCGGCAAGATCGAGCTGCCGGCAGTTTTCATAGCGTGCCGGCACCGGTCCGGTTCCGACGGCGGCAATCGTTCCGTTCTCTACGGCGACAAAGCCGTTCTCCTGCTGCTGCCCGTTGCTGACGACGGTCGCATGAAGCAATATCTGCATTGAAACCTCCCCTTCCATAGCCATTTCCGTTTGGCTGCGCTTGGAACGGTTTTAAGCATACAGGCTTTTGGACTGGCAGTCAACCGCGATCGGCACGCCGCAGCTTGCCGAACGGCTCTGATATTGGGGCCGTTACCTGCATATTATAGCGGCAGCCGGCCTTCGGCAGGTATAACCAGTACCGTTTGCGGCAAGGCCGGGAAACCCGGTGTGGCCGCGCTGCTTGACGGGACTCGCGCCGGCGGTATATCATATCGACAGCGAACCGCCGGCATGGCCGGGACGTTCGTGTCGGAAGGAGGAAACCAGTATGACCGCACTGTTTGATGAGATCGGCGTTGCGCTTCCATGGCAATGGCAGTTGGCCTTCTTTGTGCGCATTGCCGCGGCGTGCCTGTGTGGGGCTGCCGTCGGGTTCGAGCGATCCAGGCGCTTCAAAGAGGCAGGGATCCGCACGCACTGCATCGTCTGCTGCACGGCGGCGGTGTTCATGATCCTGAGCAAATACGCCTTCGCGGGCTTGGGCGGCCAGACCGTTTCCGGGTATGGCGAGGCCGATCCGGGCCGCATTGCCGCGCAGGTCGTTTGCAGCATTGGCTTTCTCGGCGCGGGCGTGATCTTCAAAAACGGCAGTTCCATCAAGGGCTTGACGACCGCGGCGGGCATCTGGGCCACATCTGCCATCGGCATGGCGATTGGCGCAGGGCTGTATTACGTCGGCTTCTTTACCACCGGTCTGGTCGTGCTGCTGCAAATCCTCATGCATCGGTTTACCGTTGGCAGCGACGCATATTCGACCAATACGGTGACGATCGTGGCAAAGGACAACGACGCGTGCCGGGACTGGCTGCTCCAGCGGTTTCAGGAATGGGGCGTGCAGTCCACCAACAGCAGCGCCGGACGCAACAGCAACGGAACGGTCACCTACCGCGTAACGCTGCGGGTGAGCGCGCGGTTCGATTTTCAAGAGCTGCTGGCCATGCTGCAGGGCAGCGGCGACATCCTCAGCGTTTCGTTTACGGGAGAGTCGTAAGGAAACAACCACAGCGGGCGCCCATTGTTGGGCGCCCGCTGTTGCCATGTGCATCCAAAAAGCTGCGGCGGTTCTGGTTATACCCGGATCAGCGTGTACTTGCGGCTGCCGAGGCCGATCTTTTCCGCGTGCTCGAGGCAGCTTCTCCATTCGGATTCCGGCGTGGAATTTTTGAAATGATCGTGGTGATCCACAAAGCCCGGCTTTTTCAGGTTGTCGGAGAGCTGGCTGTTCGGCATTGGCGCGGCGGACAGGCAGGCGTCCGCACAGGCCTGATCGAGTGCGAGCGGATCGAACGAGGCGAACATGCCGATATCGGGCAGAATCGGCGCGTCGTTCTCGCCGTGGCAATCGCAGTTGGGCGATACGTCCACAACCAGAGAAACATGGAAATGCGGCCGTCCGTCCAGCACGGCCTTGGCGTACTCGGCCATGCGGCAGTTGAGATCGCGCACGGCGGCATCCTCCCGGAACGAAATCGCGTCAAAGTTGCACGCGCCCAGACAGCGGCCGCAGCCGACGCAGTTGTCGACGTCCACGGTCATCTTCCGGGTATCCTCGTCAAAGACCAGACCTTCATTGGCGCATTCCCGCTCACAGCGGCGGCATCCGCGACAGCGCGACGGATCGATATGGGGCCGCCCGTTCGTATGCTGCGCCTTCTTGCCGGCCCGGGAACCGCAGCCCATGCCGATGTTCTTGATCGCGCCGCCAAAGCCGGTTGCCTCATGGCCCTTGAAGTGCGTGAGGCTGATGAACACATCCGCGTCCATGATAGCGCGGCCGATGCGCGCCTCTTCAATATATTCGCCGCCCACGACCGGCACGGCAATGTCGTCCGTTCCCTTGAGCCCGTCCGCGATCAGGATCGGGCAGCCGGCCGACAGCGGCGTGAACCCGTTTTCCCACGCGCACGCAAGATGCTCGAGCGCGTTTTTGCGGCTGCCGGGGTACATGGTGTTGCAATCGGTCAAAAAGGGCTTGCCGCCGAGCTGCCGCACGAGATCGGCGACCGCCTTTGCATAGTTTGGCCGCAGGTAGCTGATATTGCCGAGCTCTCCAAAGTGGATCTTGATGGCGACAAACTTGCCCTCCATGTCGATCGCGTCGATGCCGGCGCGCCGGATGAGCTTTTGCAGCTTGGTGGGGAGCCCGTCACCAAACGCAACCGTTCGAAAATCCGTAAAATAGACGTTTGCCTGCTCCATGCCATGTCCTCCAAATGCTTTCATCCTATGAACAATATTATAAACGGCGCAACGGCAGCCCGCAAGAGCCGATTGCCTGGAATCGGGCGCTTGACGGCAATCGTGCCGGGCGGTATCATGGCAGCAGAGATGCGGAAACCGGATGGAAGGGAGAGGTTGGTTTGTACGAGTTGAACAATGGCAGACTGCGCGCGCAGGTTTCGGCGCAGGGGGCGGAGCTCAGGTCGCTTCGCGGTGCGGACGGGACGGAGGTTCTCTGGCAGGGCGACCCGGCCCTGTGGCGGCGCAGCGCGCCGGTGCTCTTTCCCTATGTCGGGCGGCTGACCGGCGGGATATATACATACCGCGGCGAGGAATATCGCCTGCCGATCCACGGGTTTGCGCCAAGCAGCACGTTTCAGACGGTGGAGCAAACGCCGGAATCCGTTGTGTTACAGCTGCGGGAGAGCGAAAAAAACGCTCGGTATGTATCCGTTCCGTTTTCGCTTTTGCGTCGGTTATCGTCTGGAGGGCGATACGCTGGCCGTTGCCTTCACGGTCGAGAACCGGGACGACAAGACCATGTATTTTGGCCTCGGCGCACATCCGGGCTTTCGCGTACCGCTGACGGACGGGCTGCGGTTTGAGGAGTATGCGCTGCAATTTTGCGCGCCCTGCGCGCCGCGCAGCATCCGCTTGAGCAGGGATTGCTTCATTCTCGAACAGAGCGACCCGCTTCCGCTGGAATCCGCCGGTATGCTGCCGCTTCGGCACAGCCTGTTTGATGCGGATACCCTGCTGCTTACCGATACGGCGCGCGCGGTCACGCTGCTTGCGGCGCGTGACGGCCATGCCGTGACCGTTATGAGCCCGGACATGCCGTACCTTGCCGTTTGGCAGCCGCCGCATACGAAGGCGCCGTTCGTCTGCATCGAGCCTTGGTGCTCTCTGCCGGCGCGCAGCGGCGTGCGGGAGGATTTGGAACAGCAGCCGTCCCTGCTTCGCCTTGCGGCGGGGGAGACGGGCGTTTACCACTGGTCGATTACCGTGCACACGGCTGCGAACGCGCGCGTATAAACGGGAAAGCCGGCAGCAGGAAGGGAATCCCGCTGCCGGCTCGTTATGATCTGCAAACAAAGAGCAGATGGTTGCTGCGGCCGAGCATCTCCGGCTTTTCAGAGCAATAGTAGTGATAGCTGAGATATTCGGTGTAGCTCTCATCGCTCATGGCGTTGATCTCGGCTGCCATCAGCTCGCTCACCCCGTCGGACGCGATCTCCCGCTCGATGGCGAGGCTGCCGGCGGCGAGCATCGAGCGCATCTGATCGAGCGTATAGAATACGAACGGATCGTTGTCCACCTGAAAGGTTTCGTGATCGTATGTGCACGGCGTATCGGGATGGAAAAAGTCGCGGTACTGGCACTCGGTCAGCGGCACCATGTCGTTGGAGATGAACGCAAAGAACAGCCGGCCGTCCGCCCGGCATACGCGGCGCGACTCCCGGATGCACCGATCTCGCTCCGCCGTATCGAAGATATGGTACATCGGCCCAAAGTTGAGCACGATGTCATAGCCGCCGTCCGGAAAAGCATCGAGCGACGCGGCGCTCCCGCGAAAGACGCGCCCGCCGGGACGGCCGGAGAGCCTTTGCTCCAGTATGGCGGCGTTCGTTTCGGAGAGCTCCACCGCATCCACCGTGCAGCCCAGTTCCAGCAGCGGCAGCGTGTACGCGCCGGTCGCCGCGCCAAGATCGAGCACGCGCATGCCGGCGCGCACATAGCCGTTCAGCACGCGCATCGTGGTCAGGAACTCGACCTGTGCGGCGCGGCTGTGCGTCAGGCGCGTATCCTCCGCACCGGAGGCATACAGCTCGTCGACGCGCTGCCGGTTCAGATCCTGTGGTTTACGATCGGTCATACGCCCCTCCATTCCTGCTTTAAGATCGCGTAGCAGACCACGTCCACATAGGCGCCGTCCTTGCACACATGCTCCCTTTGGATGCCCTCGAACCGCATGCCGCACTTCTGCATCACGCGGCCGGAGGCCGGGTTGCCCGCAAAGTGGCCTGCGTAAACCCGATGGTAGTCCTTGACGGAAAACGCAAAATCGATCAGCGCTGCTGCCGCCTCGGTTGCATAGCCCTGCCCCCAGTGCGGCTCGCCGAACCAGTAGCCCAGCTCGCCATTGTGGTGCGCCGCGTCGTGCGAAAGCCCCACGCAGCCGTACAAACAACCGTCCGCCCGGCCGGTCACGGCATATTCATAGAAGCGGCCGGATCGAAAGTTTTCCGCGTGGCCGCCGATCCAGCGCCTTGCGCAGTCCGCCGTATAGGGATGCGGCAGGTTCAGCGTGCGCCGGTAGACCGGTTCGCTGTCGCAGAAAACCGCAACCGCCTCGGCGTCCTCAAGCCGGAACGGCCGCAGCAGCAGGCGCTCCGTTTCAAGCGTGTTTTCAGCGATATCATACCGCAAGACAAACCCCTCCCCGATCGTTTTTGAAAAGTATATGCAGCCAAGGGGCGAAAGTCAAGAAGAACGCGCTTGATGGGAGGACGAGCCTGCTGGTCGCGATGGGGTGCGCGAACCGAACAGGGGAACGCAGAAATGCAGAAAGCGAACGCATTTTTGCGTTCGCCTCAGACCGTCAAAAAACTGCATTTTTTGACGGGATATCTGCTGTGGCAGGGATACACGGGTAGGTTTGACGCTGCAAACCTACCCGCAAGGCGTCAAAAGCACCGCGCAGGTCGCTGCTTTTGACGGATTTTATGGTTCTTCCTACATAAAAATGCGTGCGCGAACCGACGGAGCGGTTCGCATCGTTACTTTTTTGACAAGCTGAAGGGGTGGGAATGAACCATCATTCCCGTCCCTTGTTTCTGCCGTGAAAGCGTTGTCTTTACGCCAGCTCCCGCCGCGGCCACGCTTCGGTTCCCGTCTCCTTGCCGGATTCCGTCAAATGCCGGTTTCGCCGCGCCGCATCTGTGCGGTCAGCGCGAGCAGGCGTTTTTTGCTGTTGTCGTGCGGATGGCGGGCGCAGTGCAAAAACAGCTCCCGCTTGATCTCGCCCACGCGCTGTCCGGGGCCGATTCCCGCTGCGCGCATGATCTCCTCGCCGCCGATCGCCAGCTCGGCCTCCGAAAACGGCGTGCCGTCGCTGCACATGCGCGCGTACAGCGCCCGCCACCGCTCGTTCACATAGCCGGTATTCGTGCCGCAGCCGCGGATGTCCATCTCCCGCATCACGATGAGCCGCTCGGTCAGTGCCCGCCCCCATGTGGCAAAGCGCGTGCGCAGCGTGCTCTCCTTCGCCATGCCCTGCACATCGTACATGTGATGGCGCACGAGCGCGCACACCTCGTCGGTGACGGCGTTCGGATAGCACAGCGCCGTGAGCCGCCGCCGCGCAATCGGCTCGCCGATGCGATCGTGCAGATAGAGCTTTCCCGTCTCCGCAAGGCACGCGGGCTTGCCGATGTCGTGCAGCAGCCCGGCCAGACGCAAAACCCGCTCCGGCGGCGCCGCCGCACAGGTGTGGAACAGGTGCTCCATGACCGTATATTTGTGGTGATCCGGCCGCTGCGTCTGGTCGCGCCCGTCGGTCATCTCCGGGATGAGGTGCGGCCATGCGTCGAGCGCCGTGAGCAGGCGCAGCGCGCGCAGCACGCTCCGCTGTGCATCGTGACCGCTGTCCGGATACCGCGCATCGCACAGCAGAATGCGGTCAAATTCCTCGCGCCTGCGCTCCGGCGCGATATCGGCAAGGCCGCCGGCGTGCGCCTTCGCCGCGGCGAACGTATCCGGATCGATCGCAAAACCCAGCTCGCACGCAAAGCGCACCATGCGCAGGATGCGCAGCGCGTCCGAGCACAGCGTGCCGGCCGAGGCCTGTCTGAGCGTGCGCCCCTCGAGGTCGGCAAGGCCGCCCGTTGGGTCGTGCACCCTGCCGTCCGCACAGCCGGCATACAGCGCGTTGACCGTGAAATCGCGGCGCGCGGCGTCCTGTTCCATGCTCCCGCCGAGCATCACCGTCTCGGGCACATGCCGGCCGCCCGGCGCGTACCGCTCCGCGCGAAACGCCGTGTACTCAATCGTTTCGCCGCCGATCACAACGCCGACCGTGCCGAGCGAGCGGTTCACGCGCGACAGGGGCAGCCCCGCCTCCCGGCAGCGTGCCTCCACAACCTCCGGCAGCAGCGCGCCCGCCGCGTCCAGATCGGCGCGCGGCAGGCCGAGCAGCGCGTTTCGCACCGCGCCGCCGACCATGTACACCGGTTCCCGCACAATTTCGGCAAAGCGCTGAAGCGGGTCTGGAATCTCTACGTTCATCCGCTGGTTTCCCCTGCTTCTTCCCCTGCTCCGGCATGGATCCCCGTCGCCGGCGGCAGGAGCGTTGGTTGCATATCGTCTGCGGCAAAAAGCCCGTGATGAGCTGGAATGTTTGCCGTTCTCAAAAGGGGGCCTTCCGGCCCCCCTTGCTCTCGTTATTCCTCGGTTTCCTCAGCGCTCTCCTCGTCCTCCTGATGCGGTACGACGGCGACCGAAACGATCTTCGTACCCTCGTCCACGCGCATCAGCCGGACGCCCTGCGTGTTGCGCGAGATGACGCTGACCTGATCGAGCGGCATGCGCATGAGCGTACCGTCGTCGCGGATGAGCATGAGATCCTCATCGTCGCCCGCCATGCGCAGGCAGGCCAGATCGCCGGTCTTATCGGTGAGCTGCATGGCGAAGACACCCTTGCCGCCGCGCTTATGCGCCGGATACTGATCCTCCGGCGTGCGCTTGCCCATGCCGAGCTCGGTGACGGTCAGCACGGTGCTGTCCCTGACAACCTTCACCATATCGACGACCTGATCGTCCTCGTCGAGCTGGATGGCACGCACACCCGTGGCAGTACGCCCCATCGGGCGCACGTCCTCCTCGTGGAAGCGCACGCACTTGCCCTTCTTCGAGCCGATCAGGAACTCATCGTCGCCATAGGAGAACGAAACGGAGATCAGCTCGTCGTCCTCGCGGAGGCTGAGCGCGATGATGCCGCCCCTGCGGATGTTGTCAAACTCCTCGACCGGCGTCTTTTTGATCACGCCCTGCCGGGTCGCCATGACGATATATCCGCCCTCCGGCTCCTTCGGCAGCGGCACGGTGGCGGTGACCTTCTCGCCGCCCTGCAATTGCAGCAGGTTGACGATCGGGATGCCCTTGGCGTTTCTGCCGGCCTCGGGGATGGCATAGCACTTGATCTTGAGCACGCGGCCAAGGTTCGTAAAGAACATGATCGGCGCGTGCGTACTCGTGACGAACAGCGACTCGACAAAGTCCTCCTCGCGCGTGGTCTGGCCCATCACGCCGCGGCCGCCGCGGCGCTGCGTGCGGTAGGTATCCGGCGAAAGGCGCTTGATATAGCCGAAATGCGTCATGGTCACGGCCATGTCCTCGACCTGAATGACGTCGTCCAGATCGATGTCGTCGATCATCTGCGTGATCTCGGTGCGGCGCTCATCGCTGTACTTTTCGCGCACGGCAATCGCTTCCTCCTTGATGATCGACAGCAGCAGGCCGTCGTCATCCAGTACGCTCTGCAAATAGGCGACGCGCTCGCGAAGCTGCCGATCCTCCTCGAGAATCTTGTCGCGCTCCAGCCCCGTCAGGCGCTGCAAGCGCATATCGAGGATGGCCTGCGCCTGCTTTTCCGAGAGCTGGAAGCGCTCCATCAGCTTCGTCTTGGCCTCCGGCGGATTGGCCGCCTTCTTGATGAGGTCCACGATCTCGTCGATGTGGTCGAGCGCAATGATCAGGCCCTCCAAAATATGCAGGCGTTCCTTGGCGCGGTTGAGATCGTAGCGCGTGCGGCGGGTCACGACCTGTTTCTGGTGCTCGAGGTAGTGCGACAGCATCTCCTTGAGCGTGAGGATCTTCGGCTCGCCGTCAACGAGCGCCAGCATGATCGCGCCGAACGTATCCTGCATGGCCGTGTGTTTATAGAGCAGGTTCAGGACGACGTTTGCGTTCACGTCCTTCTTCAGCTCGATCACGATGCGCATGCCGTTGCGGTCGGTCTCGTCGCGCAGATCGGAGATGCCCTCGATCTTCTTCTCGTGTACCAGCTCGGCAATGCGCTCCACGAGGCGCGCCTTGTTGACCTGATAGGGGATTTCCGTCACGATGATGCGGCTGCGGTTTGCCGCGTACTGCTCGATCTCCGCCTTGGCGCGCACGACGATGCGGCCGCGGCCGGTGCGGTAGGCGCTCGCAATGCCCATCTTGCCCATGATGATGCCGCCGGTCGGGAAATCCGGGCCGGGGATGTACTGCATGAGCTCGTCCACCGAGATCTCCGGATCGTCGATGAGCGCGATCAGACCGTCGATCGTCTCGCCGAGGTTGTGCGGCGGGATGTTCGTGGCCATGCCGACGGCGATGCCGCCGGAGCCGTTGACCAGCAGGTTCGGGAAGCGCGCCGGCAGCACCTGCGGCTGCATGAGCGTTTCATCGAAGTTCGGGTAAAAATCAACGGTATCCTTGTCAATATCGGCCATCATTTCGGTGGCCATTCTGGACATGCGCGCCTCGGTGTAACGCATGGCCGCCGCGCTGTCGCCGTCGACGGAACCGAAGTTGCCGTGGCCCTCGACGAGCATATAGCGCATGTTGAACGGCTGGGCAAGGCGCACCATCGCGTCGTAGACGGAGGAATCGCCGTGCGGGTGATATTTGCCCAGCACATCGCCGACGATGCGCGCGCTCTTGCGGAACGGCTTGTCCGGCTGCAGGCCCAGCTCATCCATGGAATACAGGATGCGCCGGTGCACGGGCTTCAGGCCGTCGCGCACATCGGGCAGGGCGCGGTCGATGATGACCGCCATGGCGTAGGCGATGAAGCTCTTTTTCATCTCCTGCTCGAGGTGCATGGGCTGGATGCGTTCGAGATTGTTTTCGCTCATTGTGTGCTCCTTATTTCTCCTCTCCCCCCTCCGGCGCCGGAAGCGGGAGACAAACGAAGATTGACTGAAGGTTTATGGGGGGCGCTGCCGGGAAGGCCGGCCCGCGCGCGGACGCGCGTTCAGCCCGCTTCCACAGCGGGGGGAGCCGACAGCGCACGGATCGTCAGATATCGAGATTTTCGACCAGCTTCGAGTTCTGCTCGATGAACTCGCGCCGCGGCTCCACCTTGTCGCCCATCAGCAGCGTGAACAGCTCGTCGGCGGCAATGGCGTCGTCCATGGTCACGCGCTTCATGAGGCGCTTTTCCGGGTCCATCGTCGTGTCCCAGAGCTGCTCGGGATTCATCTCGCCGAGGCCCTTGTAGCGCTGGATGGTCGGCTTCGGCTCGCGGCCGATCTCGGTGAGCGTCGCGTCGAGCTCCTCATCGGTGTAGACATATTTTTCAAACTTGTTCCGCTTGATCAGATAGAGCGGCGGCTGCGCGATATACACATACCCCTCCTCGATCAGCGGCCGCATGTGCCGGAAGAAGAAAGTCAGCAGCAGGATGCGGATATGGCTTCCGTCCACATCGGCATCGGTCATGCAGATGATCTTGTGGTAGCGCAGCTTGGATACGTCGAAATCCGTGTCCATGCCGGCGCCGAAGGCGGTGATCATCGCGCGGATCTCCGCGTTTTGCAGGATGCGGTCGAGCCGCGCCTTCTCCACGTTCAGAATCTTGCCGCGCAGCGGCAGGATCGCCTGAAACATCCGGTCGCGCCCCTGCTTGGCGCTGCCGCCTGCCGAGTCGCCCTCCA
>ERZ857882.3173-NODE-3173-length-15863-cov-3.898975_pt1 | contig 15863 bp, 17 predicted proteins | sample MGYA00519697_ERZ857882 | MGnify/ENA primary metagenome ERZ857882 (study PRJEB31778, sample SAMEA3449373) | human gut metagenome | biome: human gut; feature: human-associated habitat; material: faeces | place: United Kingdom | collected 2010/2012 ...
ATTGGCCGCCGGGCAGCACGGTGCGCACCCGGCTCATTTCGCTGTTGACATGGCGGATCGCATCGATGATCGCGCCGCTCCCGCTTACCAGCGTCAGGTTGCTGTGGCGGCCCATGATTTCCAGATAGAGCGTTTTTTGCACGTGGTCGCCCAGCTCGTCCAGGCAGTCAAAGGAGATAGCAAGGATGCGGTCGCCCGCCACCTGGCGCAATTCCACGATGCGCGAACCCAGCAGATGCTTGCGCATGAGCATGCAGAACATAGGGGGCTCGGCAGGGTTTTCATACGTTTGGGCGGTGAGCTGCACACGGGCCTGGTTGGCGTTGGCGCTTAAAAGCAGGCGGTGGTTTCCGCCCGAGCGAATCAGCAATACCAGCGCGTCGCGCTCGGGCTGATTCACCTTGTCCACGCGGCCGCCCAGCAATACGCCTCTCAGCTCCCGCGTTAAAAAGGAAAGGGTAAAGCCGTCCATGGGCATGGCGAAATTCCTCCTTGAAATAGCTCAACAGCAAACGGCTTCATCATAGCACATGGAAAGAAAAAGCGCAATCAGCGCCATGGCCCGAAGCAAAGCAAAACCGAAAAAAATTGACAGAGAAGGGGCGCATGGTATAATCAATCTATATGGAGGTTTTGCCTTCAAGAGGGGGAGCTATCATAAAAAAACACCGGTTGGCCGCTCTGGCTGCATTGCTATTGATCCTGGCTGCTGGTTACGTATCAGCCGAAACGATACAAGGGACCGATGTATGGGAATATGCCCTTCAAACGGACGGAACGGTTGCCATAACGGCGTATCTGGGAGGGGAAGCCAAGCTTACAGTACCCTCGCAGCTGGACGGACATCCTGTGACAGCGATAGCTCCTCACGCTTTTATGGAGCGCGGCTTTTCAAAAATCGAGCTTCCGGATGGGCTGCGCTGCATTGGCGATTCCGCGTTTTATAATTGCAGCTCGCTCCAAAGCATTGTTATCCCTGAATCCGTAACGGAAATAGGAGAGCGCGCTTTTGAAGGCTGCTTCAAGCTTAGGTCCGCTCATCTGCCCGAAAAGCTGCCATACATCCCTGATAGGCTTTTTGCAAGGTGCATTACGCTGGGTAAGGTGAACCTTCCCGAGGGAATTCAAAGCATCGGCAGCAGGGCCTTTGACGACTGCCACTCGCTGGCGGGCATTAACATTCCCGATTCCGTCGTCATGATTGGCGACTCCGCGTTTGGCTACTGTGAAAAGCTGCGCTCGGTCACGCTGCCCTCCGGCCTGACGGAGATCGCGAACCAACTGTTCAAAGGCTGCGATGCGCTGTCCGGCATTGGAATCCCCGAGGGCGTGGCCTCTATCGGCGAGGAGGCGTTCAGCTGCTGCAGCAAGCTCAAATCCGTTTCCCTGCCCGAAAGCCTGCAAACGATCGGAGATAAAGCGTTTTACTTTGCGAAGGCCCTGACGGGCGTAAGCATTCCCGCCTCGGTGAACGCCATCGGCAAGGAAGCGTTCTATGGGTGCAAGCTGAAAACCGTCGATTTTGGCCCCTTCTTCTGCGCGATTGGCGACGATGCGTTTGGAAGCGACCGCCTTGTGAACACGCCCTCCCCAAGACGCTCCAAGGAGAAGCTGACGCTGAAATGCGTTGCCGGAAGCGATGTGGACAGGCTGCTTCTCTACGGCGTGAAGAAGGTCTACATGCGTGTATTGTCTGGACATGAAACGACCCTCCTGCCGTAGTTTTGCTTTCCTCAATTCTACAACAGAAGGGGGTTTTATTTCACTGTCTATTTTCCTTCATGCAGTCCAGTTGGCCTCCGGGCGTGCTTTGTATTCTTTCCTTATACTTCAGAAAGAATTCTGCCATCTGTCGCAAGGGTTACCACATGCCAGGGAATCGGCTTGCCACTCTCCTTCAGGGCTTTTCTTGCGGCCAGCTCAATCCCGCCGCAGCAGGGTACCTGCATGCGCGCAACGGTTAGGCTTTGAATATCGTTTGCCTCAAGAATGGCAGTCAGCTTTTCCGAATAATCCACTCCGTCCAATTTCGGACAGCCTATCAGCGTGATCTTTCCCTGCATAAAACGCCTATGGAAATCGCCGTAGGCAAACGCGCTGCAATCAGCGGCAATCAGCAGATGCGCGCCTTTGAAATAAGGCGCTTGAACCGGCGCAAGCTTGATTTGTACCGGCCACTGGCTCAGGCTGCTCTCCCTTACCTCTTTGGGCATAGGGCAGCCGCCGGCCGCAAAGGTTTGCGCAAGGCTGCCCGGGCAGCCTTTATGCGCCGCGCGCTTTGCCTGCTCCGCCTTCACGGCCGCCTCATCGTAAGCCGCCGCCTCGCGCTCTACAAAGCAAATCGCGCCGGTAGGGCAATTGGGCAGGCAATCCCCCAAGCCGTCGCAGTAATCATCGCGCAAAAGCTTGGCTTTGCCATTCACCATCCCAATAGCGCCTTCATGACAGGCTGCCGCGCATGCGCCGCAGCCGTTGCATTTTGCTTCATCAATTTGAATAATGCGTCGAATCATCGTTCACGCCTCCCTGTTTCCCGAAACCGTAATCGCTTTGGTTCCGCGTGCTGATGATACCGTATATCTGTTCCGCTGTCTACTGTTTCTTTTCGGAAAAAAGGCCATAGCGCCCGCTAAGAGGCGGCGTCTTGCAAAATAGCGGCAGGCCGCAAGGCGTTTTCAGGCCACCGGCTATTCATCCAGAAAGATATGCCGCAGCCGGTCCATCAGCTCCCGCATACGGCGGGTATCCAGATGATAATACACCCTGTTTTCCTGTACGTCAAAGCGCACAAGCTCTTGGCTTAGCAGCGTATTCATATGGTGTGAAATCGTGGCGGGCGAAAGCCCAAGCTTCTGCGCAAGCTGCGCGCCATAGCAAGGAGCCTGCTTCAAGTTTTTTAAAATATCATATTTGCTTTTGTCGCTCAAAAGCTTTAGGGCGGCGAGCGTTTCACCTTCGTCAATGCCTTGGTGATCAAAAATTATCTCGGAAATATCAAAAAACGCAACGCCGGGGCAAATCAGCCCTGGCCTGGATGTGGGAAACAGCTCCTGCTGCGCCTGGCTTCGCATGCTATGAACGCTGATATGCAGGCCTGAATAGTAAGCCAATACAGGCCGGAACTCGAAGGGATAATCGCATTTATAAATCAGCGGCACGCATTCCAGCAGATGCTGCATCAGCTGGCTTTCCTCTCCCTGCTGCGCCACAAGGCGCATTTGGCTTTCCCAATGGTTGAGATAGGGCTGCACGGCGGGCAAATGACCCTCCAGTATCGCCAGCATGCGGCGCACCACTGGCAAAGCCTTGGCAAAGCTCTGATGATAGTCCGCAAAAACCGAAAGAATATGGCAACGGTTTACACTCGTCCATAGCGTATTTTCAGCAACAATGCGAAGGAAAGCCTCCATGGAGATTTCCGGTGGAAAATGGGCTTCCTTGCCGCTGTGCTCATTTCCGGGATCAAGCGCATCATACAAAAAGCATGTGCGCAACTGCGCTTCGCTGGCATGCTCCACGGTTTCAACCACCGTATCAATATCCAGGGAATACGCCTGCATGAAGGGAAACAGCGCCGAGCATTCGCAGGCGATCTTTTCATTGTTTTGCTCATAATCGGCCTGCAAAAGTGCGCGCTCATCAGGCGTTAAATCAAGTTCGCGCTCCATATTGTCCACAATCGCTTGCAGGCCCTGCAATACCTCCCGCTGCCGCGCGTTTAGCCTGGCCATACGCGCCCGTTCATTATCGCTCTCCTGAACCGTATCCTTATTGCAAAACATCCGAAGCAGCATCGCCGCTTCTCGAAGCATAACAAGCTTTGGTTCATACCGCACTTCCATTATCCAATTCCTCCTTCATTTGATTTGAATCGGTTCCCAGGGCGTCCAGCTCGCGCATTGCCTTAAGCCGCATGGCGATAAACGCAAGGCACAGCGTAAGCGCCGCCGTAATCAGATATACTCCCTTGATTGGGAAAACGCTTACCAATGAACCGCTGAACAGCGACGCTGCCGGCACCGCCAGCATTCCCAGGGAATTAAAAATCGACGCCATCCGCGATAAATAGCTTTCCTCAATCACACGGAAGAAAAGCACGCTGGTCATAACGGAGTAGAAGGAGATAACCATGCTCACGCTAAGATTCATCAAAAACAGCGCGCCATACTTGAGCCATTCCAAACCCGAAACCCAACCAAGCGCGATCTGCGCGAGATATTCCAGGGCGACGGCCCAGCCTATCAGCACAACGGAGCGTTTGGGCGTTAAGCCGCCTTTTACCATGGGATACGCCATAGAGCCAAGCAGCAAGCCCACAGAGCTTGCAACGCCGCAAACAGAAAGCGCGTAAGCGTCCAAGCGCAAATCCTCCACCACATAGGCCGTCATAAGCTGGTTCATGGGCGAAAGCACAATGTTGACGCCAACGTTCATCATCGCCAGCAGCACAAGCGCGGGCCTGCGTATAAAATAGCGCATGCCCTCTTTCAGCGTATCCAGATATCGCGCGCCTTCCCGCTGCGGCTGTTCTTCCATTTGGTTCCGGCTTAGCTTTAAAAAGAGCAATGCAAGCGTTGCCAGCGCAAACAGCGTGCCGTCAACCAGCAACGCCCCGCCCCCGCCAATCAAGCCCAGGCACAGGCCGCCAAGCCCAGCGCCTATCAGCTGCGCCGTTTGCGATACCGTTGAACGCAGCGCGATGCCCGCGTCCATTTTATCCGAGGGAATGATTGCCGGTACTGATGCCATGTAAGCGGGGTCGGAAAAGGATTCGCTTACGGACATCAAAAACGTAGCGGCAAGCAGCAAGGGCGCGGTAAGAAGGCTTAGCGCCATGGCCGCCCCCGTTACAAGCGTAAGCGAAACGCGAATGATACTAGTTACAATCATAACGCGCTTTTTGTTCATACGCTCCACGATTGGCGCCAGAAACGGCGTGAGAAAAATCGTAGGCAATGCGTTTACGCCTATGATGATTGTAAGCCACACCGCCGAGCCTGTCAACTGATAGGCAATCCAGCTGTATGCAAGGGAATCGATGCTATCGCCCAGCCTGGATAATGCGATGGAAAGCAGATAGAACCAATAGTTGCGCTCGCCCTTCAAGACAGCATAGGTTTTCAAAGGATGTTTCATATAAATCACACTCCTTATTCGATATATATATAATACTATTGTATTAGATTCATGTCAATGACTATATTAGATTATTTTCGAATGAAAGATTGCTTCAAAACAAACCTTCGAGCGAATAGGCACAAAAAAATCCGCCCTCAAGCGCTGCTTGGGAACGGATTCACATGCTCCAAATGCAATTTTTCTAAGTTAATTTCCCGTATAGGGATAGGTATAGCGCGCAATTAGCCACGGCTTGCTATCGTACATACCATAGGCGTCGGCATACAGGTCATAGCTCTTGCCTTCCTCCCAGGTGGTTTTGGAAGTGTTCTCCACGTAGATCATCAGCGGGCTGGCCTCCGTGCCCACGTTCATAAATGCGCGCTGTGGCTTTGTGGTATCGATCGAGGTAATTGTGCCTTTGCACACATAAATCTGCGACCTGCTCTTACGCAAATCCAGGTTATCCATCAAATCCGTATACTGCTTATCAATCGCCCATGCCTTGCGGGAATACACATCAATATTGGGTACATAATACACCACGTGTTCTACCCGCGTGGTTTCCTTGCCGGGATAGTCCACCGTGATCACAATCGTATTGTTGCCAATTCTGTCAAATACGGCGCGGAAGCTGAAGGAGCCGTCCGTAGCCGTGTTGGTGATATCCAGGTCCTGATAGGGCGAAAGCACCTTCACCACAGCTCCTGGCAAGGTTGTGCCGCGTACAAGCATCGTAGGGGTTTGATTCGCGGTGTCTTTGTTTAGATTGCCATCGCTTGTGCTGGCGATATCGCTTGCCAAATCTAGCGGGATATCCTGCTTTTGACGGTACAGCGTTACCGTCATGGAGTTTTCACGGCAATACTGGCTGCGCACAACAATCTTAAATTCGTTTTCGCCAATGGGCTGCACGGTGGCGTTATAGCTCACCTTGCCGCCTTCGGTATTTACAAGGTCGCTATAATCCTCGCCGTTGATAGTAACGCTGCTGCCCTCGCGCACATAGAATACGATATTGTACATGGCCGTGCTAACGACCTGATAAGGCCCGTCCGGCGAGCTAAGCTCAATGGGCGACAGCGGGATATCAATTTCATAGTGAATGGGATCCAGCGGCTGCTGCCGCCCTGTATCGGTAATTACGTAGGGGGTTAGGGTTACGGCCATCGTTTCCTGCAAATAATCTTCGTAATTATCGTACCAGATATGATCCAGGATATCAAAGGTGGCAAAGCCGCCTGTAACAATGGCGGATGTGCGCAGCTCCCGAATGGTAATGCGTTGCCCGTCCTCGCCGGGAATGGTAACGGTGTGCGCAGCCAGGTCGTCACGGATGGTGGGGGTCACGGTTGCGGTACGCTTGTCCGCCTCGTTTGCCCCGGTAATCATGGGCAGCACAAAAGCAACAGCCAGCCATCCCGCCAGCGCCAGGCAGCCAAGCACAATCGCAAAATGCAAAATTCTGCGGGCGCTGTGCCGCCGCGGCCTGCGGCTGTTGCCCATGCTGCGTATACGCATGGAGTTTTCATATTCATCCTGGTTTGCAAAGGACGGCAGGTATGCGCTGGTATCGTGATAACCGTCATAGATGGTTTCTTCCTCATCCGGCTGCTGCAAATTCACAATGCGCCGGGTGTTTCCATAGCCATATACCTCATCCTCGGGCTGGGCTGATGAATAGGTGGTTCGGTATTTGGCGGGATAGACGCGCTTGGCGTCCGGGCTTACCTCGCCCTCCTCCACAAGCTCGGGCGCGACCGGGCGCAGCGAAGTATCCGGATTATCATAGGTGGAAAAGAAAGTGCCGCGGTTGCTTGTGGTGCGTACCGTGCGGCCAGAAGGCGCCATGCCGCGCCTGGCGGCCTCCTCGCGCAGCATGCGCTGCTTTTGCTCGCCCATCAGCTTCCGGGATTTTAAGTCGGCCATTTCACCGGCCAGCGTATCGCGCGGATCTACCGTTGTTTCCGATTCTCCGCGCTCGTCTACGCGAATGTAGCTCTTTGCCCTCTCCTTATCCTCCAATTCAAGCTGCCAGGCAGGTACGCCTTTGGGGCCGTAAGCGTCATTGGGCAGCTCCTCTCCGCAATAGACACAGTGAGGCATGCTTGCCTGGTTCCACTTGCCGCATTTAGGGCACTTCATACGCGCAACCTCCCTTGCCTGGTAGTAGTTGTAAGAATTTCTGCGCTACACATGCGGATTCCTGCCTTCCAAGCCTCCGTGCAAAACTGTTACAGCTCCGCAAGGCCGTGAGCGCACAGATAGTCAAGCTGCAATTCCATATAGCGGTTCAACAGCTGGGCAATAATCATATCGTCGTCCGGCTCGCCAGGATTGTCCGATAGCCAGGCGTCGTAGATATATTCAAAGGCCTCGTCGTCGTCATAATCGTTTTCGCCCTGCTCGCCCTTTTCATCAATTACGCCGGTCAGGCGCATGAAATGCAGGTCGTAGGCGATCAAATCGCCGATGATTTGCGGTAGCCTATCTTCTATGCTGCGAAACGGCTTTCTTTCTATTCTGGAAAGAATAAATTGCTTCGCTTCCTCCATATCATATCCCTTCATAATCCTGGCCGCCTCCTTCAAAAGCATTGAGGGATTGATACCAAAAGAGCGCCCAAAATGCTTCGGGCGCTCCTGGTGTTTGCGTTTTTGTTACACGCGCTTGGCTTCCTTGATCTTGGCAGCCTTGCCCTGCAGGGAACGCAGGTAGTACAGCTTGGCGCGGCGAACCTTACCGCGGCGAATCACTTCAATGTGATCTACGCGGGGAGAATGAATCGGGAACGTACGCTCAACGCCGATGCCATAGGACACGCGGCGAACGGTGAACGTTTCGCGGATACCGCCATTACGCTTAGCCATCACGGTGCCTTCAAACGCCTGAAGACGCTCGCGGCTACCTTCCACAACCTTCACGAAAACGCGAACGGTATCACCGATGCCAAACTGGGGCAGATCGGTGCGGAGCTGAGCCTTTTCGATGGAACGAATGATTTCACTCATTTCATTGGCCTCCTTCCTTCGTAGACGTTCGTGCCCGCGGCCTGTACCCGAACAGAGGACCGTCCGTTATGTCACAAGGAATATTATAGCACGCATTCTTCTTATTTTTCAATAGGGAAGCGGCGTTATTTTTATTTTTCTGTAGAAATCCGTGATTTCCGCAGATTGCTTATAAAGAATACCAAAAGCCTTAAAGCTTTCATTGCACAGCGCGTTTCCCTCTCCGCGCGTTCCAAAGGAGCAAAAGGCCAAACCAAACGATCATGCTTTCGCTCATGAGGCCGTTGATAAAGGCAAGGCGGAACGCGCCATTGGGAATCAGGCATTGCGCCGCTAGTTTCAGCGTCCCGTAGAACACCAGCGGATTGGCGATCGCCATCCGTTTCGGAAGCGCGCTTCTGCCGCGCAGCACTAGCCAAAACCAGTACAGATACGGCGGCAGCATTATGGCTTCGCTAGCTGGAACAATCCACGATAGGTGTTTAAACAACGCTTCAGCCGCTGGAAGTGCCGCCGCCTCATATCCATTTCCCGTCATCCATGCAAACGCGTACAAAATCATCACATAGAACAGGTGCAGGCATAGCCACGGCGTTAGTCCAAAGGCGGTAAAGCAGCGATAGGTTTTCCTTTGCCTTTCCCCTTTTAGAAAGCCCGCAATGGCGAACAGGGCGACGCCGTAAAGCGCAATGCCCGGAAAGGCCAGCGCCATGGCCAAACCATTGCGCCAAGGCGAAATCCGCGCGGCCCCTCGCGTAATCCAGGGTAGACTTCCCTCAAAGGAAACATCGCCATAAATCATCAGCCAGTCCCCGCCGCCAAAGCATAGGCAGCCCAGCATGCCGCATAACAGCGCGACAGCCATCTTGCTTCGGTACCTATCCAACTCTTTCATGGCTTTCTTTCTCCTTTTTAACAGGCCGCCGGCTTTTCACGCGGCGGCAGCCGCGCATGGCCCAAACGTGCGGCCGCGCGCGGCAACGCGGCTATTCATAACCGTCTGGAAGAAGTCTGGCGCTTAGCAATAGCATGGTTCATTTCCGGCTTTCCCCTTTTCTGCATCGGAAGCATGCCATGGATTCCACGGTATCCAGCTCAACTTGCCCATACATAGCCGACAATCGCCCGTGCAAGCTGCACAAGGTTTCATAGGGCGGCGTAAAGAAGCCTTTGAGCGTATAGAGCCTTTTTACAATCCAATCGGTGCGCCGGTTTTCGCCCCTGATATAAAAGCAGCCGCAAAAGACGCCGCCGGGCTTCAGCACCCGGAAGGTTTCCGAAAAAGCGGCATCCTTGTCCGGAAAGGCATGAAAACCATTCAGCGACAGGACGGTATCAAAACTGCTATCTTCAAAAGGAAGCTTGCCCACATCGCCCTGTACAAACGTAACGTTTGCAGGCGCGCGGTCTTTCGCCTTTTTCATCATATCAGGGGAGTAGTCCAGGCAGGTGACCTCCGCCCCAGGAAGCGTTCGGTACACCGGCATGGTCAGTACGCCGGTTCCCACCGGAACCTCCAGCAGCTTTCCGGAGAAGCCTTCCGGAATGCCTGCAAGCGCCAATTCCAGGTATCTGTCGTTTTCCGCCTTGCCCATGCTCCATACCAGCTTGCACACCGCCTTCCCCAGCAGCGTGGAACAGGTAATCATACCGTCGTAGAACGTAGCCTCTTTGCCCAAGCTCCGATAGGCGCTTTGGATTGCTTCATGCCTGCCCATTTTCCTTACCCCCTATGAAATCAGCGCCACAGCCGCGCCTGTGATCAGCCCGATAATCACTCCAAACAAGCTGCCTGGAAACAGCATTCCTTTCACATGAAACCACTTCTGGGCGTATTCCTTATCCATGTGTTCGGTTCCCGGAAGCCTAAACATCTTCATCTTGGCAAACAGTACCCAGTCGATAAAGAAAGTATGCATCGGTGATCGTGGAGCGGTTCAGGCTCCATGAGAACGGCGGTACATCCCGTATCCGCTGCCTGCGGGATGGTAAAGAGATGACCTATGAGGAAGCATTCTCGGCGGCGAATCCTGATGAATAAATGACCTACCAAACCTTCGGAGGTGGTGGCTATGTCCTGATCGGAGGTGATGCCAATGGCGAAGCGTGGACGGAAGCCCAAGCCTACCGCGCTCAAAAAGCTGGAAGGCAACCCCGGCAAGCGCCCGCTCAATGAGCTGGAACCCATGCCGCAGGTGACCATGCTGCGCTGCCCCAACTGGCTGGAACCCGAAGCAAAAAAGGAATGGCGTCGGCTGGCTCCCGTGCTGATCGGCGCGGGCATCCTGACCAGCGCAGACGCCGTTCCCTTCGCAGGCTACTGTCAGGCGTTTGCCCGATGGAAGGAAGCCGAGCAGGAGGTCAGCAAGCTGGGTATGGTCTACCGCGACGGCGACCGCATCAGACCCAATCCGTACATTGCCATCTCCCGAGCAGCCTTTGCCGAGGTGAAGTCGCTGGCAGCGGAGTTCGGTCTGACCCCTGCCAACCGCACAGCGATCATCGCCAATGCGCTGACGGTGGAAAAGAACAAAAAAGAACTCGACCCGATGGAGCAGATTCTGACCTCCACCAGCTTGGACGATGTGATTATTGTTGAGGAAGTGAATGCAGATGAAGAAGAAACCTGAGAAGTACCAGTATAAGCCCACGCCCTTCATGCTGCCGACTTCCCATTACGATAAAAACCGCGCAGACCGCGCCGTGCTGTTCATACAGTCGCTCAAGCACACAAAGGGCGTGTGGTCAGGAAAGCCGTTCTTCCTGTTTCCGTGGCAGGAGCAGATCATCCGTGACTTGTTCGGCATCATCAAGGAGAACGGCTATCGGCAGTTCAATACTGCTTATATCGAAATCGGAAAAAAGAACGGAAAAAGCGAGCTGGCTGCTGCGGTCGCGCTGTACATGCTCTGTGCCGACAATGAGGAAGGCGCAGAAATCTACGGCTGCGCAAATGACCGTGCGCAGGCCAGTATTGTTTTTGATGTCGCCAAGGACATGGTGCTGCAGTCCGATCTGCTGATGCAGCGCATTAAGATCGTTGAATCCCAGAAGAGGCTGGTGTACATGCCTACCCGCAGCATCTATCAGGCGCTGTCCTCGGATGTTGCCAGCAAGTACGGCTACAATGTCCACGGCTGCATCTTCGACGAGCTGCTCGGTCAGCCCAACCGAAAGCTGTTTGACGTTATGACGAAGGGCTCGGGCGCTGCGCGTAAGCAGCCGCTCAACTTCATCATTACCACGGCGGGCAACGACCGCACCAGCATCTGCTACGAGCAGCATGCCAAGGCCGCTGATATTCTCGCAGGCCGAAAGCATGACAGTACCTTCTACCCGGTGCTGTACTCCGCACCCGATGATGCCGACTGGACAGACCCTGCGGTCTGGGCGATGGCGAATCCGTCCATCGGACGAACGGTGGACTTTGAATATTATCAGCAGCGATGTGAATCCGCGAAGGAGAACCCCGCCGAGGAAATCCAGTTCCGGCAGTTCCATCTGTGCCAGTGGACGAATACCGCTGTGCGCTGGATGCCCATGAACAAGTGGGATGCCTGCCGGGATGAGTATTCGCTGGATCAGCTGCTGGGCCGTCCCTGCTATGGCGGGCTCGACCTTTCTTCCACCAGCGACCTGACGGCCTTCGTGCTGGTGTTCCCGCCGACGGAGTACGATCCGTATTATCGGACACTTTCGTACTTCTGGCTCCCGGAGGAAACCATCCCGCTGCGTGTACGCCGCGATCATGTGCCGTATGACGTATGGCAGCGGCAGAACATCATCCTGACCACCGAGGGCGACGTGGTACATTACGGCTTCATCGAGCAGTATATCGTCAACCTCGGGCGCATGTTCAACATCCGCGAGATTGCCGTGGACAGATGGAACGCCAGTATGATGGTACAGGCGCTGCAGGATGATGGCTTTACGATGGTTCCCTTCGGACAGGGCTTCAAGGACATGAGCAACCCGACCAAAGACCTGATGCGTCTGGTGCTGGAGCAGTCCCTACGGCACGACGGGCACCCGATCCTGCGCTGGTGCATGGATAATGTGTACGTCCGCACCGCCCCCGCCGGGAACATCAAGCCCGACAAGGAGAAATCCACCGAGAAGATCGACGGCGTGGTGGCCTTGGTTATGGCGCTTGATCGGGCACAGCGCAACCTGAACAGCGGCAGCGTTTATGATGAGCGCGGCCTGCTGACATTGGACTGGTAAAGGAGGTTCCTATGCCAAAAGCACCAAAACGCCCCTGTCGCTATCCGGGATGTCCGAATCTGTGCGACAAGGGCGTTTATTGTTCCGAGCATATTCAGTTTTCATCCGACCGCATGCGCGGCGGCGCAGAATCGCGTGGCTATGATGCCCGATGGCGCAAAGCCCGCGCCAGTTTCCTGCAGCGCAATCCGCTGTGCAATGCGTGCATGAAGCGCGGGAAGATCACACCTGCGACAGTGGTTGACCATGTCATCCCGCATCGCGGAGATCAGAAGCTGTTCTGGGATGAAAGTAACTGGCAGGCACTTTGTGCGGGTTGTCATAATCGAAAGACCGGGAACGGGTTATAAGGCGTCTTCAAGTTCGTCCTCAGAGTATCCAAACATGTAATCTTCATCCTTGCCGTGAGAAGCCCAGATTTGAGCAGCTTCGTACACACTGAGGGCTTCACTATCATCGCCATCGTCATCATCATCGAGACCGTAGTTGCAATTCAGACAGTACATGCCGCTGTATACATACTTTTTGGTTAATGGTTGTCCACAACGGGGACAGGGTGGTGTTTCTCCATGGTAGGCATCGCGTTCTTGCCAACTCATGCTATCATCGCTTTTCTTCTTAAACAGATCAAACAGCCCCATTATCAAATCCTCCCTTACTGAGACTCAAAAATGCGTCTTTTTGAGTCTTTTGGAATGTATCGTTTGCTTGTATCAAAGTGAGCAGGTTTTTTTCCAAAACATGCATATTTCGGGAAAGACGTTTCTTTATTTCACAAGCAATTTGATCATAAAGCCGCTCGTTGCTGTGCATGAACCGGTCATATGCGCCCGCCCATCGCTTCCAGAAATGCTTGTTATCCGCTTCTTTGCTCCGCTTCATGGCTATGCTCCCTTTCCTTCCTTCTAGCCGGAACATCCAAATCTTCCCGCGCGCTCACGCCGAATTGGTAGCTGCCGCATTTGAAACGAATTTTCCGCATAGGTTTCACCTTAGCTAACAGCCCCATGAAATCGGGCCAAAAGTTAGTAGTGGCTAACTTTCATTCATTAAAGATCGCGCATTCCTGCGCGACATTGAAGCAGCCTTCCCAAAAACTTACCGGTCAGGAAACAGCTCTTTGCAAATACCACGGATGAAGGTTTCCAACACCTGGGGATAAAGCGGGCCTATCTCCGCCTGGTGCGTCACCGTAAGCATCAACCCCCGTACCGTTGCCGCCGCCAGCTTTGCGCGGCGTTCTTCTCCCGCGCACAGGGGCGTTAACAGCGCGGCGATATGAACCTCATCGTCATGATAATGCGTTTCCAGAATCTCTTTCGGAAGCCGACGCAGCAGTATGGGCACGTCGTTCTCCCAAAACGCGCTCATGCCGCTATCCTGCAGCATCCGGCACATCTCCAGCAGCGCCTTCGCCGCGCAGTCCCGCGCCGGAAGCCGCCGGTATTTCTCCAGCGCCTGAGCGGCACAGCCATACATCTCCTCGTGAAACGCTTCCAGCACCTCCAAAAACAGCATTTCCTTGGATGCGTAGAAGTGATAGAACGCCCCCTTCGATATATCCGCCGCTTGCGCCAGCTGTTCCACCGTCGTTTTTCTCATACCTGCCGTGCAAGCCTGCCGCCGGGCCTCCTGGCGCAAAGCCAACAGAATTTGCTCGCATTCCTTGTCTGTAAACCTGCCAGCCATGCGCGCCCCTTTCTTTGTGACCAAATTAGAAATACAGTCATATTATATGGGCGATTGCACCCTATGTCAATCTCTTCCGAACAAAGATTCGCGCAGTCTGGCCGCCTTTTGGCCAAACCTGCCGAAAAACACCGAAAGTACAAACACACGCCTTGACAAACACAATAGAAGGCCGTTAGAATGAATGTCGAATTTGACGGATACTGCAGGAGGGAGGGAAGCCCCATGGTACAGCGCGTTGCAAAAACTTGCATGGCGGCTTTCTGCGCTGAAGAAAACGGCGCATCCTACTGCATGGAAAAGAATAACAATTTGACGGATGGCATGCTGCATATGCCATCCGTTTTGATTGCGCTGCTGGCCCTGCTTACCAAGCTGGGCCTGATTTGCATTGCCATTAAGGGCCTTCGACTGTGCCTGATTCTTCCGGTTCCATGCGCGTCATAGCGGTGTGGCTTCTTGACGAAGGTTCAAGAGGGCGCTGCATGATGCGGCGCTCTCTTTTTATTATATAGAAATCAAAGACAAAAGAGAGGCTGTGGTAACGTGGAATTCCTCAATTTTCTTCTGGCAATCAGTCCCATTGCTTTGGTGCTGGTAGGGATCCTCTCCTTCAAAAAACCGGCGATGAAGGTCGCCCCGGTTGCGCTTCTGTGGACGGTGCTCTTGGCGTTGACGTATTTCAACATCAACGGCTTGACCTTTTCACAGAATGTGGCCGTACTGGATGCGGAATTGTGGAAGGGCATCAAGGAAGGCTTCAAGATTGCTTTTATGGTTTTTGGCGCGTTCGTCATTTTGAACACGCTTAAAAAAACCGGCGCAATTGAGGATGTAAAGCATACTGTGGCTGCGGTATCCGGCCAGGACCGCCGCGTTCAACTGATAATTATCGGTATGATGGTGCCTATCTTCCTAGAGGGCGCAGCGGGTGCGGGCGCTCCCGCCGCATTGGCGGCGCCCTTTCTGGTGGCGCTTGGCTTTAACCCTATTACGGCTATTGCCGCGGCGCTGCTTGGCGATGCCACTCCCTGCTCCTGGGGCGGCGCTGGCCTTACCACAATCAACGGCGGCGCGGCCCTGGTGGACGGCGGCGTATCCACAGTGGCTATGAATTCGGCTATGGTAGGCCGCTTCCACATGTTTGGCGTGTTGGTTATCCCCTTTTTGATGGTGGCGTTGGCGTTCGGCCGCAAGGGCTTCAAGGGGATTGTTCCCTACCTGCTTTATGCGGGCGTTACTACCGGCGCTGTGATGTTCATACTGTCTAATTTTGTGGGGCCGGAGATCACCTCCATGGGCACGGGCCTGCTTGCCATTCTGCTGTCGGTAGCGTATGTAAAAGCGGTGCCTATTCACACGCCTGAAGCATTCCAATACAAGGTGACGGAAACAGTGGAACGCAAGTACAGCGCGGTAAAAGCATTGTCGCCCTACATTTATATTCTGATCCTGCTGCCGCTTGTGCGCTACGGCGTGCCCGCCCTATGGCCAAAGCATGGCTTTGCGGCCATGTGTACCTTTGGCTATATCGGCTGGGTGGACGCGGTGATCTTCCTGTGCGCACTGCTGGGCGCTTTCACCCTGGGCGTGAACCGCAAGGAATTAAGCGCCATCCTAACGCAGACGGTAAAAAATGTAATGCCTGTTATGGTCACAATGAGCAGCCTTCTGATTGTGTCCTACATCATGCAATCCGGCGAAACGGGTATGATCACCCTTGTAGCCAAGGATATTGCCGGCGTCGCTAAGGGCTTCTATCCCGCGGCGGCGGTGCTAATCGGCGCGATGGGTTCCTTTATCACCGGTACGGGATTGGGC
>ERZ857882.3179-NODE-3179-length-15848-cov-7.201482_pt1 | contig 15848 bp, 14 predicted proteins | sample MGYA00519697_ERZ857882 | MGnify/ENA primary metagenome ERZ857882 (study PRJEB31778, sample SAMEA3449373) | human gut metagenome | biome: human gut; feature: human-associated habitat; material: faeces | place: United Kingdom | collected 2010/2012 ...
CCAGATTGATTTGGGCGTTACGCTCAAGCTTTCCGTGAAGCTCCGCGAGGTATGCGAGCAGATTCAGCAGGCTGTAAAGGACGCGGTGCAGGCAATGGCAGGCGTTGCGGTTTCTAAAGTAAACATCTATGTGGCGGGTGTTGCCGCCAGGGAAGAATAGACGGAGCGGACAATCCGTCGCCGGAGTCAATAACAGGGAGTAGAGGAATTACAGCATGATGACAAGACACCAGATGCGCGAATCGGTTTTTCTTTTGACCTTTGAGCGGATTTTTAACGGGGATCCGCTCGATTCTATTATCGAAACGGCAAGAGAATGTGAAACGGTGGAGATTGACGATCGTGTTCTCGCATGGGTAACGGGTATTGATGAGAAAAAAACGGAGATTGATCACGAAATTGAAAAGCATTTAAAGAAAAACTGGACGCTTACGCGCATTTCGAAGGTATCGCTTGCAGTTTTGCGCGTCGCCGTTTACGAGCTTCTGTTCGTTGACGATATGGAGACGAACGTCTCCATCAGCGAGGCGGTTAAAATTGCGCAGGAGTATACCACAAAAGAAGACGTTTCGTTTGTAAACGGCGTGCTTTCGAGCGCGGCAAAAAGTCTCGCATGAAAAAAGCGTATTTGGGAATCGACACCAGTAACTATACCACCTCTGCGGCTGTCTGGCTGCCGGAGCCGCCGCGTTCGGCGAAGACGACGAACGCGAGCGGATATGCCTCATCCTCCACAAAGCCCGCGAACATCGCGTCTGCCGGGCCGTTTTCGCGCTCCGCCGTGCCGGACTTGGCGCAGACCGTCAGACTGCCGAACTGCCACGCGCCGTACTGGTTCACGACCGCGCCGCGCATCATCTTTCCGAGCGCTTCGGCTGTTTCTTCGGATAACAGCCGCCCGGTCGTCTTCGTTTTCGCTTCATAGACCGTCTGGCCCGCGCGGGAAATTTTCTGCATGAGATACGGCTCCGCCGCCTCTCCGCCGTTCGCGATCACGCCCATAAAGCGCAGGAACTGGATCGCCGTGATCTGGTCGGTATACTGGCCGATCCCGGCCCAGGCGACGCTGCCGTCATCCGCGTCTGACAGATCGACGGTCGACCGGGCGGTATAGCCGTCGCAGGTGAGCGTTCCGTTGAGGCCCAGCTTATCGCAGACCGCCTGCAGCGTGTCTTTACCGAGGGCCGAGGCCAGCTCACCGTAATAGACGTTGCACGAATGCGCCAGCGCCTCCGGCATGGCAAGCGTCCCATGGCTGGACATACAGATGATCTCCTGTCCGCCGATGATGGTTTTCCCGGCGCAGGTATGGGTCCCGGCCTGCGCGGACGCGCTTTTTTCCAGCGCTGCGGCGCTGGTCACGAGTTTAAAAATGGAGCCGGGCGTATAGGCCGCGTCAAAGAAGCGGTTGAGATACACGCCGTCATATGTGCCCGTCTCGTCGCCCGCAATGTCGGGGATGTTGTCGGGGTCGTAGCTGGGACTGGTCACGGCGCACAAAATTTCGCCGGTTTTGTAGTTATAAACGCCGACTGCGCCGTGATAGCTGCCGAGCGCCTGCAGGGCTGCTTTCTGCACCTCGGCACTGATGGTGAGTCTTGCGCTGGCCGTGCCCTTGGATGCTTCGTTCAGGCCGGTAATTTTATCGTAGCCGATCATCTGCTCGGCGAAATTGCCCAGCAGCGGCGCGCTGATATAGCCGTAGCGGTCGCCCAGCAGATGGACGGTCGCCTCGCGCACGGCTTCATCGGCACTGTACACGCGGCCATCCATTGTATTCAGGATGCGTACGCCGGAGCGGTCGTAAATTTTGCCGCCGGTGAGATTCGTGCCGGTATAGACGTGCGGGCTGCCGGAAAACGTGACCCATTTTTCGGCGTTTGCCGCGTATTTGACGCAGAAGGCCAGCGTTCCCACGGCAAGCACAACGGCCAGAGCCAGCGCGAACAGCGCGCGGCGCGATACCTTTTTCATCTGCACGCCTCCTTTCCGGCAGGACGCTGCCAGACGGCGTCAGGGTCCTCTGCCGCAGGTTCCTCAGCAGCCTCCTGTGCGTCAGGCTCCTCCGGCAGCGGCGTGACGCCGTGCGGGACGCGGATGGCGACAGAGGCGTTCTGCCGGGTATCGGCGGCCTTGATAAAGGCCAGCAGGCCCCAGACACAGACCATGCTCGACCCGCCGTTCGACACGAACGGGAACGTCACGCCCGTGAGCGGCAGGAAATCCGCCATGCCGAACACGTTCAGGATCGTCTGCGTGACCATGACCGTCACAGCCGCGCAGGCGCCGATGGTATAAAAGCAGCTTCTGCCCGCGGGCGCGGAGCGCACGACGAAGCAGGCGAGAATGACAATGCACGCGACCATCAGAACCGCCATGATGAGGCCCCATTCCTCCGAGACGAAGGCGAAGACCAGATCGGTGTCTGACGCCGCGACGTATTTGAGCCAGCCCTTCCCCGGCCCGAGGCCGAACAGGCCGCCCGAGGCGATGCACATCATCGAGCGCGTCTGGGAATACCCGGTCGTGAGCGCATAGTCCCACACATGGCCCCACGCCTCAAAGCGGTTGCGCGCGTAGGGCAGAAAGCGCAGTACCAGAACGCCCGCGAAGCCCGTCGCGGCGATGGCCAGCGCGATGGTCGCAAAGTTGCCGGAGCGCAGGAACGCGATGACAAGGAACGCGACAAAGAAAATGATCGCGGTTCCGAAATCCTTCATGAGCGCCAGACACGCGCAGATCACGGCGGAATAAGCGATGAACAGCACGATATTGCGCTTTGCCATCAGCCGCGAGAGCGTGGACGCGCCGACATAGATAAAGCAGACCTTGACAAACTCCGACGGCTGGAACGACACGCCGCCCAGCTGGATCCAGTTGCGCGCGCCGAATTTTTCCACGCCAAAGAGCAGATTGAACGCCAGCAGGCCGATGCCTGCAACAGCCGCGAGATACCGCACGGTCTTTGCCCGCTCCAGATCGCGCAGCGACCAGCAGACGACGAGGAACACGCACACGCCCGCGACGATAGCAAGCAGCTCCTTGATCAGACTTTCCGGCGCGGAGCTTGACACGACGGCAAGGCCCATCGTGCACAGGAAAAACGCCAGCGTCTCCGCCTCGAAGCCCGTTCTGCGGAACGCGCGCAAGGCAAGATACAGCGCCCATTCCAGTCCGATCAGTCCGCCGAAGGCGGTCAGCTCCAGCGCAGGATCGCAGCCGCCGAGGATGAGCTGAATGGCTGTCAGCAGCTGGAACAGCGTCAGGAGCAGCAGCGTCGGCACCTGATGCACGGCATGGCCGGCCCGCGTGCGGGTCCCGGCCTGAATGCGCTCCTGTTCCTTTGTCAGGGGGATGAGCGTGAAATTCACGCCGCCCATCGTAATGACATCACCGAAGCGCAGCGCAGAGAGAGCCGTCTGCTTTCCGTTGACAAATACGCCGGATTTGGAGTGCGCGTCCGAGATCGTCCAGCTGCCGTCGTCGTAGCGCGTTAAGACTGCGTGCGTGCGCGAGACGGTCGGATAGCCGAGCTGCACGTCGCAGCCCGCGCCGCGGCCGATAAGGCTTTCCCAGTGCGTGACAGGGATGTGCGCGCCGTCCGGCGTGGTCAGCCATGCCCAGACCTCCGGCTCCGGCCGGAACGTCAGCAGGCTCACCGCGCAGCGGATCAGGATCCCCAGCGCAAGCACCGGGAACAGATAGCACAGCCACGGAACGGGCTCAAATTGTGAAAAAAACGTAGTCAGTGCATCCTGCATGAGAAATTCTCCATGTACGGGCGGTTACGGTGCGGCGGTTCTGTCCTGCTTCGGAAGCTCGGCGACCTCGCTGATCGGGCCGTAGGCCGTCGTGTCGGTAGTCAGATTCTTTTTGCGAAGCTTATTGTTGACGGAATCGGAAATGAGCAGGTAAATGATCGCAAACACCGGCACGCCCAGGATCATGCCTGCGAAGCCGAAGAGGCTGGCCGCGATGGTGATGGACGCAAGCACCCAGAAGCCCGAGATGCCGACGGTGTTGCCGAGGATCTTCGGCCCGATGACATTGCCGTCCACCTGCTGCAGGACCAGAATGAAGATGACGAAATAGAACGCCTGCAGCGGGTTCACCAGCAGAATGAGGAACGCGCACGGCACAAGACCGATGATCGGCCCGAAGAACGGGATGACGTTCGTCACGCCGATGACCGTGGCGATCAGGGCCGGATACGGCATCTTGAGGATCAGAATGCCGATATAGCAAAGAACGCCGATGATGGCCGAGTCGACGATCTTGCCGATGACGAAGCCGTTGAACACCCGGTAGATATTGCGGCCGAGATAGAACACGTGATCCGCGCCCTTCGGCGAGAGCAGCGCGACGATGATCTTCTTGCTCTGCGCCTGAAACGTCTCCTTCGACCACAGGATATAGATCGACGCGACGAAGCCGATGAGGAAGTTCATAAAGCCCTTGACAAAGGCGACTACGGAGCTTGTGAGCGTGGTCAGGAGCTTCTGCACGTCCTGCAAAAACGTCGTGGTGATCCAGTTGTTGATGAAATCATAGATCTTGCCGAGCGCCGAGTCGACATAGCTCTGGATCTCGGGGTTGTCCTCGAGGATGTTCGTGACCCAGCGGTCGATGCTGGTATAATACGTCTCCGCGTTGTCCACGATCCCGACGACGCTCTCATACAGCTGCGGCAGCAGCATGGAGAAGAACGCGTATAAAATCAGGACTGCCACAACAACGCTGACGAAGATGCCCGCCGCACGGCTCAGATTGCGGATGAACGCGGGCTTCCACTTTGTCTTCTGTTCCAGCAGCGGCAGCAGGCGGCTGTCGACGAAGCGCACGATCGGGTTCAGAAGGAACGCGATCACCACGCCGAAGATCAGCGGCTCCAGAATCATCTCCAGCGCCGTCAGCACACCGAAGAAACCCGGCAGATCCGTAAAGATCACGACGAGCAGAATGCTGACAAAGATCACGACCAGCGCCGTCAGACCCCATTTGACGTATGGCTTGTCTCGATGTTCGTTCATGCGCGATTCTCCTTTTCCCAGTTATCTATAAAGTATCATATTCGACAGAAAACGTCAATTCAGAGATTCCCCTAGGGTGTATCTGAAAACTCATGATGTGACCGGCAGCGAGGGATTTTTGCGTTGCGCAAGACATTTTTTCGCAGGAATACTGACGTATTTCAAGGAAAAATGACGCGGCGCACCGCAAAAAGGCCCGCTGTCCGGGTGCGTTGGGAGTTTTCAGATACACCCTAGTGCGCGCAGCAATGCAAGCTCCTGCGCGTAGCCCGGCAGCTCGTTCGGCGTTTCGAGGATCATGGGCAGACCCCGCAGGGCCGGGTGGTGCAGAATACGCCGGAACATTTCCAGCCCCAGACAGCCCTGCCCGAGCTTTTCATGCCGGTCCTTATGCGCGCCGCAGGGGTTTTTGCTGTCGTTCAGATGCAGCGCCTTCAGCCGGTCAAGGCCGATCACGCGGTCGAATTCAGCCAGCACGCCGTCCAGATCGTTTACAATGTCGTATCCCGCGTCCGACACATGGCACGTATCGAGGCACACGCCGAGCAGCTCCCCGCACCGGCAGGCGTCAAGAATCGCGCGCAGCTCCTCGAACCGGCCGCCGACCTCGCTTCCCTTGCCGGACATCGTTTCGAGCAGAACGGTCGTGTGCTGCTCCGGCCGGACGACCGCATCCAGACACGCGGCGATCAGCTCGATCCCGGCTTCAACGCCCTGTCCGACATGGCTGCCGGGATGGAAATTGTAGAAGTTTCCGGGTGTCAGCTCCATGCGCTGCAAATCGCTTTCAAAGACCTCGCGGGCAAATTCCCGCGTCCGCTCGTCCTTGGAGCACGGGTTCAGCGTATACGGCGCATGGGCCACGACGCGGCCCAACTGCCCGTCCTGCTGCATCTGCACGAGCACGGCGGCGTCCGCCGGGTCAGCACTTTTTGCAGCACCGCCGCGCGGATTGCGCGTAAAAAACTGAAAGGTGTTCGCGCCGATGGAAAGCGCGGTCCTCCCCATCGCGGCATAGCCCTTCGACGAGGACAAATGGCAGCCCAGATACAGCATAAGCGGCCTCCTGCAAGCGTATTTTTTATAGTTTATCACGTTTTTGGAAAATCCGCAATTCCACTTGCTCCCGGCGCGAAAAATCTGTACAATAAATATACCACTACTGACAGGAGGCGCGGACGATGGGACGGACGGAGAATCAGAAGCTGAAGCTGCTGTATTTAAAGGAGCTGTTCGAGCGGCAGTCGGATGAGGAGCACCTGCTCTCCATGCAGGACATTCTGGACGCGCTCGCCGCGCAGGGCATCCGGGCCGAGCGCAAGAGCGTCTACGACGATATTTTGTGCCTGCAGCAGTTCGGCATGGATATCGTGACGGTCAAAGGCCGGAACGGCGGGTATTTTCTTGCCTCGCGCACGTTTGAGCTGCCGGAGCTGAAGCTGCTGGTCGACGCGGTGCAGTCGAGCAAATTCCTGTCGGAGCGGAAGTCCATGCAGCTGATCGCCAAGCTTGAGACGCTTGCCAGCGGGTATGCTGCCGGGAGCCTGCGGCGGCAGGTCACAGTCGCCGGACGCGTCAAGACCATGAACGAGAGCGTCTATTATTCCGTCGATCTGCTGCACGAGGCCATCCAGAAAAACAGCCGCATCACGTTCCGCTATTTTGACTATGATCTGAACGGCTCCCGCCGCTACCGGCCGGGGCTGTATCCTGCCAGCCCCTATGCGCTGTGCTGGCAGGATGAAAATTATTATCTCATCGCGCATTCCGAGCGCCACGGGCTGACGCATTACCGTGTGGACAAGATGGCCTCGATCAGCATGACGGGCCAGCCGCGCTATATGGACGCGCAGACGCGGGAGCTTGATCTGACCGAATACGGCAAAAACGTCTTTGGTATGTTCGCGGGCAGCCGGGAGCAGCTGCGGCTGCGCTTTGACCGGTCGCTGGCGGGTGTTGTGATCGACCGCTTCGGCCGCGGGACCCCATGCGTCCCGGATGGGCCGGACGCGTTTATCTGCACGGTCGAGGTCGCGGTGTCGCCGAACTTTTTCGGCTGGCTTGCCTCATTCGGCGCGCGGGCGCAGCTGCTCTCCCCTGCCCCCGTCCGGGAGGCGTTCGTCGCCCTGTGCCGGGCGGCAGAGGCGGCAAACAGCTGAGTTGAACGCAAAAACCTGTTTTTTTGTAAATACCACTGGAAAAATCCGCGCAGATATTGTATGATAGAAGCCGGAATGCAACAAGAAGCAAAATGAGTTTTCCTGCGAGGCAAATCAATCCCACACAAACGCAGGAAAAATCCCGATTCTATGAACAAAGGAAGGAATTCATATGGAACAAACCAAACTGAAGGCGCTCGAGCTGAACGCGGCAAAGGCGCGTCTTTATGGCGTCCAGATGGTGCACGACGCGGCCTCCGGCCATCCGGGCGGCTCGATGAGCTGCATGGACGTGCTGACGTACCTGTACTTTGCCGAAATGCGCGTCGATCCCAAGAACCCGCATGACCCCGGCCGTGACCGCTTCGTCATGTCCAAGGGCCACTGCTCCCCCGCCATGTACCCGGTGCTGGCGCTGCGCGGCTTCTTCCCGGTCGAGGATCTCAAGATGTTCCGCCGCATCGACGGCCATATGTCCGGCCATGTGGAAATGAAATACGTCCCCGGTGTCGATATGTCCACCGGCTCTCTGGGCCAGGGCATCTCCGTCGCCGTCGGCATGGCGCTGGCCGGTAAGGTCGCGCAGAAGGACTACCGCGTTTACGCCATTCTCGGCGACGGCGAGGTCGCCGAGGGTCAGGTCTGGGAGGCCATGATGGCCGCCAACAAGTACCACCTCGACAATCTGTGCGCCTGCGTTGACGTCAACGGTCTGCAGATCGACGGCGAGACGAAGGACGTCATGCCCACCGAGCCGCTGGACAAGAAGTTCGAGTCTTTCGGTTGGCACGTGATCAAGATCGACGGTCATGACTTCGATCAGATCGAAGCCGCTTACAAGGAAGCCGAGCAGACCAAGGGGCAGCCCACCATGATCCTCGCAAAGACCGTCAAGGGCAAAGGCGTGAGCTTTATGGAAAACAACGCGGGCTGGCACGGCAAGGCGCCAAACGACGAGCAGTGGGCACAGGCCAAGGCAGAGCTTGAAGCGAAGATCAAGGAACTGGAGGGTTAAAAAATGGCTGAGAAAATTGCAACCCGTGAAGCATACGGCAAGGCGCTTGCCGCGCTGGCCGAAAAATATCCCGACCTTGTCTGCTTCGACGCAGACCTCGCAGGCGCGACCATGACGAAGTATTTCAAGGCCGCCTGCCCGGAACGCTTTTTTGATATGGGCATCGCCGAGGCCGATATGGTCGGCGTCGCCGCCGGTATGAGCCTGTGCGGCTTCAAGCCCTTCGTCAACACGTTCGCCATGTTCGCAGCCGGCCGTGCCTGGGAGCAGGTCCGCAACTCCGTTGCCTACCCGCACCTGAATGTCAAGGTCGTCGGCAGCCACGGCGGTCTGTCCGTCGGCGAGGACGGCGCGACGCACCAGTGCATCGAGGATTTTGCCATCATGCGCGCCATCCCCGGTATGCTGGTTCTGTGCCCGTGCGACGGCAACGAGATGCGGCTGGCCGTTGAGGCGCTGGTCAACTACGAAGGTCCGGCCTATATGCGTCTGGGCCGTCTGGCCGTCGAAACGGTCACGGATTCCATCCCCGGCTACAGGTTTGAGCTTGGCAAGGGCGCAACGCTGCGGGACGGCACCGACGTGACCATCATCGCGGTCGGCATGAACGTGCAGATGGCGCTGGCCGCCGCCGAAAAGCTGGCCGCCGAGGGCATCTCCGCCCGCGTCATCGATATGCACACCATCAAGCCGCTCGACACCGAGCTGGTTCTGAAGGCCGCGAAGGAAACCGGCGCGATCGTCACCACCGAAGAGGCCAACGTCCTCGGCGGTCTTGGCGCGGCAGTCGCCGAATATCTGAGCGAGAATTATCCCGTGCCCGTCGTCCGCCACGGCGTCAACGACGAGTTTGGCCGCAGCGGCAAGGCCCCGCTGGTGCTCGACGCCTACGGCATCAATGCCGACGGCATCATCGCCAAGGTCAAGCAGGCGCTGGCCATGAAGAAATAAGCAGAGCATACAAACAGCCGCCCCGTTCAATCCCGGGAGCGGCTGTTTCAGTTTGTCAAAAAGTCTGCTTTTGCAGCAGACCGCTTCGTAGGGGGCGGACGACTCTGTCCGCCCGGCAGAATGTGCCGTTTTTACGGTAATCTTCGGCGAATTCAGAACTTCCCATTGGGCCGACAGAATGTGCTGTTTTTACGGGAGTCTTTGGCGAATTCGTAACTTCCCAATGGGTCGATGTGGGCATCGACCCCTACAGTCAAGTATGCAGGTGCATACGATTTCGCCGTCAATTTCCAAATAAAGGTTGCATTCCGTGCGGGCGGACAGAGTCGTCCGCCCCTGCATCCGGCGTGAGAGCCTTGGTGGCACGCTACGCTTATTCCTCCAGCAGCCGGTCGAGATCGGCGACGGTTTTGCAGTAGAAATCGCAGTTTTTCCGCATGAACTGCTCGATTTCCGGGATATCATTCGCCCAGCCTGCGGCGGCGAAGGGAACGCCTGCGGCGCGCGCCATGTCGTAGCCGGGCTTCAGATCGTCGACGACAAGAAGCTCCTGCGTCTCAAGGCCGAAGCGCCCCATGATCTGCTCCAGCGGCCAGGTGTTCGGCTTGCGCTGCTCGGGCGGCTGCTCCCAGCCGAAGATGATATCCGGCTCGGGAAGATCGTTTTCCCGGTAATCGCGCTCGATGCTCCCGCGCATGGAGTGCGAGACGACGGCGATATACCCGCCCGCGTCCTTGTGCCGCCGCAGAATTTCGCAGATGCCGGGATAAGCGCTCGGCACGCGCGTGCGCACCCAGTCCTGCCAGAAGCGGAACTCGCCCTCGAGTTCTTCCTCCGAAAAGCCGAGCTCACCGGTGAACAGCGCCATGATGCCGGGGTCAAAATTTTTGCGGAAATAGTCCTCCAGCGTATACGACGCCTCCGGGCGCACGAGCTTTAAATAGGCAAGGAACGACGGAAAGTGGATGGTGGCGGTGCTGTTGACCGTGGTGTCGTCGTGATCCATGACCAGACATCTGAAGCGCAAGAAAGATCCCTCCTGTCAGTCTTTTCTGACATCATACCAGCAGAAGCGGCGCTTCGCAAGGAAAATCGTCAAATCTTATTTTTTTATGAAGAATTGCTATTTTCAGAAAGCTGTGCTATCATAATCATGAATATACTGCGCGAAGTCTATCCTCGTGCTTCGCAGCCCCGAACACAATCATGGAGGTACGGCTATGAACAAAAGAAGAAAGCAAAGCATCTGGCTGCGCAGAAATCTGCCGCTGCTGATCGCGGCCGCAGCGCTCGTGCTGCTGGTGCTCATCATTGTGCTGGTTGCACGCGGCTGCTCCAAGGGCAGCGACACGGTGATCAGGGCCAAGGCGTTTTCCACCGGCACGACCATCGAGCTGCCCCTGTCCGCCGAGCTGAACGAGTCGGATTTCGTCTCCTACGGCGGCTACCAGTTCACGACAAAGAAAAAGCTCAGCGCGCTGAGCAAGCTCATCACCAAAAATAACGAGGGCATCACCGCCGAGACATATACCAACAGCTACGGCGAGTGCGGCGTTTATACGAAGACGAACGAATCCGGCGGTACAGACAGCTGGTGCCTGTATGTCAAGGACCCGAAGAACACCAATGAAAAATGGTACTTCTTCATGGGTGAGCACCGCGAGATCGCGCTCGATTCCGGCACGCTCGACATGCTCCTGCCGCTGCACCTCATCACGGACGCGTCGCTGCGCGATACGATGTTCGCCGCCGTCCAGCCCGGTACGCCGTATACCTGCGGCATCGACAAGCTGCCGGACGGGCAGACGCTCTCCGGTATGTTCCGCGCATTCTATGAGGCCTCCGGTCTCTACACCGTCACGACCAGCGACAAGGGCTTCACGCTCGTCCCGCGCGGCGGCGCACAGGAGCTGATGTTCCAGTTTGACGAGCAGGACGCGAACGGCCAGTTCATGATCACTGTCCCGCAGGCCGCCGAGCCGCAGCCCAGTACCAGCGCTGTTGTGACCTACGGCAGCGACGATCCCGTGTCGCTGCCCGAAAGCGACGCGGCGGCTCTGTCCACCGTGCTGCTGCAGGCCAACTATAAAAAGACCGGCAAGACGGCGGATTACCGGTACAGCGTCGATCTGGGCGGCCAGATCTACGAGGTCGCGCTCGACTGGAAGGACAACACGTGGAACGGCTCTGTGCGCTATAACGGACAGGTCGCCATGCTCGTCACCAAGAGCAGCTGCACCGTCGCGTCCATCTTTGCCTCCAACCATCTCGGCGGCACGCCGGAGCGTGACACGGCCAAGTGGCCTGCCGACGTGCAGGAGCTTGCCATCACGCCGAAGGCCGAAAGCATGGCCACGACGAATGATGTGAATGTGCGTACCGCTCCGTCGACCAACAGCGACGTCCTCATGACCATGCCGACCGACACGGTCGTCGCTGTCACCGGCGTCTCGGACGAGACGGACGACGGCGCATGGTATGAGATCTGGTACAACGAGGTCTGCGCGTACCTGAACGCCAAATACGTCAAATCCATCAGCAGCGCCGCAGCCAGCACGAACGGCTGATCGGGCCGCAAGATTATCAGCCTGTAGGGGCCGGCGACTCTGCCGGCCCCTGCTTTTTTCTGTGACGCACTGGCGCGGGAGCATCCCTCCCTTGAGCAGGAGGGCCTGAAGGGATTCGAACGCGGCAAATTTTTGAGCGCTCTGAATCCTGCACCAAACGGAACCCAGCGCCCCTTTTCTCCCCCATCTTTTCCGGCAGGCGGAAAAGATGGGGCCGCCGGAGGCGTCCCGGCAATGGAATAAACTTTCCGCTGCATCCGCTTTTCACCGGTTTTATCTTGCGGAATCCTTGGCTGTGCGGTATGATAGACAAATAAAATTCAGGCAGAAGCCATTGCGCGTGAAAGGAGTATCATCATGAGTACTGTCAGCAGAGAAGCATTTGAAAAACAGGACGCGTTCGGGATCGGTGCGCCGAACGACGCGTATGCGCAGTATTTTACCGGCCAGTCCTATTTAAAGCCGCTGACCACGCCCGGCGCCTGTCCCGTCTTTCTGGCCAACGTGACCTTTGAGCCGGGCTGCCGGAACAACTGGCACATCCACCATGCAAGCAAGGGCGGCGGGCAGCTGCTGATCTGCACAGCCGGAGAGGGCTGGTACCAGGAGGAGGGCAAGCGCGCCGTGAGCCTGACGCCCGGCATGGTCGTTACCATCCCGGCAGAGGTCAAGCACTGGCACGGAGCCAACGCGAACAGCTGGTTCAGCCACATCGCTGTCGAGGTTCCCGGCGAGAACACCCGGAACGAATGGTGCGAGCCGGTTTCGGATGAGGAATACGCAAGCCTCGGCTGATAGGAGACACGATGGGCTGGGATGTTTTATTATTTGATCTGGACGGAACGCTGACAGATTCCGGGCCGGGGATCATGCACGCGGCTGAGACTGCGCTGGGATCGTTCGGGATCACCGGTCTGTCCGAACAGGCGCTGCGGCAGTTTGTCGGCCCGCCGCTGGTCGAGTCGTTTGCGGCCTATTTGCCGCAGGCGGATGTCCAGACGGCCATCGACCGCTTCCGTGCATATTACCGCGAGACGGGCTGGCTCGAAAACGAGCCGTATCCCGGCGTACGGGAATGCCTGCACGCACTGAAAGCGGCTGGAAAGCGGATGTACGTCGCCACGTCCAAGCTGGAGAGCATGGCGCGGCAGGTGCTGACGCATTTTGATCTGATGCAGTATTTTGACGGCGTGTGCGGCGGGATCGCCGACGACCCGGAGGCCGGGAAAAAGGCCAATGTCGTGCGCCGCGCCCTGCGCGAGGCAGAATACACGGAGTATTCCCGCGCCATTTTGTCCGGCGACCGGGAATATGATATTTACGGCGGTCACGCGGCGGGAATCCAGACCGTCGGCGTGCTCTACGGCTACGGCAGCCGGGAGGAGCTGGAAAAGGCCGGTGCGGACGCGCTTGCGGAAACGCCGGAGGCGCTGCTGGCGCTTCTGCTGTGATTTTTCCGGTGAAGCCGCTTGTAAACAGGCGGCTTGTGTGATAAACTAAACCAGTTGTGTAAAAAACCAGAATGATTTGGAGGGCGACCCATGTAGCGGCTGACGATTCAATCAAAAACAAACTGAATTTGGAGGAACATACATGGCATCCCTGAAAGAAGAGATCTCCCGGCGCAGAACGTTTGCGATCATTTCGCACCCCGACGCCGGTAAAACGACCCTGACAGAAAAATTCCTGCTCTACGGCGGGGCCATCGCGCAGGCGGGCGCGGTCAAGGGCAAGAAAAATTCCCGTGCCGCCGTATCCGACTGGATGGAGATCGAGAAGCAAAGAGGCATCTCGGTCACATCGTCCGTCATGCAGTTCCAGTATGAGGGCTTCTGCATCAACATCCTCGACACCCCCGGCCACGTCGATTTTTCCGCGGAGACCGAGCGCACGTTGCAGGCGCTCGACTACGCGATTCTCGTGGTGTCTGCGGCCGACGGCGTGCAGGGCCATACACTTACGCTATGGCGGCTGCTGCGGCGCTACCATGTGCCCGTGTTCGTGTTCGTCAACAAAATGGATGCGCCGGGCGCCGACCGCGCGCGCATCCTCGAACAGCATAGGCAAATCCATGTGGAAGCGTTCAAGTAAATATTCAGTTTCCGCATTCACCGGACCAAGGCGGCAGGCAATTGCATGAAAGCCCTGACGCTGCTTGAGTTTTGCATAGGCGATGGCGGATGCGATGGAATCCGTATCCGGATGCCTGTGACCGGTGATATATATTTTTTCCTTGTTCAGCATAAGCTCCTCCTTTTCTATTACATTCATCCCTGACGTTATGATTATAAAACAGATTGGCGTAAATTCCTATAGAAAATCATTCACTTTTGTCAATGCTGCTTATATTATGGATGAATATAGATGAAAAAGAAATTAAAATGCCTGAATTTAGGGGATGCTTAGCCGACTATAAGTATAAGAATTGAAGCAATAATACTAATAATCATATTTTCATTTATTCCCAATATCGTTTTTTTAGCCTTTTCGATATCCTTTACTGTCTCAAAATCAAACCTCCATATACATCTGCTTGCGCGAATCAAAACCCAAAATTGAAAAACAGAGACACCACACCATAACAAACTGAGAAAGAAAAATGAAATGAAATCAGTTTTATGAAACACACACCAAAACGAGGATAAAAAACAGCTTATAGAACCAATAATATAGCATACTATACGAACAAAGTCTTCCCATTTATATCTGCTTGCTTTTATGTATTCATTCAGGATACGCTCTTCTATCAAAGGAATTGCATTCAGTGTTTCATTTCCAAAAACAAGAAGATGCTTCCATGCACCTATTCGTTTCCAATCCAATTGCTTTGCCCTCAGTTCAAGCTCTCTGTCAAACATGTCAACCGGAATCAAACAGTAGGAATGCTGTACTCTATATCCTCTTTCAAAATAAAAAGAAGTATCTTTTACCTTTTTTAATCTCCAATTATCTTCAGCTAAAAGCTGCAGATATTCAAGAACATACTTATATTGAATTAAAAGAAAGCCAACAAATTCTTCTTTCATAACTTCCTGATTTTGCATAGTACCACCCCAAGTGCATCATAACAAAAAAACGTTATTTTAACTACTGTTTTGGTATCTAAGCACAAGTTTTGTCATTTAAACAAACATTATAAAAGGTGTCCTTCCTAGACACCTCTATATTTTAAGAAATGACAGTATCAGCTGAAATATAGCATTTTCTATATTGATTTCCATAGAGCCCTGATATTTCTCACATTGCTCTTTTATATTTTTCAGTCCATATCCATGCTTATCTTTATCTTTTTTTGATGTTGATAATACATCATCATTCCATTTTATTCTTGCAGAGTCGCATGGATTTTCAATCTTAAAAATGACCGTGTCTTCATAGCTCGCAATTTCCATATGAATCCATGCTTCCTTCACAAACTGCAGTGCCTCGATTGCATTATCCAATGCATTTCCCAATATGGATATTAAATCAAAATCATTAATAAATAAGAGAGCATCACTTATTTTATATTCAAATGGTATGTCCATTTGATGTGCTATTGCGGCCTTTGTATTCAGAATATAGTTCAGGATTTCATTGTTTGTATTCGCATACGTTACAATTTCCACATGGTCACTTAGCTGTTTAACATATTCCAATGCATATTCAGGATCTTCTTTAATTTTACTCTGAAGTACCGTAAAGTGATGCTTAAGGTCATGACGAAGCTTTTTGTTCTCTGTATTCGCATGTGTAAGCTCATCTCTTAATTTCAACTGAAATTCTTCACTTTGCAGCTTCAACTGTGTATTTAGAAGCTCCTGACTCTTTTTCCCCAAGATGATATGATATCTGCCAAACAGAAAGAATATCCCAACCATAAAACCAAGTTGAATGTAATCCATGGATACATACATGATACTGTTTTCCGGATCGATATATGGCACAACATTCTGGATATAATAGAAATATGCACATACAATAATTGCCAGTACGGCAAATAAAGGCCAGTCTTTTTCATCAATCATGTACTGGCGATTATTTCGGTGTTTAATAATCAGGTAGATAATGAATAATAGACCTATTTCTAATAAATATAATATCGCTTCCTGATCAGGCGTTAAAATGATATGAAAAATAGAGTCTA
>ERZ857882.3185-NODE-3185-length-15816-cov-9.123850_pt1 | contig 15816 bp, 11 predicted proteins | sample MGYA00519697_ERZ857882 | MGnify/ENA primary metagenome ERZ857882 (study PRJEB31778, sample SAMEA3449373) | human gut metagenome | biome: human gut; feature: human-associated habitat; material: faeces | place: United Kingdom | collected 2010/2012 ...
TATTCCTTAACTTTGATTAACTCTATTTTTTCATACGAAACTTTACACTATCAAACTATGGAGCTACCTAAGCAGCTCCATAATATAATAAATGTGAAATGTAAAATAAAATTATTTATAGTAATTTAAAATAGCTTACATAGGTTTTATAAATTGTAAAATCTTATGTAGTATTGTTCCAACTACGTTGTAATCTACATTAGGGAATGTTGCCCCTTCTACTCCTAAAGATCCATATAGTGGATATAAAATTGTAGGTAAGAATGCAAGTAATAATCCAACCACAAATGATCCTAAAACTGCACCTCTCCATCCACCTGATGAATTACCAAATACCGCTGCTGTACCTCCTGAGAAGAAACATATATGAGCAGCTGGAATAATTACTACAGGGAATATACTTGGTAATGCTGCCATAACAAATACTGCTATTAATCCTGCTGCATATGCTGAAATAAATCCTATAATAACTGCATTTGGTGCATATGGGAATACTGTTGGTACGTCTAATGCAGGACGTGAACCTGGTATAAATTTCTCAGAAATAATTACGAATGCTGCTGTTATTTCAGCTAAGAACATACGAACCCCTGTCATCAACACTGACATACCTGCTGCAAATGTGAATGCTTGTATAATTGGGAATACTAACCAGTGTGTTGATCCAGCAATTCCTGTTGCAAATTCTTTACCTGCTTTTAATGTTGCAATATAGAATAAAATTAACATTACTATTGATAATCCCATTAAGAAATCTCTAAAAATTGATAACCAACCTGGAAATTTGATATTTTCTGTTGTATCATTTTTATGCTTTGAGAATATACGTCCAATATAACCTGATAATCCATAACCAATCATGTTGAAATGCCCAATAGCTTGTTCATCTCCACCTGTTAATTCACGCATAAATGGTTGACAGAATTGAGGTAATGCTGCTGACATAAATCCTAAAATAACTCCACCTACTATAATAGTAGTTGTATCATCAAAGCCATGAGCTTTCATAATTAAAGTTAATACACAAGCAAAGAATAAACTATGTCCTGTTGTAAAGAATATATTCTTAAACTTTGTAATACGAGCAAAAACTATGTTTAATATAAATCCTAGTATTAATGTACAAGAAACTGCAAAACCATATGTTCCTTGAGCAAGAGCTGTTGCAGCCTCTGGTGAAGCTATAACTCCTGTAATTCCAAAACCATATTCAAATAGCTTATTAAAATTTTGTAATGCTCCTGTCATAGCATTAGCACCAATACCGAATATTAAAAATCCGATAACAGTTTTTGCAGCTCCAGTAAATACTTCAACTGCTGATTTCTTTTGAAGCATTAATCCTATTAATGCAACTAAACCTAGTAATATAGCTGGGGTGCTTAATAAACTAATTATAAATTCCATTGTAAATCTCCTATTCTCTTAATATTTATTTAACGTGCCTTTTAATTTCTATTAAATTTATTTTTATTTTGATTCAAGAAATTTTTCTAATGCTGCTTTAATTTCATTACGATCTACAATATTATTAATACCAATTACATCAAATTTTAAATTTTTACTTTTTAATTCTTCTGCAACATCAACTAATGTTAATGCAGCATCTCCATTAAATCCACTAACTGAGTCTAATGAACCATGTTCAACCTCAATTGGAAAGTTGTTTTCCTTTATAACTTGTTGAGTTTTAATTTTTAACATTAAGCTTGAGCCAACTCCTGCTCTACATGCGATTAAAATTTTATACATAACAAATTCCTCCTATTATTGAACTTCATTTTCTTTTATATAATTTATAATTTCTTCTGCTTTTTTAGCATTATCTAACACTTTAAAAAACTCTTCTTTATCTAATAATTCAACTAACTCAGACATAGCACGTAAATGGCTATTGCTATCTACTGCGCTTAAAGAAAACACATACTTAACTGGATCGTTTTCATCATTTCCAAATTTAACCGGAGTTTCTAAAGTAGCAATTCCTATTGCTATATCTTTTGCTCCAGCCTCTGGCCTAGCATGTGGAAGCGCTACATGTTTTGTTATAACAATGTATGGTCCAGATTCCTTAGTTGTAGCAACCATAGCATCTACATAATCTTCAGTAGCTTTATTGTTTTCAACTAAAACAGAAGCTGATTGTCTTATGGCCTCCTCCCAATCTTTAGCCTTTACATTTAGTTTAATTAGTGTTTCATTAGTAATTTCACTTAGCATCGGTCCCTCTCCTTCCTTAGATACAAAATTCTCTACTTGTTTATAATTTTCTATTTGTGCAAAATAAGCTGATAGCTCATTTGAAAGCATATTTTCTGAAGTTACATCTGCATATTTTTTTATTATGTTCATAACTTCATCTATTTTAGGTTGTTTAAAAAAAATCTCTCCTAATTGAATATACACTTCACGTGTAATCTTATATTTTTCTTTAGCAGTCATCACAGGACTAACTTTAATTATTGGTACATTTATTTTTAATCCATCTACTTTGTAGTTTGTAGTAAATATAATATCTACTGAATCTGCAAAACTTTCTAATTCGGAAACTTCCATAGGATGTAAAAAGTGTATGTCAGGAAATAAATTAGTAAGTTCTGAGTATAATATAGCTGAACTACCAACACCATTTGAACAAACTATTAAAGCAACCTTTTTTCTAATAGCATCATATTCTTTTCTATTTGATAAGAATGTCGCAAAGTGCATTGTTAAATATGCTATCTCCTCTTCCTGGATTTCTTCACCAAACAAGTTACAAAATTCATCCATTGTATTACATACAAGTTTGTATACTAATCCATACTCTTCTTTTACTCTTTCACAAAGAGGATTATAAATAGGTAATTTAAATAAAAGTCTATAATATGCTGATCTAAAATGAGAATATAACTGCTTGTATATTTTTCTTTGACTTATATAGTAAACTCCGCTTAAATATCCAAACTTTCTCATAATCTTATTTACAATTTCTGATATTACCTCTCTGTCCTCAGTATCTTCATCATGATTACCTACTGATATTCCTAAAATCCAAGCACTAATATAGGTTATATCATGAGACTTTATATTCTCTTTACTCTCATATATTTCTAATAATTCTTCAGCAAATTTGTATTCCTTCATTGAACTCATAACAGCAACTTTTGGAATATCTATGTTTTCTAAAATATCCCTTCTCTTTGAGTACATTCTTGCTTTGAGAAAAATAAATATGTATATAAATTCTACTAATCTATCTTCAACGAAATTAATTTCATATTTTTCAACAAGTTTTAATATATTTTTCCTTGCTTCTTCAAAGCTATCTAACTCATACTCTTCAATAAAAATATCGAATACTCTTGAACTTTTCTCGCTTGATAAAGTTTCTATAATACTTTTAATAAGTACCCTTCTTATTTCCATTTCAGAGCCAACTAAGTAGTAACCATTTATACGACTATTTTTAACCTTTATGCCTTTTTTCTCAAGTTCAGGTAATAAATCTTTAAAATCAAGATTTACAGTAGATCTGCTTACCTTAAAGTAGTGAGTAAAATGATTAATTGAAAGATCTTCCTGATTGATAAATAGCATTAAATACATACATAAAAGTCTTTCTTCTTTACTAAAATAATAAGTGTTTTTTGAGTAGTTCTTTTCTAAAATTTCTTTTATTGCATCCTTAGTTGCTTTACTAATCATAATTTCTTTATCAGCTCTTAAAGATATAAGTGGTACATTTTTCACTTGAAGCATATCATTGATTTTATTTATTCTATAATTAATTTGCCTTTTTGAATAATTAGATTCTTCTTGTAATCTTCTAGTTGTAATTAATGAGTTATTCAATAAAATTTTAAGAATTAATACAATCTCTTTGTCCACTTCTAAACCTACTTTCATATTAAGATTAGTCATTCTTTTGTTTATATTTTGTTGTTATTTTGTTTATATTTTGTTATTGACCCCCTTCTCATTTTAAATTTTATTTTAAAATGATAACTTTTTCAATTCATTTTTTGTCCAATTTTTGTCTTTTAAAAATACAAAAATTACACATTACTGTATCAAGTTACTATTACCATATATCTAAATAAAAAATATTTAAAACTAATATTAGAAAAACCTCTGTTTTTTACACAGAGGTTTCTAATAATCTTAAGAGCTATAACAATAGCTCATTAATATATTTAATTTATTGTTGCTATTAATTTGTAGATACATAAATCCTCATTAAGAAAATCCTTATCTAATACAAAAAAAGAAATTGTTGTTTTAGAAAATATTATTGGACTAACTGTCCATTCTGGTCCAATGAATGTTTCATTTGATTGGATGTTATTAATTTTTATTACCCTAAAAGATATTGAACTACTAAAATTTATTGAAAATGTACTTATAATAACATCAATTTTAATAAGAGAATCATTTGTGTTTAAAGTATTTACTGTAATTCTCCCAACTTCAAATTGAGTTCCTTCTACTGTATCTCCACTAATTATAGCTAATTCTGGTTCACTATCTTTAATAGTTATTGATTCATTGCTATTTATTATAATATTTATCTTTCCTAATATTGTTAATTGTTCAAAACTCCACTGTGCATACAAAATCACATTTTCATTACCCATTATAAGAGTTTCCCCTGAGTTATAGTGAATTCCATTTCCTTGACTTTGAGTATTCCATCCTCTAAAAACATAATTATCTTTTCTAAGATATCCTATATTTCCCAATATAATTACACTTTCATCACTTAAATATTCATTACTATCTACAGGTGCTGTTCCTATTGTGCTTCCGTTACCATCATAAGTTATAGTGTGCACTTTTAACCACTCTACATATAAATTTACATTTTGATTTAACATTCCAAAAGTCGATTCTACTTTATAGTGTGTTCCACTTCCATCAGCTTCTGTGTTCCATCCTCCAAAACTATAGCCTGTTTTATTTAGTAAGCCAGTATTATCTAGTACTTTTACAGTGTCTCCACTTTCATATTCCTTACTATCAATTGGTACTGTACCACTTGTATTTCCATTCCCATCATAAGTTACTTTATATATTGGTATCCACTCTACATATAAAACTATATTTTTATTTCCTATTACAAAAGTTGCTCCTACTTCATAGTGAGTTCCATTACCATCGGCTTGGGTATTCCATCCGCTAAAAATATAGGCTGATTTTTTTAAGTTTCCAATATTGTCTAGTACTGTTACAGTTTCCCCAATATTATATTCCTTACTATCAATTGGTACTGTCCCACTTGTATTTCCATTTCCATTATAAGTTACTTTATAAGCTGTCCACTGAGCATATAATATTATATTATTATTTCCTATAAAAAAAGAGTCTCCTGGTTCATAGTGTGTTCCATTACCATCAGCTTGGGTATTCCACCATTAAAATTATGACCTGAATTTTGAAGCAAGCCAGTATTCTCAGATACTACTACACTTTGATTAAGCTGATATGTGTTGCTATCAACTGGCACTGTCCCACTAGTATTCCCATTACCATTATAAATTACTATATAAAGAGCTTCCGTTTGATAACCATACCAAGGATTAGTAAATCCTGTTTTTCCATAAGTATAGTAAACTTTGAAGTCAGAGGATGCATTATCGAATACTTGTATCCCCATAGAAGGTGCATTCCCTAAAAATTTTACATATTTTAATTTACTACAGCTATAAAATCCACCATCAGCAATATTATTAATACCACTTCCTATAATTACACTTTCTAGGTTTGTACAATACTCAAATGCACTATCTCCAATTGTATTTAGGCTACTTCCCATAGTTATACTAGTTAGTTTAGTACAATTTTCAAAAGCCGAAAAATTAATTGACGTTACACTATTAGGAACTATAAAAGCCCCAATTCTACCTGCAGGATAACATATTAATATCGATTGTGATTTATTATATAATACGCCATCTAAGCTAGAGTAATTTAAATTGTTAGAATCTACTGTTATCCAAGTTAAATTTTCACAATAACTAAAAGCTTTATCACCAATGTTTATTACACTACCTGGTATATTAATATTATTTAAGTTTCTACAATTACGAAAAGCATATATACCAATATTAGTTACACTATTTGGCATATTTATACTTGTAAGATGACTATAAGCAAATGCCCAATCAGAAATAGTAGTTACTGTAGGTGGAATACCTAATGCTCCTGTTAATCCAGCAGGAGCACATATCAAATTTGTTTGTAATTTATTATATAAAACTCCAAAGCTACTAGAATAATTAGGATTTCCATAATTAACATTTATATCAACTAAATTACTGCAATTACTAAATGCATAATTACCAATATAATTAACATTACTAGGAATAAGCACACTGACTATATTATAATTATTTTCAAATGCAGCATAACCAATTCTTCCTACTTGATATCCTTCTATTGTACTTGGAATAGTGATATTAACTTCAACACCTACATAGCCAACAACCCAAGCCTCTCCCCCTACAATGGTATAATCAAAGCCATCTACAGTTGTAGACATTTAAAAAACCTCCCCCACAAAATAATTAAAATGTAATTTCTATATTAAATATCTAATTTCAAAATATACTATCTCATAAATATTTTATGCAGAAGTTAATAGCCTGTTCTTAAACCCTATAGTTTTTAAAATTTCTTTACCTTCATTTATATATCATAAAAAAAGCCGTGAATCTCTTCACGGCTTATTATTATAGATTAAAATCTCAACAATTATTATCTTAATTTATTTCTTTACAATTCTTATTTCTATTCCTTCAAGTCTTTTTGACTCTCCACTTGTTCCACTCATCTCTCCATTACTCTTCCACTCTTGCCAGCCGTAATCTTGTACATGAGTTCTGTATTCTATGCTATATCCTGGTGCATTTTCTAGCTTTATTTCTATTCCTTCAAGCCTCTTTGACTCTCCGCTTGTTCCACTCATTTCTCCATTACTCTTCCATTCTTGCCAGCCGTAATCTTGTACATGAGTTCTATATTGTATTTCTGAATCTTTTACTATTACTTTACATGTTGCTACTTTAGCTCCATCTTTTGTTTTTACCATTATTGTAGCTGTTCCTGCTGATACAGCCGTTATTTTTCCTGTTGAGTCAACTCTAGCTACACTTGAATCACTACTTGTCCACTCAAGCTCCTTATTAGTAGCATTGGCTGGAGTTACTGTAGCTAATAATACTTCACTAGCTCCTTTTACTAAACTTAATTCTGATTTATTTAAAGTAACTTCTGAAACATTAACTATTTCTTCTTTATCTTCCTCATTTGATCTTTCCAATTCTCTTGATTTAATTAATAGCTTTTGTGATGTAATTGGATTAATTGCTACATAGGCCTTATTATTACTTATTTTAAAAGCAAGTTTGCTTATTCTCTCATCTGATACGTTTGATCCTTCTTGTACCCATTTGTCGCCTTCAAGTTTTTTAACTATTGAACAACCATTATTATTATCAGCATAAGCTACATAAGGTGTGTTATTATTAATATCTATAACTAAATCTCCTACTTCACTTCCTCCAACATCATCTCCAATTTTAGTCCATTTATTATTTTCATAGACATAAACTTCTGAAGTATTTTTTCCAACTACAGAAGTAGTTGCAAGATACAACTTATTATTAGTTGCTTTAATACTAGCTCTTGACGCTGATAGATTTATTCCATCTACATCTTTCCAAGTACTATTTTCATACTTCTTTATGAAAACTTTATTGCCTAATTGAAAATCTGTATATGATACATATATATTTCCATTACTCTCAGTTAAAGAAGGTTCTACCACATGTCCTGTATGCAGATTACCTCCAATTTGTTCAAATGTATTTGTATTTTCATTTAACTTCAACACTTTTAAATATGCTGTGCCTTCATTCATAACGCTCGTCTTACCATTTGTAATTGCAACATATATTCCATCATTTGTTGAAATCATATCTGAATACTGACTTGTATCACTTGTTAGAGTTTGTACAGTTTCCCAGTTATTATTTACAAATCTTGCAACTACACTTCTATAGTTAGAATCATGATATAATACATATGCTATACCGTTATGAACTTTAATTGTAGAATTACTTCCTCTTTTGTTTATTATACACTCTCCTAAGCTAGTCCAATTTGAACCATCAAACATTTTAGCTTTCAATTTATTATCTTCATTGTATACTGTATAAACTTTATCTCCTACTACATCCATATCAATATCATTGTTTTTTCTATTTGATACTTCTTTATTTCCTACTACATCCCAGATATTTAAATTTGTAGTATCTGTAAATTTAATATCAAAAGTAATTTCTTCGCCTGCATTTGAAACATTTTCTATTACTATTCCACTATTTTGTCCATTGGAATATGTTATAGCTTTATCAACTATTGTCTTACTAAAATCATCGCTACCATAAGTTGTTCTTCCAGATTCTTTTGATAAGAAAGCTTCTGATAAATTTCCATTACCATCACCTTCCCCAGTCTCACCTGGTCTAAATACATAAATATAATCTTTTTCACCATGGTAATTTGAAGTTTCTTCAGTATTTACTCTATAAATTATTAATCCATCTCCTGGAATTTTCCCATCTAGCTCACCTATATATGGATTTCCTCTTTTTCTATACTCAACTACAAAAAATTCTTTTTCAGAAATAGGTGTTTTTAAAATTAATGCTTGATTATCACCTGAATTACTTGAAGGCTTTAATTTATATGTTCCACTTTCTGTTACAGTATCTATTGATATCCAATTAGATATTTCACTTCTTAAATAAGATAATGGATACTGAACAAATGATGAAACACTGGACATTATATCCCATCTTCCAACTGGTGCACCACTTCCACTTGAACGATATAAATCTGGATAACCTATGGAGTGCATAAATTCATGTATAAGTACTCCTTCTTCACTTGATGCTAAAGAATCCATTAAATTATATGAATTATGTATATTGTAATTATCTACCTTTTTCCCATTTACTTCAGTTGCACCATTATGGTTAGCTTTATGTGCCCAAAGAACATCTCCATCTTCACCTTTTTTTGCTGCAAAAATAAAAATAACATTGTCCACATATCCATCGTTATTCATATCAAGATTGTAATTTTTATCTACTGCTACATTACTAAGTACTGTTGTTATTAACTCTTCCTCATTTGTTTTATTATAGTAACTTCTAGTATTAGGCAATGTATATGGTATTATTTTGCCACCACTTTCTTGTGGAAAATAATTGTGCACATTCATTTGATTATAAGATATGGTTTTTATATAGTTACTTAATGAACTATCTTTATCTCCATTAAACATATTCTTAACCTTCTCAACCTTACCATCCATAAAGTTAGAATCACTATCTTTAAAATCAACAAAATAAATTAAATTTGCAATGTGCTCAGTAGTTTTATTGTTAACAGCTGCACTTGCTATTAAGCTTCTGTCTAAACACATAATAAGTGACATAATCAGTACCAAAATAAACGACATTATCCTTTTTATCACTTTTACTCCCCCTAATATATTATTTTTTATTATAAGTACTATAAAAAATAAATTTAAAATTTATTTTCTAACATTATATACTAAATCATATAATATTTTCAATGATATATAGGTTTATTTCATTGAATTTTATAGTTTGTTTGGTGTTAGTATAAAGTAGTAGATACATTAAATCAAACTAAGTAAAATGTTATTTAGTTAAGAAATGATTTCTCCATTATGGATAAGGGCAAAAGATATGATCAAGAATATAAGAACATGATAGTTGATTTATATAAATCAGGAATGAGCTTAGCTGAGCTAAATAGCGAATATGGTATTTCAAAATCAAGAATTAATGCCTAGATTAAATATGTAAAATAAATTAAAGTAGATGAAATTGAAGTAATGAAACTAAAAGAAATCAAAGAACTAAAAAAAGAGATAGCAATAATTTAAAGAGGAAAATGAAATATTAAAAAAAGCTATGGCCATATTTTCAACAAGAAATTAGATGAAGTACTAGAATTTATAGATAGTTATAAAAATAACCATAATATTAAGACTATGTGTACCGTTCTAGGCATAGCTAGAAATACATCATAAAAAAGTTTGACTTTTTCTGTCCAATATATTTATATAAGACCATACATATCTTATATATTAAACCATCAAAGAAGCGTATTTGCAAATTATACTACAAATTATTCAGATCTGTGCCCAAATATAAGATACAATCTGCTTGAATTTGATCATAATGAGTTGTACAAATTATATCATTTGCAATTCTCTGGCTGATTTTCTATAATAATTAGATTCTTATTATTCACTCCCTGTAACAAATATATATAAAAAAGCACTTGCCAAAGGTAAAAGAGCAAACCAGATTCCTTTCTCTCCCCAAAACTTTACAACAAAGAAACCTACAAGTATACCGATGTGAAAAGTAAGAAGTGTTCGCATAAAAAATAATGCTTTTCTCTTTTGCTCAAAGTCGCCATGAATTAGATAATTCGTCCAGGATAAAATCATTTGTTTTATGTTGTTTGTAGAAAAGAGAGTGGAACTATTATAATGCTTTGATTCTGTGAAAATCTGCCATTGAAATGCACTCAATGCAAAAATCGGGCATAGTGCCAATAATGGATTAGTTTCTGAAGGAATAAATCCAGCAAGCAAAGCGCATACACTTTCTACAATAAGGCATATATACTTTTTATAAGAAGGAAATCGTACAGAAATCAGGTATGATGATACAATGGAAATAACATAGATGAGTAAAACCAATAGTCGTACAGAAAATCCAAATAAGTCTTTTGATACAAAATTAATAACTAATCCAATTAGGTTGGCAGTTTGGGCAGCACCAAAATTTCCACCTCGCACCGTAATAGCATATATACCAGTGATTCCTCCAATAAAAGCCATATTCTGATGTAATAATTCTTCTTTATTTTTCTTAATCCAATTCATGTTAATCACCTGATAAGTATTATACTACATTGACACAACAATATAAAATACATATAATATATGCTATATCATACTTGAAAGGTATTATAAAGATGGAATTAAGAACATTACACTATTTTCTGACAGTAGCACAAGAACAGAATATTACTCATGCAGCACAAAAACTTCATATGTCACAGCCACCTTTAAGTCGCCAGTTACACCAATTGGAAGAAGAATTGGGAGTAACGCTTTTTATCCGTGGAAAACGAAAAATTGAGTTGACGGATGAGGGAAGATACTTGATGCAGCAGGCACGCTATATTTTGAACATGGCAGATTATACAGCAGCAGAGTTGTCACTTATGAAGAATTGTGAAGCTAAGGGAACACTTTTGTTGGGAGTTACAGAAACATGCAGTGCCAGTGTCCTTCCAACAGTTTTACCTCAGTTTCGCCAAAAATATTCTAAGATTAAGTATGATATTCTATGTGAGAGTAGTAATGAAATCATTAAAAAGCTGGAAGAAGGAGTTTTAGATATTGGAATCATCAGAGAACCATTTGAAATGTCTAAACTTGAAACTCATTTTTTGAAAAAGGAGAAATGGATTGTTGCCATTGGAAAAGAGCATTCTTTGGCAAATTGTGAGGTAGTTACATTGGAAGATATATGTAGAGAACCTCTCTTTGTTCCGTCACGTTCCCCTTTATTTGATGAAATATGTAATTGGTTCTCAGAGAATATAGAGCAGCCTAATGTAATAGGAAGATATAATCAAATATCCAGTATACTTCCATTAATTTCCAAAAACATGGGAGTATGTATTTGCCCTGAATCCGTTAAACAATATGCAGATCATCAACATATTTCATATCGTTACTTCCAAAATAAAGAGCGTGCATCAAAACTGTATATGGTTCGTCAGAAGAACAAAATACTTCCTGCAGCTGCAAAGTTTTTTTGGGATTATATGTGTCAGATTTTTTAGTATAAAATGATTTTTTACTTGGTTAAAATTGAGTAGCTCTATATTTTTTTTATAACTTATACGCAAAAAACTCATAGAGTTTTTCAGGATTAATTGCTTTATTACTTAAAAACCTCTGAATTCTTTTCACTTTACCTGTTTCTGTTCCTACTGAATAAGAGTCTTTTAGCTCTTGAGAAATTTTAGATAAAACAACTGATTCAGAGCATATTATTCCAATAACAATTGCAATTAAATTATTTAAGCAAGTAGCAGATAAAATTATCATTTTCTCTAGTGTTTTTTCAATTCTGTAGTAAGATATTCTTGATCGTTGATCATAAAAACCACCTTTCTTTTGTAAGTTTTGTGTGCAAACTAATTTTACACTAGAAAAAGGTGGTTTTTTATATTTTTCAGAATAATTTTTTTGTTAAAATAGTTGTTTCCAGTTATATGGTTATTAACTGTCCGTAATTCAGTAGTAAGCCTTGTATGTAGTTCGTGTTCCTCAGACCGAGACTTTGCCTCCGACTTACTTCAGATTCCACCTCACGATGGATACCCTTGTCCTTGACTAGTGGTTCCCACTACCAAGCCCACAACTGACTTTCACCGTCAAGTTGTTGCCCATGCTGGGCACACAATAAAAAAACTACATACCAGCTCTGTAGTTTTATTAGAATGCATCAAAATATTCTATCTTTAATATGATATAGCTTACTCTTAAATATTTAATAATTATCTACAATTAATTATTTATTAATCTTTAATTTACTTAAAGAACTTTTTATAGAATCTATACATTGTTTTTGTACTCTATAACTTGTAGACGACACGCCCCCAAACTCCCCAAACTTTACATTTCTCATACCCTCTATTATTAATAGATATATGTTATTATAGTCATCATTGCTTATTTTTTTATCAAAAACATTTTTATTTAATAAATAATCATAAGTTAATGTTAATGGTATTAAAAAACTTATTAAAAAACTATGACTTCCTTCTTGCTTCTTTTTTGATATAAATTCTTTAGAAAATATACTTTCTATGTTTTCAATAAAACATATTTTCCTACAAAATTCTAAAAAGCCTATCATAAAATTTTTAGTTTCTTCTTTTTGATGTTCCAACTTATCTCCTTCTAGTGTTTTCATATGTGTCATAACTCTCTCTACATAAAAAGGTGTATCATTCTTTCCTTCTATTAATCCAGAATAAGCATATCCTAAACATGCATATAAATAATAATTAATAGTTTTATCCTTTACTCGGTTTTCTGTGCATTTAAATATCTGATTAAATATATTAATCTTATATAAATCATAAATTAAACTATCTTTAACCCATAAAGAAAAATTTGATCTATACATAACCTCATTTAATTCTTGCTTAGACAAAGGATTAGTAGCCTGATTAAATCTAGTAAAAACTTCATACTCTAATTTTTCATTTTTAGATACATCTATAATTTCCACATTTATTTGAGTCTTATAGTCTAACTTATTTTTTATGTTAGCAGGTAAGTCTTTATATTTCTTTCCTTCTAAATCTTTTAGAATTGTTAATTTAGTCAGCCCATATTGATTGTTTTTATATCTATTCATAGCTCTTAACCTATGAGAACCATCTATTACATTCAATAATACCTTATCCTTTTCTGTATTTAATGATAAATAAATAATTGGAATAGGTATATTTAATAATAGGGATTCTATTATGCTTGATTCCTTTTTCTTATCAAACTTATATTCCCTTTGATAATCTGGTTCAACTACAATTCCATTATGCTTATTCTCATTACCTAATTCTATCAAATTACATACTTGCTCAAAATAATAAGTATTTTTAGTTACAGAGCATTTCCACTTATCTAAATCAAGACCATTATTTATTGTATTCTCCATAAAACCACCCCATAAAAACTATATGTTTATAATTATTTAATTATGTTAATAAAAATCCATCAATTTAGAGGTGATTTTTTAGATTTAGGGCCTATCCCTACTTTAATACTATAGACTAAATGTGCATTATCCATCTTACATATGTATTTTCTCTATTAGCTATTTGTATGTAAATAAATATAAATATTTCATTGTCAATTTCTCTAGTATTTTCATATATTTATTCTTTCATGACAACAGACATAAATTAGTTTATTATAAAACTTTCTCATAAATAATTTTCACTAAAAATCAAATACTATTATTTAGGAGGTGAAATTTTGAGAACAATAAAGATTAGAATAAAAGACAGACATATATTAGATTATTTAAAAAATAAAATTTTTCTTACCCAACATTTTGAAAATATGTTAATAATCTTAATAAATCAAGATATAAACCAAAATAATGGTAAAAACTTCAGATTTTTAACTAATGGAAGAGTTATGAGGGCAATATTTACGAATACTAGTGGTGGTGTATTAAGAAATGATGTTGAGTATGTTAAAACATATTATAAAGATAATTCTCTTATGCATGATTTAATTAATGTTAGTAGAGAATTAAAATCTCATAATCTTGTAGAACAAATTAAAAATATTAAAAAAAACTATAAATCAACTTACACGCAATCACAAAATGGTAACTTTAAAGCAAATAAACCATCTACTAAGAAACTATCCTCTGTAAACCACATAACATTATATATGGATGGATATAAATCTATAACACTTAAGAGGAAAAATGTTATTGGCTTAAATCTATATGATAAAATGATATACACTCATGTAAAACATGAACCATTATTGAAAATAGTGAAAAATTTTAGCAATATAAAAAATATAAATTTAAATTATTCAAATGGATATGTATATATGTTAATAAATTATATTGAATCTCAATTAAATATTGAAAGCGTTGATAATATAAAATATGCTGGGTTAGATATTGGAATAAAGAATATAGCTTCAATATATATACATGATAATACTAGTAAATCATTGATAATTAGTGGTAAAAAATTCATTGCTTATAATTCTAGTTTCAATAGATTACTTTCAAAGATAGATAATACCATTAATAATATTGAAGATAATAATCATTTAAATACTTATAAAAGATTTATATTTGAAAAGAAAAATAATTATTTCCATTCCGAATTCCATAAACTTTCCAAATATATATTATTATATTTAAAAAATAATAATGTTACACATTTAGTATTATCTAAAAGTATTAATGAATTAAAAAATAATGGTAAGTGCAAAATATCAAAAAATATAAGGCAACACTTTTTTCAAATCCCAATAATAAAACTGATAGATTATATTTGCTTAAAAGCATCTAAATTTAATATAAAAATAATCCAAATAGATGAATCATATACATCAAAAACTTCTTGCTTAAGTAGTAATATCTTTCAAATAAAATCATTAGCTTTAAGTAATTCAACTTCAACTGATGTCTTTGGAGGAAGACGAGTTAAAAGAGGATTATTTAAAGACTATAAATACAATAAAATTATAAATGCAGATCTGAATGCAGCCTTTAATATTTGTAAATATGGAAGCTATGAATCAAAGGGTTTTGAAAGTATTTCAATACAATACTATAAATTATGTAACCCTAAAAAAATATATACGATAGCAATCTAAATATTAGTAGCTTAATCGAATAAAAGGATTTTTTCCTAACGTAAATTTTACGGCGAGGGGTCGTGTTCATATATATAGATATTTATTTTTTACACATAATTATATTTTAATTAACCTTATAAATATTAAATTATGTATAATATATTATAAAAGAGTTATATTAATAGTAGATAATTAAATATACAAAAAGGGGCTGTTGCACTAAAAATTAGTGCACAGCTCCTTTTTTAATAAAAAATAAATCCCAAACTCAAAGAGTTTAGGATTTATGGTAAAATATTTTTATG
>ERZ857882.3187-NODE-3187-length-15814-cov-11.182435_pt1 | contig 15814 bp, 10 predicted proteins | sample MGYA00519697_ERZ857882 | MGnify/ENA primary metagenome ERZ857882 (study PRJEB31778, sample SAMEA3449373) | human gut metagenome | biome: human gut; feature: human-associated habitat; material: faeces | place: United Kingdom | collected 2010/2012 ...
TTTCATACTTCCCCTTAAAAAAACATGCTTCAAAAAGTCCTCATCACTTAATCTCTATGATAATAATGCGGATTAGAAGTTCGGTTTATCTACATCCCAGAAGATGCGAGTACCGCCATTGTCCGGTCCGCCCAACATTTCGACGGCTTTGGCATAACCGGTAAGATTATTGCCTTTTTCATTGATGGTGAAGGGTAAACGGCGTGGGCCAAGATCTGTATCAATCTCACCTTGACTGTAGTTCACCATTACCGGGAATAATTTGGGATAACCAGTGCGACGTATCTCAGCCCAGCCATTCATACCTTCAGGATAAATAGCAATCCAGCGTTGTGTGGCAATCTTAGCAAATTTTTCCTCGTTACTCAAAGACTCGTCCCATTTAGCAGTCACCTTGCTCTGGCCTTCAATGCTGGCAGCGGGAATAACGGGGTCTACATACGCTGCAGCAGTAGTCGTACTGCTTAAATAATCGCCCACAGCGGCTCCCCATTGTTCGAACGATGTCCGTATACCCTTTTCATACAAGCTCTGAGCGGTGCCCTTACCATTTACATCCCAACCACGCAAAGCAGCTTCGGCTTCCAACAAAATGGTTTCGGCAGCAGTTGCCAAAATAGCAGGAGAGGTTTCTGTCAAGTTGGGTCGACTTACAATCGCCTTATAGGCATCCGAAAACCCTTCTTCTTCCAGTCCTTTAATACCAAGACGAATACCAAAATATTCACTCTTGCTGTTCTGTGTAGCATACTTATCAAGACGCGCATCGCCCATACCAGACAAGATAGAAGGAATATTAGCACCTAAAACACCATCTCCATAGTTGAATGCAATACCGTAAAGCGGATTGACATAACCGTTTCCTGCAATGCCGAAATTAGCATCATTGGTTTCAATCAATCCATTACTATCGTTCATGGCAGCTTCCGCCTCACTTTTTGCCCAAGCAGCATCATACTTCACAATACGCATGGCCAAACGCAAACGAATGGTGTTACACAACTGCGCCCATTTGTTCAAGTTACCTCCATAGGCATAATCAAACATCATAAACGAAGCCACATCCTTTTCTTTAGCAGTACGCAGCACGTCTGCAGCTTCTTTCAATTCTTCAAAGAATTTTTTATAAGCATCCTGTCCTGAATCATACTCACCACCAGTAGCCGATTCGCCATAGTGAGAATAGATAATACATCCGTATTGGTCGGCAAGACGCGACATAGCTATTACGCGGCAGATGGTATTGATAGCCTCGAAATGGGCATACGTCTCCATATCGTCTTTGCACTTGTTGGTGATTTTCAAGCTTTCCACCATTACGTTTCTATAAGCATAATCCCAACAGTTGTCATTCCATCCTGCATTCATGGCATAGGTCACATTACTTACATTGCCGGCAAATGCAGTAGCCGTACTGATATAGCCTGACCACAAATCGGCATTCAAATTTTGAATAAGCTGATATTCCCATACATTGACACCTGCATTTTTATTATAATAGATAGACTGCATCATGGGAATGAAGTGCATACCAATGTAGTTGTTATCTTGTTTTAGTTCTTCATCGCTCACTCCCTTCGGATTAGTGTTCATATCCTCGAACGCTCCCGTACATGCCGAGAATAAGGTAGCTGCCAGCAGCGCTACAGCTGTAAGTCTAAATATATTTTTCATAATCATATCTACTGTTTAAAAATTAACTTTCAAGTTGAACCCAATCGAACGGTTGGTAGGCATACCAAACACATCAACTCCTTGCAGACGGTTGCTGGTAGAAAGCATGCCATCAGGATCATATGGAGCATTGTTCTTGAAGAAGAACAGGTTGCGGCCTACAAGTGAAACCTGTGCGTTCTTAATGACACCAGTCTTTGCCAACCAAGCCTGAGGCAGACTATAGCCAATGGAAAGTTCGCGCAAACGTATGTTGGTAGCACTGTACATATAATGCTCGGTCACACCCGCACGGCCACCAACCTGATTATAGAAGCCTTCCACATCTGTAATTTGACGGCCTTCCAGCATCACGTAACCACGGTCACGAGCATCACCCGTTGCCTTGCTTACTCCCTGCTGATCGAGGTCGGCTTCCGTCAAAGACATCACTTCACCTCCAAAACGTCCATCAATCAAGAAGTAAAGAGAGAAGTCCTTCCACGTGATTGTATTGCTCCACCCCAAGTTAAAATCAGGAGTAGAATTACCCAGTTTCACCGGATTTGTCTTATCCACCAATGGAAGTCTATCACTATCTTTTTGTCCTTCTTTTGCAGGTTCATACTGAATATTGCCTTTTTCGTCACGTACAAAAGTAGTACCGTAAATGTCACCAAACGAACCACCTACTTCTAAACGACTCCATACATTGTTACTTTCGCCACCGCTAAATGTAAAATAACCAAAGTCATCACCAGCCAGTGCCTTTGCTTCGTTCTTATTGGTTGCAAAGTTAACACCGGTTTTCCAGCGGAAATCCTTAGTCATGACAGGAGTTCCATTCAACATAACTTCGACACCGGTATTCTGAATATCACCGGCATTGATGTAATATCGGGCGTATTGTGAACCTGACGGAGCATCCAACGTAAAGAGTTGATTCTTTGTATTAGTCTTATAATAAGTGAAGTCGAACTCCAAGCGGCTATTGAAAAAGCGCCACTCAGTACCAAACTCAATGGAAGTAGTCATTTCCGGTTTCAGTTCTGCAAACGGAGCTGTACTGTTGAAATTGATGCTACCACTCTTTGTAATGGAGTTGAGAGGATTTGAAGTATAAGTATTCAAACCGTTACCCACCTTCGACCATGCACCGCGAATCTTACCTAAATCAATCCAAGAAGGTAATTTCAATGTTTCGTTCAGCAACCATGTCACACCTACTGACGGATAGAAAAAGCCTTTGTTTTTGTATTTGGTAAATGCCAATGTTGAAGTCCAGTCGTTACGTGCTGTCACGTCCACATAAATCTGATCTTTGAAGCCTACCTGACCGGTGAAGAACACACTCTGGCTTTGAGTATGGGTTTTCCAATCGGTCAATGAGCCCTTGTTCAAGGAGCAGTTCTGCATAGTGAATACGTTGGGCACAGAGAGTATACCCGGATAGGAATCGAAACCTGTACCGTTTCCTGTATAATCGTTGATGCTGGCACCTACCGAAGCATTGACACTGAAGTTAGTGAATTGCTGTTGATAAGTAAACAAAACATCCCCATAAGAAGAAAGGCTACTTGATTCACCGTAGATGTAACGACCGTTAGTTCCTGTTCCAGCCGGATTCATACCACACAACACCGGGCTGGTACCTGCATACATACGTGTATTGTTCTTGTCTACAACATAGTCGGCACTACCACGAGCCTGTATACTGAACAGGTCATTGAACTTATACTTCACACTCAGATTCAACAATGTACGATAACGGGTATCCTCATTCGGAACCTTATTAATCAACCAATAGGGATTCTGCTCCATATCAGTACCTTGAGATTTATACCAGTTCTGGTCCATTATGTTACGACCGGCATTAAGAATCTGATAATTATCTTTGTAGTAGTTAAAGTCCTTTCCACCTTCAACACCACCACGCGGGAAGTGATAAAGACCTACCAAAGGATTCATGTAATAACCTCCCGAAGTAGTACGGTTGTTCCCCCTTTGATACATCGCATTGATATTGGCATCAACAGTCAGTTTGTTATTGAGGAAGTTGGCAGTTTCGCGAAAATTGAAATTATGCTTCACCAAGCTATTACCTTCCACCACGCCCTTGCCGTAAGTATTAGCATAGGAAAAGTAAGTTTGCATAGCTTGCGAACCCATGCTCAACGAGAGCGAGTTGATAGTAGTGACACCTGTTTTGAAGAAATCGTCTGTATAGTCGGGACTACCTTTGATATCACTGCCCCAACTGGTTGACACACCCGTATAGTGATTCTGGAATTCGGGAATACCGTATGCAGCTATATCGAAAGTGGTGCTGGTATTGAAACTGATACTGGCGCGTCCTTCCTTGCCCTTCTTAGTGGTAATAATCACCACACCATTGGCAGCCGAACTACCGTAAAGTGCAGCAGCGGCAGGGCCTTTCAATATGTTCATGCTCTCAATATCATCGGGATTCAGATTGGAAATACCGTCGCCACGGTCGTAGTTACCACTGTCGTTGTCTCCGCCGATAGTAGTTGAGGTATTTTCGTTGGTAGATGAACCGAACGGTACACCGTCTATTACATACAACGGCTGGTTACTTCCGCTTACCGAACGGTTACCACGGATAATCACTTTGGAAGAACCTCCCAAACCGGAAGAACTCTTATTAATCTGCACACCTGCCGTCTTACCGGCCAATGCATTCATCATATTGGGGTCTTTCACACGTGCCAGTTCATCACCGTTTACCACCTGGGTAGAGTACGTCAGTGATTTTTCTTTCTTTGCGATACCCAATGCCGTTACCACCACTTCATCCAGCAGCTTGGCATCATTCTTTAATGTGACTCTTATCGTCCCCGGAGTGATGGGAACTTCTTGTGTTATCATACCTACGAAAGACACTTGCAGGATTTTCGCACCTGCGGGCGCATCTGTAATAGTGAATTTGCCGTCTAAATCCGTTACGGCTCCGGTAGTGCTTCCTTTTACCAATACGGAAGCTCCGATAATCGGTTCATTGTCCTCAGCTGAAATAACGATACCGGTAATGGGGGAATTTTGGGCTGCTACCCAACCGATGGCTGCCAGCAGGCAAACCAAGGTCAGCATAATTCTTTTTTTCATAAGCTGTTTTTCGGAAAATAAATATTAGATTAAATGTGTGTTAAGTTAATAAACAGATTCTGATGGGGTCTGTCTTTCCGATTGACAAGCAGGGTTGAATGTCAATCTCATTTGTTTCTTTTTGTATGCTACATAGGCTATTAGAATGTTACGGTTAATACTCGAGCTTATTAAAATGTCTCTTATTCTGCAGATTTCTTTTTAAGCTTCGTATATAAAACCGGGTAGAGAACCGCAACCCTATCGAGAAACAGAAGTTTATTTGCTAATAAAAGTTAATCGGATTCGGAAGAAGAAGGAAAAACTAATACGATTTTCTTAATGTTGCCCTCACCGCCCTCACTCACTTCCCGAACCGCCCTGTTCATCGGCATTACATGGGTGAGTGAGGGCAAATAAAAAGGGTGAGGGCAAATTTTGCCCTCACCGGTGTTCGGTCTGTCCCGTTCCCTTGCTTTCTCTTGTCTCGTCCCCTTCTTTCTCTTGTTGTGTCCGCTTCTTTGTCTTATAGAGGCTTTGAGTTTCTGAGCGGCTCACTATAGTGGTCTGACTCGTTCACTATAGTGAACGGAGTTGTTCACCATAGTGAGCTGATTTGTTCACCCGAGTGAGCCGACAATGAACAAAGGCTGTTTCGGGGACAGACACCAAGCGTTTGAGGGATAAAGCAACGGGGAAAGACGGACTGAACAAGGGGAGCGTTCCGGACTACGTGCTTGAATCCCGTGACAGATGACAGACGGTTCTTCCCCTTTATCTTTGAAGAAGCTGTTTTGAAATGATAAATCCCCATTTATCTACCAGGCTGTTTTTTAAGCCTAACTAACGTGCACATACTCGAGAGTCCTATCTGCCAAGGGCAAGTCCATACATAAAACAAACCGTCCGGCCCGGAATGAAAATAATTCACTCCAAGTCGGACGGTTCAAAAACAAACAAATGGAAATCTATTCCTCGTACATCTTGTCAATCAGCCCCTTGTAGTTCTTTGCCACTACAGAGCGTTTCAGCTTCAGCGTGTTCGTCAGCTCGCCACGCTCCATGCTGAACGGTTCGGTCAGGAGCGTGAAGCGCTTCACTTGCTCATAATGGGCAAATTGCTGCTGCAAGGTATCGATACGGGCACGGAACAACGCCTGTATCTTGGGATGTTGCAGTAACTCATCCATATTGCTGTATGCAATGCCTTTCTCCTTGGCATAATCCTTCACAAAGCCATAAACGGGAACTATCAAAGCGGAAACAAACTTACGCTCATCGGCAATGACAGCAATCTGGTCAATGTAACGGTCAATAGCCAGCTTCGTTTCCAATGCCTGCGGCGAAATGTATTTTCCGTTGGAGGTCTTGAACAAGTCTTTGATACGCTCCGTCAGATACAGATGGCTATCCTTCAAATAACCGGCATCACCCGTGTGGAACCAACCGTTACGGTCGATGGCAGCAGCCGTTGCCTCCGGTTTCTTGTAATAGCCGGTAGTGATAGTCTTACCACGAAGAAGTATCTCGTTGTTCTCGCCAATCTTCACCTCCACATCAGGCATCACCGTACCTACGGAACCAATCTCATAGCCTTCGTTGAGGAAGCAGGAAACGGTAGCCGTAGATTCCGTCAGACCATAGCCCACCACCATGTTTATACCTACAGAATGCACAAACTCGCAGATTTCATCGGGCACAGCAGCACCTGCCGTAGGGAAGAAATTACCGTTCTCAATACCTATCGTCTTCTTCAGCAGAGCATAAATGGTCTTTTCGTAGAACTTGTATTTCAGATGAAGCATCATCGGAGGAGTCTTTCCTTGGCGCAAATAATCAATGTTATGCGTCCTGCCCACCTTGATGGCATCCAACATCATCGCTTTACGCAGACCGGTTTCCTGGGAAATCTTCTCCTGCACACCGGCATAGACTTTCTCCCAAAAACGGGGTACACTGCACATCAGTGTAGGGCGTATCTCTTTAATAGTAGTTTGGATATCTTGTGGACGGAGATTGATGCAGACCTGCACTCCCCGATGTATACAAAGGTAGGTCCATGCCTTTTCGAATACATGGGTCAGCGGAAGGAAGTTCATGGAAACATCCCGGTCTGTCATGAAAGGCAATCGGATATCATGAATGCGGAAAGCCTCTCTATAATTGAAATGATGGAGCATGACACCTTTCGGCTCACCGGTAGTACCGGAAGTATAAAGGATATTGGCGAGGTCATCATCTGAGGCAGCTGCTGTACGTTCTTCTACAATGGCATTGTGCTGCAACTCTTCATCCATTGCCATAAATTCATCAAAATAGATGGAAGTCATGTCGCGCGGATCTTTCACCACAGCACGGTCGAAGATGATGAGCTGCTGCAGAGACTGGCAAAATCCGAACACGCTGAAAGCGGCATCGTACTGGAACTGCTCGCCTACAAACAGATAACGTATCTGTGCATCGTTGATGATATACTGTGCCTGGGCCGGTGAGCTGGTAGCATACAAAGGTATAGTCACCGCCCGGTTGGCGAATGCACCGAAATCAGTAAAGAGACATTCGGGTTTATTCTGCGAGAAGATACCGATATTCTCTTGTGGCTCTATTCCCAAAGCCACCATTGCATTGGCAGTCCGGCGTACAGTCTGTGAGAACTCTTTCCAAGAGATGGGTATCCATTGTGCAGTTTCATAGTCCCTGTATTTCAGGGCTATTTTGTCTCCATACTTCTCTGCCTGGCGATGCACCAGGACAGATAAATGATGATAAGTCATAACTTTTGATATTGGTAAATACGGTACAAAGGTAGTGGTTTCATTTGAAACTAATTTGATATTAGCGGGTAATTATTCAAACTTTACCTTTAAAGTATCCGACCATCCGTTAGCAAATTATCCACAAAAGAAACTTTCTTTACCATTAAAACAATAGAAATATATTAAATATCTATATATTTGTGGTGATATACAAACTAAATCAAATTCAATGAACATGAAAAAAGTATTGCTTTTAATGGCTATGCTGACCATAGGTTTAGCAAGCATCAATGCCCAAGACAACCTCAGATGGGGAGCAACAGTCGGCATGAACTCCAGTAACTTCTCCATTACCGGTTTCGACAGTAAAATAGGCTTTCATGCTGGGGTAAAGGCTGAAGTAGGATTGCCTCAAATTTCAGAAGGAGTCTACCTCGATATGGGTGCATTACTTACGCTGAAAGGAGCCAAAATAGACGGAGGCTCTGCTGCTTCTATCAAGTTCAATCCCTACTACCTGGAAATTCCTGTACACATTGGCTATAAATATGCAGTGAATGAGAACTTTGCCATATTCGGCAATGCCGGTCCTTATTTAGCCATCGGTCTTTTTGGCAAAGCCAAGGCAGAAGGAGATATTCTTGACGAATATGAGTTTGATGATAACTCCACCAATGTATTCGGGGATGATGCCATGAAGCGTTTTGATTTCGGTCTCGGATTAAAAGCCGGAGTCGAATTCAGTCAGAAATATCAGATTTCCATCGGTTATGACTGGGGACTGGTAGAGAACATTAAAGATTCAGGCAACAAAAACCGCAACTTGATGATATCACTCAGTTGCTTCTTCTAAACAATATTGAAAAAACAGAAAGGACGTCGGTTTGGCGTCCTTTTCATTTTTTATCCGTAAGTTTGCGGCCAGATTATTTATTTACCGAATATGATTTACGATATACCGACTTTAACTTCCGAAGCAATCGGATTGCTCAAATCACTGATAGCCATTCCTTCCTTGAGCCGCGACGAGGAGAAAGCGGCGGATTATCTGCAGAACTATATCGAAATGCAAGGCATGGCAACAGGACGTAAAGGCAACAATGTATGGTGCCTCAGCCCGATGTTCGACTTAAAGAAACCGACCTTGCTGCTGAATTCCCATATCGACACCGTAAAACCCGTCAACGGGTGGCGGAAAGATCCTTTCAAACCAACGCTGGAAAGTAATGGAAAGCTCTACGGGCTGGGCAGCAACGATGCCGGAGCCAGTGTAGTCAGCCTGCTGCAAGTATTCCTGACATTGTGCCGCACCACTCAGGCCTACAATCTGATATATCTTGCCTCGTGTGAGGAGGAAGTATCAGGCAAGGGGGGAATAGAATGCGTATTGCCGGAACTCCCTCCCATACAGTTTGCCATTGTAGGCGAGCCGACAGAGATGCAACCTGCCATTGCAGAAAAAGGATTGATGGTGCTGGACGTAACTGCTACCGGAAAATCGGGACATGCTGCCCGAAACGAGGGAGATAATGCTATATATAAGGTATTGGATGATATTGCCTGGTTTCGTGATTACCGTTTCCCAAAAGAATCTTCCCTGCTGGGTCCCGTGAAGATGAGCGTAACCATGGTAAACGCCGGTACACAGCATAACGTCATTCCCGACCGTTGTACTTTTGTCGTAGACATTCGCAGCAACGAGTGTTATAGCAATCAGGAGCTATTCGATGAAATACAGAAACACATCACGTGTGAAGCCAAAGCCCGCTCCTTCCGGCTAAGCTCTTCACACGTAGCTCCGGAGCATCCGGTAGTGCAAAAGGCTATTGCCATGAAACGTACTCCTTTCGGCTCGCCGACCTTGTCCGACCAGGCACTGATGCCATTCCCTTCTCTGAAGATGGGACCGGGGAAAAGTGCCCGTTCACACACTGCCGATGAATTTATCTTTGTCAAGGAGATAGAGGAGGCGATAGGGATGTATCTGGAGCTGCTGGAAGGAGTAAAAATTTAAATTATCATTATCTGTTCAGCCACGGCTCCGGATTCAGTTTTTCCTTCTCTTTCCTCAATTGGAAGTGTAGCACCGTACGACCATTGTCGGCCCCATCCGAGAAGATTTGTCCGAGGGTCTGTTTGGTGGTGACATCATCGCCCTGCTTCACCGAGGCCGATGACAAGTTGCAATAGACTGATATATAATTCCCGTGACGGACAAGGATATTGAACAGTCCGTTCAGTTTAAAGACAGCCGCCACTTTACCATTGAAGATGGCACGGGCTTGGGCACCCGGTTTCCCTTGTATATCAATGCCCTTATTGTCCAGCTTGACATTGCGCAAACCTTCCACAGAATACTGGCCGTAATGGCTGGTAATGATATACGCTCCGGTGATGGGCATCGGCAACTTACCGCGATTATTAGCAAAGTTCCCTGATAATTCACGGTCTGCCTTACTCATGGAGTAAGTTTCCAAAGGCTGTGCCTTCGGCTTTGCGGGCGTAGAGGCAGTTGCCGTTTTTTCGGTTTTTTCACCAGCCTTTTTACGTGCGGCTGCCTCACGGCGCGCTTCTTCTGCCGCACGCTTACGCGCTTTCTCTATTTCTTCCGCTATCAGACGGTCAATGCGTGCATTGAGCTGATTGGCTTCACGGCGTTTCTTATTCAGTTCGTTCTGCAATCCCCGCTGTTTCTTTTTCAGATTGACTACCAACAACTTTTGTTCCTTCTCCTGCGCTTCCAGCTTGACTTTCTCCTCTTCACGTTCTTTCAGCAATCCTTCCTTGGCAACCTTCACTTGCTGAAGCTCAGTCTTCTTACGGTTCACCTGCTCCTGCTTTTTCAACACTTCCTCGCCTTGCAGGCGCTGATAAGTAGCATATTCACGTACATAGCGCATGCGTCGATAGGTCTGTGCCAGGCTCTTGGCAGAGAAAATGAACATCAGCTTCTCTTCAATGGAGCGGTTCTTATACAAATATTGAACGGACGATTCGTATTTCTTCTTCTTGTCCCTTAGGTCACGTTGCAGGCGGGTCAACTGACGTTCTAATGAAGACAACTCGCGCTCTATGGATTCCACATCATTATTGATAGTCAGAATATAGCGTTTGCGCTCTTCTATCTGTCCGGTCAGTGCAGCAAGACCGTTCAACTGGCTTCCCACATCCTTCTTGGTGGTTATCAACAGCGTTTCCGACTCTGCTATCTGTTTCTGCAAGGCACCACGCTTGCTTTCCAGTTCCTTAATCAGCTTGTTGGACTGGGCAAGGAGCGGAGAAACCGGCAAAAGGAGGAGAAAGAAGAGAAGGAGAAGCTTCATAAGTTATGAGTTATAAGTTATGAGGGATTATCTGACAATTATCAACTAATCAAAGGTCCATCAGCATTTCCAGCAGTTCTTCCAGCTCCACCTCTTTATATTTCTGTGAGAGCTGGGTAGGAGTCAGTGCAAAAGGCTTATCCGAGAAGTTGGAAAGTTCAATCTTTCCCTTTTCCAGAGAGGGTATCCCGAGTTCCTTGCCGGTAAGCACCTTCTTGCCATTGGGTTTGGAAGCAGCATAAAGCAGTTTCTCCAAATGGGCAAAATCCGCCTTCTTGGGCAGCACATCCTTCAGTTCCTTACGTGTTGCACGGACATAACGTTTTCCCATACGGTCTACCAACAGAATCTCATCCGGGGTGACTTCCATACGTGCCACCTCCGTACGAAGTATCGGCATCAGAAAGGAAATCTGCATGCATTCTTCCTTCTTCAACTTCATCGTACCGTTCACAGTAAGGGTGGCATCTTTATGGGGTACCGTCAGCTGCACTTTGGAGGAAAGGCAGACAGATTCTCCGGACAGAGAACTTGAGTGACGCGAAGTCTTGCAACCGGCAAGCCCCACAGCCAGCAACAACAGCAAGGACAATAGGCGGCACGTCCTTGCCATATCATTCAGCAGGTTTAGTTTCATCTGATATATATTTCTTTTTTTGTATTTTCTGTTTCAACGTATCAGAGCGATTGCCCTTATCCCAGGCTTGTTTCCAGTATTTCAAGGCACCTTCCGCATCGCCAGTCATGTAATAGATATCTCCGCAATGTTCCAAGACCACGTCACTGCTATCTTTATCATTCTTTATCGCCTCATCTATGTAGAGACGCGCCTCGGCATAATTACCTTTAACAAACAATATCCATGCATATGTATCGAGATAGGTGGAATTGTTCGGCTCGGCTTTCACTGTCTTGTAGCTCATCTCTTCCGCCTTGTCCAAGTCGCGGCGCTCCACGGAAAGATAATATGCGTAGTTATTCAAGGCACCGATGTTTGAAGGATTGTACACCAAAGCGGAATCATAAGCCGCATAAGCTTCCGCATGCAGATTCTTGGTGTGATAAGCATCACCGATAATGGCATAAAAATCTGATACGACCTCCTTCTTGCTGTCGTCCTTGACGTGCGACAAAGCCTTTTGACAGATGGCAAGGGCATCATCCGTCCGTTCCGCCTGGTTGTAGGCAATGGCCAGATAGAAATAGAACTCCAACATATCGGGATTGGACTCCACACCGGCTTCGCACAAATTCATTATTTCCTTGTAATCCTCCTGGCGCACAGCTTCCCCCAGCAATGTCATACGAGCCGCTGTGTTGGTAGGGTCTATCGCCAGAACCTGGCGCAGAACCGGTCCTGCCTCCTTGTTCATTCCTTTGGAAAGAAGATATTGGGCATACAGCAAAGGTAATTGCGCCTCATCGGGCTCCTGCTCCATGATGCGGTTGAAGAGCGTAATGACACGTGTGCTGTCCTTGCCTGCCTGCTCGTTCTGCACGATGAACTGCCGCATCACATTCAGTTTGGTGTCCGAAGCCACTTTCTTGTTCAGCAACAGCGTGTCCAATTGCTGTTCATACAGCTCCTTCTGTCCGGTCTCTTCGTAGTAAGAAGCCAATGAGTACATGGCCATTGCATTGTCCGGCTCTTCGGCCAGCACCTTCTTGTAAATCTCATAAGCTTCCTGCTTTTTCCCGTTCTGCATATAGACATCCCCCAGCACAACCTGATAGCGCATATCGTTGGGATACTCTTCTACCAGACTTTCTATTTCATGAAAGGCGCTCTTGTCGTCCTTCTTTTGCAGATAGATGCGGAACTTCTCCATACTGAGCTGTTCATTCTTGCCCATCCGTTCCTCGAGCTTGTTCAGTATACCGATAACTTTGTCATACTCTTCCTGGCGGTTGTAAATCTCCAGCAAGTTGTATAGCGGGTCCAGCTTATCCGAGAAACGTACCGCCATATTTTCCAACAAGGCAGCGGCTTTCTCCGTTTCGTTTTGCTGCATATACAGATTGGCAAGTCCCTGGGCATACCAGTAATTATGGGGAGCATTCTCCACCGCCTTTTCCAAGGCGGCTTGTCCCAACGGCACCTGCTTGAGGTACATATAATACTGAGCCATCTCATACAAAGCCGATGATGCGTTCGGGTTTATCGTCAGGCAATGTTGCAGGACATCGAAAGCCGCATCATAGTCTTTCTGGACTTTCAGACGGGCGGCTTCAAGAAAGAAGTAGTCGTAACGGCGCTGCTGTTCGGGGGTAAGCTCCTTTACGGGCGAAACGTCGGCTTTCTTCGACTTCTTCCGTTTCTTCAATTCCTTCCGTGCCTTTTCAGACCGACCGTACCCGCTCATTTTCTCCTTAGAAGCTTGAACATTGGCAGCCTGCACTCCGTACGTAGTAAAGCAGAAGGTACCTATCAACAACGCAAGTATTATTTTTACTCTGATTCTCATCTATTTAATTATAAATTCTTAACCCGTAAAACGGAACAATATCCATTCATTTTTTACCCGTATGCCCGAAGCCACCGGCACCGCGCTCCGTCTCATCCAGCACTTCCACTTCCTGCCAAAGAGCTTGTTCGTGACGCGCTATCACCATTTGTGCAATCCTCTCCCCATCTTCGATGACGAAGGTTTCTGCAGAAAGGTTGACGAGAATGATACAAACTTCACCACGGTAATCGGCATCAATCGTTCCAGGGGAGTTCAGCACGGTAATCCCCTTCTTAATGGCCAATCCGCTACGCGGACGCACTTGCGCCTCAAATCCTTCAGGAAGAGCGATATAAAGGCCAGTAGGCACCAGACACCGCTGCATCGGAGCCAGCGAAATAGGTTCATTAAGGTTTGCACGGATATCCATTCCTGCAGACAGCTCAGTGGCATAAGCCGGAAGCGGATGCTTTGATTTATTGATGATTTGTACGTTCAACATGATGTTATTTACGATTTGACGATTTACTATTTACGATTGGGGCTACTTCTATTCTTACAATTCGAGTAATTCAAGTTTCGCAATTCATCTTCCTTTTACTATAAACTTGGGCGAAAATACGGCTTTTTATACAAAATAGTGATACATTTGCAGTTAAATAATAGTAACTTCAATCGTAAATAGTAAATCGTCAAATCTCAAATAACATCATGATGAATTGGAATACGCTCATATCTGCCAAACGCTTCGGACTGGAAGAGTTTCACCAGGAACGCCATGAAAACCGCTCGGAATTCCAACGTGACTATGACCGCCTTGTCTTCTCTGCCCCCTTCCGCCGTCTGCAGAACAAAACCCAGGTATTCCCTCTTCCCGGTAGTGTATTCGTCCACAACCGATTGACACACAGCTTGGAAGTATCATGCGTAGGCCGCTCATTAGGCAACGATGTATCGAAAGTTCTCATTGCCCGCCACCCGGAACTGCAAGGCAGCTACCTCACCGAAATAGGCTCCATAGTTTCGGCCGCCTGCCTGGCACACGACTTGGGAAATCCTCCTTTCGGACATTCGGGAGAACGAGCTATTTCCACCTTTTTTTCCGAGGGAAAAGGAATGTCCCTGAAGGGCCAACTGACACCTGCCCAATGGGAGGACCTTACTCACTTTGAAGGGAATGCAAATGCGTTCCGTCTGCTTACCCACCAGTTTGAGGGAAGGCGGCAGGGAGGATTTGTACTCACCTACTCCACCCTGGCAAGCATCGTGAAATATCCCTTTTCATCGAGTCTCGCAGGCAAGAAGTCAAAATTTGGTTTCTTCATTACAGAGGAAGAAAGTTTTCGCCGCATAGCAGAAGAACTGGGTATGGAGAAGCAGAACAATGCCCCGTTGAAATATGCCCGCCACCCGCTGGTCTACCTGGTGGAAGCCGCCGATGACATCTGCTACCAGATGATGGATATCGAGGATGCCCATAAACTGAAAATTCTGACTACACAAGAAACCAAAGAGCTACTTCTCTCTTATTTCTCGAAAGAGCGCCGAGCACACCGGCTCAAAACCATGGAGATAGTAAGCGACACCAACGAGCAAATAGCCTATCTGCGTTCCAGCGTTATCGGACTGCTTATCGGCGAGTGCGTGCAAGCCTTTGTAGACAATGAAGAAAAGATTCTGAAAGGAGAATTTGAAGGAAGCCTCATCAACCATATATCCGAAGTACCTGCCAATGCCTACAAGCACTGTGCAGACATCTCCCTGAAGAAGATTTACCGCTCACGCGACGTGCTGGACATTGAACTTGCCGGTTTCCGTATCATCAGTACCCTGCTCGAACTGATGATTGACGCCGTATGTTCTCCGGAAAAGGCATATTCGCAACTGCTCATCAATCGCGTATCGGGCCAGTACAACATAAAAGCGCCTGCACTCTATGAAAGAATACAGGCGGTATTGGATTACATCTCCGGAATGACGGATGTATTTGCACTCGATTTATATAGGAAAATAAACGGGAATAGCTTGCCAGCGGTATAACAGACGACAAACATTCCTCCGGATAGTCCTATGATACAACCTTATTTGCTCCCGACGTAAGCTTGCACGCCTCCGGTTCGCTCGCTATGAACGACTCGATGTGGCGGATGCGCTTTTCTGCCAGAATCTCGTCCACGGCAATCAGGATACCCGTTTCCTCCACATCTCCGAAACCGTAATTGATGGCTGTACCGAACATACGCATGGTAGGGCTGAGACTCATATAGGCATTCACCAGCGGGGGAATATTATACCCCGCCTTACGGATTTCACAATTCAAAATCTTATAGTCTTCCTTAAAAGAGTCTTTACAGAATAGAGCATCCAATTCATTCTCGTCCGACTCCAGAAGCAACGGTTTCATCGGAGTAATCAGGTTGTCCTTATCCGCAAAATGTTTCCGAAGGAAATAAAGAATCTTATCACGGCTCTGACGATGATAGCTGGGATACATAGTCACCTTTCCGAAGAAATACTTCACATTGGGCAT